>Ga0315905_10000483_pt1 | contig 43122 bp, 36 predicted proteins | sample LakEriMetagenome_5_FD_203522 | JGI IMG/M metagenome (GOLD analysis project Ga0315905, IMG submission 203522) | Freshwater fungal communities from buoy surface, Lake Erie, Ohio, United States - Buoy 4 MA121 | ecosystem: Environmental > Aquatic > Freshwater > Lake | place: USA: Lake Erie, Ohio...
CAATATTTGATGACATTTTTAATCAGCTTTACCACCTCTAACAAACCGCTCAATAGGCTTCAAATTATTAACCTGAATTTTTAGTTCATATTGGTCTTATTTGGAATTATATTTTACATTGGGAATCCTAAATAACGGAGATAATATTTCTAGAAACAGTTCTAATTTTTTATTCTTTTTCAACCCCAATAATAATTAAACATTAAGGCTCCCCAAACTCATCAATCAATACCTTCACATGAGCTGGGGTTAGGATTCTTCTACCTGGCTCGTAATCCAAATCTTGTAGTTTTTGCTGGATGTTCTTACTGAACTTGATCCAGCGTCTGAGCTGAGCACTGGCACTTTTCTTTGTGATCGTTGGAAAATAAAGTTGTGCGAGCTCACCGAAGCCGTAAGCCCGCACTTTGAAAGATTCATTACTCATATTTATAGTTTTAAACTGGTGCGGAAGCAAAATTGATGGCGCCCATTCCATTCAGTTTGGCGGCAAGTAATTTCATGTCATCCCCTACTTTCTTGTCGACAATTCTGGCGTAATGTTGGGTGCTTTGAAGGTTTTTGTGCCCCAGCATTTTGGAGACAGTCTCAATTGGAACTCCGTTCATCATGGTTACAGTTGTTGCAAAGGTGTGGCGTGCAACGTGAAACGAGAGTTGTTTTTCAATTCCACATAAATCTGCCAATTCTTTGAGGTAGGCATTCATTTTCTGATTACTAAGGATGGGTAGAATTGGGTCATTAGCTCTCAATAGTTCCAAGCGGCTATAATTATTAATGATACTCATCGGAATATCGAGTAAGGGAATATTTGCCCTGCCACCCGTTTTTTGTCTTCTGGTCCTGATCCAAAATCCGCTTTCTTCATTACCCTCTATCTCGGATCTTTTGAGCTTACTCACATCGATATAAGCCAATCCTGTGAAACAAGAGAATACGAAGAAGTCTCGGACACGGTTCAAGCGGTCAAATGGCGAATTAAACGCGATCAGACGCTCGATCTCCTCGTGTGAGAGGTATGGCCTGTCAACTTCCTTTAAAGTGAGGCTAATGCCATTAAATGGATCTTTGAGTAACCAGCCACTTCGAATGCTCAATCTTGTAACTGTTTTGAGGTTTTGAAGGAACTTAATAGTGGTATTGTGATTACATTCCTTGTCCGTCTTCAAAAAGATGCTGAATTGCTGAATCATCTGATAATTGACCGATTTAATCGACACATCTGGGGCCTGATACTTTTTCTTCAAGAATTCCTCAAAGTAGCGCATGGCCCTTGAATGTTTCTGGTAGGTTGCCCTGGTTACCTCCTTCCCTATTAATTTGAAAAGATCTGCAACGTAGTCCTGCCATATATCAATGATTTGTTTTGACTTAGCCGACTTTACACCAAGAATGGCATCACGAAGCATTTGAGGTGTAACCTCATCGGTATACGGCAATAATTCTGTGAATTTTTTATGCGCTTTTACGCGAATTGTTTCCAGGTACTCGTTGAGTATACGAGCTTCATTTGTTCGCCCCAAGGCTCTCGCCCTTGCGGAATCCCAATCATTGGGATTTATACTTCTTTGAAGATTCATAACAACGCGATTTCCGTTGATATTGATCTTCATGAGAACAGGAACTTCACCGTTCTTTTTTGCTTTTGTTCTGCTGATATAGAAGATCAACGAGAAGCTTGCTTTCTGACTTGACGACATTTTGGCACTATTTTTTACATTGTGCCCCCCTTTTATTGTTACAAAATTACATTTCCAAGAGGTAAAAACGAAGCATAACTCATTGTTTTTCAGTATTATTATGTCTATTAGCGTCTAACTGCTTGGTTTCCTTTTTTCAGTTTCAAAAAGGAAACCAGCTAAGAAACCAAGCTGCTCTACAACCCTAGACTTTACTAGACTGTTTTTAAAAACAAAAAAGCGTGTAAATGCTTGATTTACACGATTTAGACTGTTTTGGACAATCTTCCAGTGGAGAAGATGGGATTCGAACCCACGACCTCTTGACTGCCAGTCAAGCGCTCTAGCCAACTGAGCTACATCCCCTTATTTTTATTTGGCTTGCAGGGTGTCTTCCATTGCAGAAGATACAGCTGCTTTTTCAACGCGGAGTTTGGTGCCTTCTGATTGAATCAGAACAGTGTTTTCGGAGATCTCGAGGATTTTGCCGTGAATGCCGCCAATAGTAACAATTTTGTCACCTGCTTTGAGGCCTTCGCGGAACTTCTTGAGCTCTTTTTGCTTTTTCATTTGAGGACGAATCATGAAAAAGTAAAAAACGCCGATCATTAAAACGATCATTACCAACTGATTTGCTCCTCCTCCTGACATAATTACTGAATTTTATGGTACAAATGTAGTTATTTTATCCTTCCCTTGATTTGTAATACCGTAATATTTGGCCTGGTATTGGTCATCACGGTTATTGCCTTGTGAATGCGCTTGGTATGTAACTCATCGGTATTGATGGTGGCCACAATTTTAGTGCGCTTTCCTGGCATAAGTGGTTTGGTGGGCTTTTTTGCCAATGTGCACGTGCATGATGGTCGTACCTCTCCAAAAACAAGCGGGTTGTCACCGGTGTTTTCAACTTCGAATTCAGCCCTAATGACCTCTCCTTTGTAAACGGTACCCGCATAGTGGATCTTGCTTTTAAAGTGCATGGTAGTCTCGGCACCAACTTCTATCAACGCCTCATTTTGACAAGCGAACAAAAGGAGAATAGACAATATAAAAAACGAAAGTGCTTTCATAGAATTAATTTAGTAAGCCACGCCCTACTTTTTGAATGCGTTTTTCAGCGGTAAGCTTGGCAATTGCTTTGTCTAGTATACCATTGATAAACACGTTGCTTTTCGGGGTACTGTAAAATTTTGAAATCTCGATGTATTCGTTGATCGTCACCTTTGTAGGAATACTGGAGCAGAATTGCAATTCGGTAAGACCCATTTTGAGTAAGAGCATATCCATTTTAGCAATGCGATCAAGCTCCCAATTTTCAGCTAGGGCCAGTATGTCAGCTTGGTGCACTGAATCGGACTGTATCGTCTTGTGCAAAAGTGTCAGGATGAAATCTTTTTCGTCGTCATCTGGCTTATACAGTGGTAAAATTTCTATAGAAGCGCCAGGCTTCCACGTTTTTAAGGTTTTGATGGCCATGGAAGCGCATAAATCGAGGTCATCGGACCAATAGATGGATTTTTCATCGAAGAAGTGCTGTAAAAGCGAGGCGTTGGCTACATCTTGCTTAAAAATTTGCAGCGCAAATGCCAGGTCTTCATCAGGGCTATTTACGCCGTTATTCATGTGTTCAAAATAGCTGCTGGTCTCTGTTAAATGCAAGAACAATTTGCGAAACATTTCTTGACTTTCAGCACCCAACCAATTGACCTTGCGTTGTTCGGCTAACTTGTAAAGCGCCGAATGCGACGCTAAATCAGAAATAAGCTGGTTCTCTACGAACTTCATGTTGGGATTCAGGTCTTCTGGACTTGGCCTCATTTTCTTTTTGAGTTCGGCCTGTCGATTTTGAGCAGCACGCTGCAATTCTGGCAAGGCAAGCAACAAGTACAAGTACATATCGTACATGCGTTCTACCGAAAGCAACAATTCTTTTTCTGCTTTGTGTGCATCGCTTTCTTGACCTTGAAAAAAGGCATAAAGCACTTGCAAAACTTTAATGCGAAGATGTCTTCTATTGAGCATATTATATATTGAGGCTTCCTTTGGATTGAATGCGTTCCTCGGCCATGAGGTTCGCGATTTTATAACTCGGCACGCCTTCTTGTTTAGAACGCGACAAAATGCTGTCAATGGTAGTGTAGATTTCTGCAGCTTTTTGTTTTGCCCACTCCAAAGACAGGCCTTCTACCTCAGAAAAACAGTTGATTACACCGCCGGCGTTTAGTGCAAAGTCTGGCGCATAAATAATGCCACGATCCATCAAGATTTGCCCATGCTTGGCTTCGTCTTTTAATTGGTTATTGGCAGCACCTGCAATAATCCCACATTTTAAACGTGTAAGGGTGTCGTCGTTGACAGTAGCACCAAGCGCACACGGCGCATAGATATCCATATCAACGTCATAGATTTCGTTTACACCAACAACTGCAACACCATGCTTGGCACTCAATGCTTGCAATGCCGCCTCATTGATGTCGGTAATAGTTACTTGCGCACCTTCTGCAACAAGATGTGATACTAAATACGCACCAACATGACCAATTCCTTGAACGGCAATTTTCTTGCCTACCAATGAATCTGAACCATACTGATGTTTTGCTGCCGCCTTCATGCCCATGTAAACACCATAAGCTGTTACAGGTGAAGGATCGCCACTCTTTCCGGGCAAACCAACCACATGCTTTGTTTCTTTACTCACGTGTACCATATCTTCTGGTGAAATACCCACGTCTTCGGCAGTGATGTAAGAACCCGCGAGTGTGTTTACAAATTGTCCGAAACGGCGAAACAGCGCCTCGGATTTCATGCTTTTAGCGTCGCCGATGATGACGGCCTTACCGCCACCGAGATTGAGTTGTGAGATGGCATTTTTATAGGTCATTCCTCTAGACAAACGCAACACGTCAGTGAGGGCTTCTTGTTCGTTTTGATACATCCACATTCTGGTCCCACCGAGTGCAGGCCCAAGAACGGTATTGTGTACCGCGATGATTGCTTTTAGGCCAGTTGCTTTATCGTTACAAAAAAGGATGTGTTCGTGCCCCATGGAGTGCATGGGTGCAAGGATGGGATTCAGGTAAGAATCGACCATTGGAGAAATAGTCAGGTCTGACATGTTTTTGAAATGAGTTCGTTCACTAATTCTTATTTGGCGTAACTTTACGCTCGCAAATAACTTGGCAAAAGTAGAAAAAAACCATGAAGTCCCTCCGATACATCAATAAATACTTTCTGAAGTACAAATGGCGTTTTCTACTCGGCATTCTTTTTACGGTCATCAGTAATTATTTTGGCGTTCAAATGCCCGCCTTTTTTAGTGCAGCCATCAATCAATTTCAAGATCAAATTAACAACCCTTCCTCAGAGAATGTACTTTGGCTTGCTTTAGAGTTAGGCGGCATCTACATGGGGCTTTCGCTGCTCAAAGGCTTTTTCTTGTTCTTGATGCGTCAAACCATCATTGTAATGTCTCGCTACATCGAGTTTGATCTTAAAAAAGAAATTTACGATCAATACCAAGCGCTTGACCAACGCTTTTATAAGCAAAACGCCACCGGCGACCTCATGAACCGTATTTCAGAAGACGTCGGGCTGGTGCGCATGTACGCTGGTCCAGGCATGATGTACACGATCAACCTCGCCGTTAGCTTTATTCTAATCGTAGGCAAAATGATCAGCCTTTCGCCCAGTCTTACACTTTATGTATTGATGCCCCTACCCATCATGTCTATACTTATTTACAAGGTTTCTTCTACCATGAATAAAATGAGCCTTGAAGTCCAAAAAGAACAGTCGTTTTTAAGTACACTGGCCCAAGAATCTTTTGCGGGTATACGCATCATTAAAGCTTACCAACGTGAAAACGAAATCACTCAAAAAGTAAGTGCCTCCGCCGAGCGCTATAAAAAACAAAGTATGCGTTTGGTGCTTGTTAATGCTTTTTTTAGTCCAACAATTATCTTTCTCATTGGCCTGAGCTCCATGATTGCCATTTATTATGGCGGCTTACTCACCTTCGAGAAAAAAATGAAAGTTGGGGATATCGTCGCATTTATTATGTACATCACCAATCTTACCTGGCCATTTGCAAGCTTAGGCTGGATTTCATCCATTATCCAACGCGCTGCAGCATCCCAACAACGCATTAATGAATTCTTGCTGCGCAAACCCGATGTCCAAGATGTGTCTAGCAAGCCCTGCCCATTGGATCGCGGATTCGCCTTTGAAAAGGTACAATTCAAATATCCAAACAGCAGCCAACCAGTACTCGATCAGATTTCTTTTGAGGTTAGAATGGGTCAAACACTTGCTATCATTGGTGCAACCGGCTCCGGCAAATCTACTATTTGCAGTCTGGTTTCGCGCCATTTTGATGTAGATAAAGGTCAAATTACGATTGCCAATGAACCACTTCAAAATTACTCTTTGCAAGACTATCGTCATCAGATAGCGGTAGTTCCTCAAGATGTTTTTCTCTTTTCTGACACCATCGAAAACAACTTAAAGTTTGGTGCAGAACGAACAGATATTAGCACCGAAGAACTCAAAGAAGTTTGCAAACAAGCGCATGTACTTCATAATATAGAGGACTTTCAAGATGATTTTCAGACAATTTTAGGTGAGCGCGGTGTCAATTTAAGTGGCGGACAAAAGCAAAGACTTTCCATCGCTAGGGCCCTACTCAGGAATCCAAAACTCCTCGTTTTGGACGATTGCCTCAGTGCTGTAGATACCGAAACGGAAGAAATTATCCTTCAGGAATTGCAAAAAGGAGCTGCCCAAAGAGCCACAATAATCGTATCTCACCGCATTTCTTCCATCCGAAATGCCACCCAAATTATTGTTTTGGATCAAGGTAAAATTGTCGAATCTGGCAGTCACGACGAATTACTTGCCATAAAAGGCACCTATTTTGAATTGTATCAGTATCAGTTGGAAAAAGAAAAAGAAGGCCTTTAACCTACTTCTAAAGCTCCGTTTAAACTAGGGTTTTTACCCGTAACCATCATCTTATTGAACTTATTAACCATCAATTGTTTGTCTTTTTTTGAAACAATTATGCAAACGATTGCGTACATTCGGCTAAACCAATTAAAACAAACAACTATGAAAAAATTAATGATTTTTGTAGGAGCATTAACATTGACTGGGTCATTGTTCGCTCAAAAACCTGCTGCTGATGACGCACGTTATTCACTAGAAGGTTTAGCTAATCTCAACACTACTGATGGTATCAGTTGGGCAGCTCCTTCACTACGCTTGCGTTATTTTGCAACAGACAACATCGCAGCTCGTGTGCAGTTTGGCTTTGGCGGCGACGGTTCATCTGTGGTGACCACACCAAGTAAAGAATCATACACTTATTATCAAAATCCAGATGGTTCAGGTGCAACAGGTTCTGTAGACATCGCAAGAAGTCAAATGAACATCAGTTTAGGTGCTGAATACCATTTAGGTGGTACTGATAAAATGTCTCCATTCTTCTCTGCTGGAATCAATATTGGTAGCGGCTCTTATACTGAAACATGGGCTAATTCTGATGGTTCTGCTTACAGCGCTGTTATTACTGACGCTAAAATCGAAGGCGGATACAGCTCTTTTGGCTTCGGTGTAGGTGCAGGTTTTGACTACTACGTTGCCGATAACCTTTACCTCGGTTTAGAAATGAACTTGACCACTACAAAAGTGAGCAACGACGCAACAACCGTTACAGTAATGGGTAACCCTGCAGGTTTTGAACCAGAAAATACAATGAGCTATACCAACCTTGGTGCAGCACACGGTTCTGTACGTATCGGTTGGAGATTCTAAGCAATTCTAATCTAACTTTTATAGGGGGCTTCGGCCCCCTTTTTTATTGTTCTTTTGAAAAACTGTAACTTTGCAGCATGGATACAAGAAAGCACGTAGAGGTCTGTTTTACACCTGGTGAATACCCTTACTATAAAGATGAATTTGAAATTGTGGTTGTCATTGACGTACTTCGGGCTACTTCGGCTATCTGCGCTGCCTTCGACAACGGCATCAGATCAATCATTCCAGTGCCAACTGTAGAAGAAGCATGGGCATATAAACAAAAAGGATTTCTTGCCGGTGCAGAACGAAAAGGCCAAATCGTTGAAGGTTTTGATTTTGGCAATTCGCCTTTTTCCTACATGCGCGAAGATTTCAAAGGGCAAGATGTCGTTCTCACCACTACAAACGGAACCAAATCTCTAGACGTAGCCAAAGACGCTGAAATTGTCGTGGTTGGTTCTTTCCTAAACCTAGATGCACTCTGCAAATGGCTTGAAAAACAAGATAAAAATGTATTGTGCCTTTGTTCGGGTTGGCAAGATAAATTCAATTTAGAAGACACTATCTGTGCCGGCGCAATTTGTCAGTATTTAATCGGAACAGGTAATTATATTTCCGACGAAGACTCCTCTATTGCCGCCAAGTATTTATACCTTTCAGCCAAGGACAATTACCTTGGTTACCTTAAGTCGAGTTCACATCGCCGCAGGCTAAAAAACCTGAATCTCAACGAAGACATCAAGTATTGTCTGACTCCAAACCAAATGGAGGTCATTCCAATACTTAAAGATGGAAAACTCGTCAAACTATAAACCACACTTGCTGATTGCCGCGCTTTTTACCCTCGGCAGTCTTTTTATTCAGACCCAATCAAAAAACAATAGTTCTTGGGGTTTTTCAGGGCACCAACGCATTAATGAATATGCCGTTTATTTGCTCCCAGCTCAACTGCAGGCCAATTTCATTCAACACCTTCCCTATTTAGTGAGTCAATCTGTTGCACCAGATCAACGGCGCTATGCCATTGACGCAGAAGCTGCTCGGCATTACATCGACCTCGATCATTATTACCAAAAAGGCCAAGATCCCTTCTGGAACTTACCACAGCGGTGGCAAGAAGCCGTCGATTGCCACACCGAAGACACCCTGCAAGCCTACGGAATAGTACCCTGGCATGTCATACACATGAAGTACCGTCTTCAAAAAGCATTTGAAGAAAAAAACCTAACGCTTATTCTCAAATATGCAGCGGAAATTGGTCACTATATTGCCGATGCGCATGTGCCTTTACACACCACTGAGAATTACAATGGTCAGCTTACCAATCAGCATGGCATTCATGGGCTCTGGGAAAGCAGACTAGTCGAATTACAAGCAGCTGACTTCGATTATTGGATTGGCCCAGCGCAATACCTTACCTCTGTTCAAGAGGCCATTTGGTCTGCCGTGCGGGAATCCCATGCCGCATTAGATTCTGTGCTTCGATTTGAAAAAGAAATCAGTGCACAAATGAATCCGCAAGAGAAATACAGCTATGAGCAGCGCGGCAGCACCATGACTAAAGTATATTCAAGGGCATTTTGCACGGCGTATCATAACGCGCTCAACGGCATGGTAGAACGCCGCATGCGTGCCGCTATCTGGATGGTGAGCAGTATTTGGTACACAGCATGGATAGATGCCGGACAACCCAACCTCATGGCTTTAACGCTGAACCCTACTCAAAAAGACAAGCAGGACCTGGATACCATTCAAAGTGCTCATAAACGCTGGAAACAGCGCAGTTGTCATTAATTCAGGCTTCTGTAGCGGATGCGTTTTGGCCCGGCATCGCCGAGGCGTTTACGGCGGTTTTCTTCGTATTCTGAATAAGACCCCTCGAACCAATAAACCTGAGAATCGCCTTCGAATGCCAAAATATGCGTGCAAATGCGATCCAAGAACCACCTGTCGTGGGAGATCACTACCGCACAGCCGGCAAAGTTTTCAATACCTTCTTCCAGAGCGCGCAACGTATTGACATCGATGTCGTTGGTTGGCTCATCGAGCAATAGGACATTTGCTTCGGTTTTGAGCGTCATGGCCAGATGCAAGCGGTTACGCTCTCCACCAGACAAAATGCCTACTTTTTTATTCTGATCCGAACCATTGAAATTAAACTTAGACAAATAGGCCCTTGAATTGATTTTCTGATTGCCTACCTCTACATATTCAAGCCCGTTGGAAACAACATCAAAAACGGTTTTATCTGGATGGATATCCTTGTGGGTTTGATCTACATAGCCGATTTTGACGGTCTCTCCAACGGTGAACTCACCTTTATCTGGCGCCAATTCTGACATGATCATCTTGAATATCGTTGTTTTACCCGCTCCGTTGGGGCCAATGATGCCAACTATACCGGCTGGGGGCAACTTGAAGTTGAGGTCATCGTAAAGGAGTTTATCTCCGAAAGCCTTGGCAACATGAATGGCATCGATGACGTTGTTACCCAAACGCGGCCCGTTAGGAATCGGCATTTCGAGCTTGGCTTCTTTTTCACGGGCATCTTCGGAGAGCATTTTGTCGTAGTTCTGTAAACGCGCTTTGCTTTTGGCTTGTCGGGCTTTGGGATTCATACGCACCCACTCAAGCTCTCTGGCCAACATTTTTTGACGCTTCGACTCCATTTTTTCTTCTTCTTGTAGGCGTTTGCCTTTTTGCTCTAACCAAGAGGTGTAGTTTCCTTTCCATGGAATACCCTCGCCTCTATCGAGCTCGAGAATCCAGCCTGCTACATTATCGAGGAAATAGCGGTCGTGGGTAACGGCAATGACGGTTCCTTTGTATTGTTGTAAGTGTTGTTCTAACCAATCGATAGATTCTGCATCGAGGTGGTTGGTTGGTTCATCTAGCAATAACACGTCCGGATTTTGCAAGAGTAAACGACAAAGTGCAACGCGTCTGCGCTCACCACCAGAAAGCGTGCCGATGAGTTGGTCATCTGGAGGGCAACGCAATGCATCCATGGCGCGCTCAATTTTGGTGTCGAGCTCCCAGGCATCTAAGGCGTCAATTTTATCCTGGACCTCACCTTGACGAGCAATGAGTTTATCCATTTTATCGGGATCAGACATGACGTCTTCATCCATAAAGGCATTGTTGATTTCTTCGTATTCAGCAAGTACATCGACAATTTCTTGAGCGCCTTCTAGAACGATTTCACGCACGGTTTTATTGGCGTCTAGCTCTGGCTCTTGCGGAAGATACCCCACCGAGTAGCCTTGAGAGAACACGACTTCACCTTGAAATGCTTTGTCGAGGCCCGCAATGATTTTCATGACGGTTGATTTACCCGAGCCATTTAAACCGATGATCCCTATTTTGGCACCATAGAAAAAGGACAAGTAAATATTTTTGATGATTTGCTTGCCTTGAGGGGTTGTTTTGGAAACCCCCACCATTGAAAAAATGATTTTTTTATCGTCTGACATATGAATTATTTATCGAGTTCAAATTGTGAATACTGCTTGCTTTGTAGCACCTCAACAGCTTTTTGTAAAATTTCGTTGGTTTCGTTGTAAACCTGAAACATTTCGTTGGTGCCCCAGAGATCTTGGGCCAAAACTGCTTTGATGCGCAGTTTGAGTAACTGTTCTGATATGGCATACTGCTCTGCGTTGAAGAGTAAGGAAGGATCTTCTTTTTGGACATACGCAAAGAACTGATCCATAAATGCTTGATCAAGAATGAAATCGCGCTTAAATGTATTGATATCTGGATATTTTGAACGCAGCGCTGCGCGATTGACATTGATATATTGAAATGCAAAACTATTGACGTGCCCGCCTTGTATCAGATCGGCAAAATAAACGGAGTTCTGGGTAGTGTCTAAGGGCACAAATACATCCGGCATGATACCGCCACCTCCATAAACGGTGCGCTTGGTTTTCAGTGTTTTATACATTAAGGAGTCAGGCATTTTGATGGAATCTTTGAGAAAGAATTCACCATTTAAATAACGCTGATTGAGGTCTTTTCGGTAAGTTTCGGTGTCCTGATAAGGTTTCTGTATATGACGACCTGTAGGGGTGTAATAACGTGCAATAGTAAGGCGCATTTCTGAGCCGTCACTGAGCGGCATAGGGCGCTGCACTAAGCCTTTTCCATAAGAACGGCGACCAATGACCAAACCGCGGTCCCAATCTTGAACGGCACCGGATAAGATTTCACTTGCACTGGCGCTGTATTCGTCGGTGAGAATGACTAATTGACCTGTTTCAAACAGCCCTTTTCTGCCTGCTTTCAAATCGGTTCTGGGTTGTGCCCTACCTTCTGAATAAACGATGAGTTTGTCTCCGCTCAAAAATTCATCGGCCAATTTGTGCGCGGCATCGAGCAAGCCACCACCGTTACCTTGTAAGTCAAATATGAGGCTTTTCATGCCCTGCTCTTTAAGGTCGAGCATTGCTTTTTGAACCTCTTGAACAGTGGTTTTAGAAAAACTATTGAGTTTAATATAACCAATTTCTTTGTCGATCATGTAGGCTGCATCAACGGAAAACACAGGAATTTTATCGCGGGTAATATTGAAATCGAGGAGCTTTCCTTTTCTATTGACTGTTACCTTTACTTTGGTACCGAGATCGCCCATTAATTTTTGTCTGACTTGGTCATTTTTGATACCGATTCCGGCCACGTTTTGACCGTCTACTTGTACAATTTGGTCTCCTGGTAGTATGCCGAGTTTTTCGGAAGGGCCGCCCGGAATAGTGGCGACCACACTAATGGTATCTTTCATGAGTTGAAAGCGTACACCGATTCCAACAAAACTACCATTGATGGTCATTTGCGCATCGTCGAGATCTTCTTTGGGTATGTAAGTTGAATGCGGGTCGAGTTCTTCGAGCAACGCAATAATGGCAGCCTCTGAGAGTTTATTGGTATTGGGTGCATCGACATAAAAGCGCTCCACGTTGTAAAGCACTTCTGCCATTTTGCGTGCTGCATTGGCAGCATCTTCAGGTTGTTGCGCAAAAATGCGTGGGCATGTAGCGCAGATTAGGATAATAAAAATGAGACGCATGTCAGTATAATTAAGGTTTACAAAAATAAACACTTGCTAGGCAAATTGCTCAGAAAGTTTAACTTTGTTATACACAAATGAGAGAAAAAAAACGCAAACTTTATTGGTACCAAAAACGCAAAACGCGCAATGCCTTCAAACGCATTAAAAAATGGGCTGGTTATTTTTTTACTTTTTTGGGTTCCGCTATTTTACTCTACGCCATTTGTACCTTTTTACTTTCTCGAATTGGTATTGAAGGCAGGTCTAACAAAAACGCCCACAATATCGTGTATCTCATGAAATCTGGCGTTCATTCGGATTTTGTTGTACCTGTCAAGAACCACATCAAAGATTGGCGCGCCGAGTTTCCTTTAACCAATACCGCTTTTAAAGACAGCCTCAGTACCCTTGTTTCGATCGGTTGGGGAGACCAAAATTTTTACATGAACACCCCACAATGGTCTGATCTCACCATTCAGACAGCACTGAGCGTTCCGTTTGGCTTAGGGCCTGCTGCCATACATGCCACTTACTATCAACAACTTTTAGATGACCGCCCCATTATCAAATTACGCCTTACCGACCAGCAATACCGCAAATTAGTTCGGTACATTGAAAACACACTTGTTCACAGTAAAAAAAGCCACAAAACGCAATTTATCAAAGCCACCAAACCGGGAGTAGTTACAGGCAATGACGCCTATTATGCTGCACATGGTCGCTATAATATGTTCAAAACTTGTAATACCTGGGTCAATTCAGGGCTCAAGGCCTGTCAGCAAAAAGCGTGTTACTGGACGGCGTTCGCTGGTGGCATATTCTATCAATATGGCAAATAGGGCTTTATTTTTTATCTTCCTTTCATTTTCAATTCATTCAGCCATGGGGCAAGATCTATTGGTATTCATCAACGGTTACAGAGGCCCAAAATACGATAAGCAACAGCCCAATAATCAACTTCATTACAAAGACCCAACTGGCTACTGGTATCAACTTGACGACACCATCCGACAACGTTTTCCGACTGCCAAAGCAGTTTATTTTGATGCGCATCACCCACTCAGCACCTCTACTCACCTTCGATTTTCCAATGCACTGCGGTCCTATGTTTTTTCTCGATTTTGTTGGATTCGCAAAAACAGCCATTGGGTGCTCAATAAAAAAATCAATGAAAGCGGCTTCCAACAAAGGGTTGAAAACGGCCGCTTGGCAGGAATGGCCCTAAAAGAAGCACTTAACGGATCTGGTGTTAAAAAAATTCATTTTGTTTGTCATAGTATGGGCTATGCCTATATGTTAGGCATGATTGACATTCTTGAAAATGAAGTTCAATTTGGCAAAGTGCTGATTTTATCACCGGAGGGTGCCAATACTCAAGGAAGAAATTGGGGCTTATTTGAAGAGGTTTGGCAATACGGTGCGCATGCAGACGACAAACTTTCTGATCCTATTTGTTTTCAAGATGGCATTGCACCACAGCAGCCTGTTGTCGGAATCGAACAATTGCCCACTGGAACACTCGGCGGTCGCATTTATATCCCGGAAAACTATCCTCGAAAAAAGTTAGGCTTCATCAAAAGCCATCACCTCGCATACTACGATTGGTTTAAACTTATTGGACCTACTGATTTTGGGTATTTTGCGGAGTAAAGCCCCGACTTTTCTACAATATTTCTAACTTTGGGCTTCTCATGCAACACAATTACAGCCTTCAAGCATTCAATACCTTCGGAATAGACGCCAAAGCCAAGTATTTTGGTCGCTTTTCAAGTTGCAATGAACTTGAACAATATCTAAAGCAGTACCCCAATGAACCCCTTATGGTTTTAGGCGGAGGCAGTAATGTGCTATTTACTGAAGACTTTAACGGGCTTGTCTTGCACAATAGCATCACCGGCATTGAAGTGAGCGACTCCAATGATGAGTTCGTTTATGTGAAAGCAGGTGCGGGCGAAAACTGGCACCAATTTGTTCAGTATTGTATAGCAAATAATTGGGCAGGCCTTGAGAACCTCTCACTTATTCCTGGTTCTGTTGGCGCGAGCCCTATGCAGAATATTGGCGCTTACGGCGTTGAAATCAAAGATGTATTTCATTCATTAAATGCCTACTGTATTTCAAATGGTCAAATTCATACGTTTGATAACGCACAGTGTCAGTTTGGCTACCGAGAAAGTGTATTCAAAAGGGCTTTAAAAAACCAATACATCATTTTAGATGTCACATTTAGGTTGTCGAAAAAAGCCAGCTTACGCACGAGCTACGGTGCTATACAACAAGAACTTTTGTCAAAAGGAATTACGACACCCACCATACAGGATATTTCGGCAGCTGTAATTGCCATCAGACAATCCAAACTCCCCGACCCGAAAGTGCTCGGCAATGCGGGTAGCTTTTTTAAAAACCCTGTTGTGCGCAAAGAGCGCTTCGCAGCGCTCCAAAACGAATACCCAGATATCGCACATTTCGTGCTACCCGATTCTGACATTAAGTTAGCCGCCGGTTGGCTTATCGAGAAAGCGGGTTTAAAAGGATTTCGAATGGGCAATTGTGGCGTACACGACAAACAAGCCTTAGTGCTTGTGAATCACGGAGGCAGCACCGGCCAACAAATTCTTGACCTTTCCTCCATCATCATAGAAAAGATTCAAACGCAATTTGGCGTGCTCCTCGAACGCGAAGTCAACATTATTCCTCCACATGAAAGTATCCTATAATTGGCTCAAAACTTACCTCGACTTTAATTATACACCCGAGGAACTCAGCGACATCCTGACCCAAACGGGCTTAGAAGTAGAAAGCTTGGAAACTTACCTTGAAATTCAAGGCGGCTTAGCAGGCGTGGTCACCGGCGAGGTACTGACTTGTGAACAGCATCCCGATGCAGATAAGTTAAAGGTCACAACCGTCAATATTGGAAAAGCAGACCCTTTACAAATCGTATGTGGCGCGCCAAACGTTGCTGCAGGTCAAAAAGTGCTAGTTGCCACAGTAGGCTGCACCCTGTATCCTCAACCAGATCAACCTTTTGAAATTAAAAAAGCCAAAATTCGTGGCGTCGCCTCAGAAGGGATGCTTTGCGCAGAAGACGAACTCGGACTTGGCAACAGCCATGACGGAATACTTGTTTTACCCGCTTCAACGGCCGTAGGTCAAAAAGCGGCAACGTATTTTGAGTTAACAGCCGATACGCAATTAGAAATTGGGCTAACTCCTAACCGAGCCGATGCCATGGGTCACATCGGCGTGGCCCGAGATATCCTCGCTTACCACAACTTGCATGCGAACACCAAAATACAGCTCCAATTTCCAGAGGTGCCAGCACTTAAAAATCAAAATCTAAATCCGCTTGAAATTCAAATTGATGATACCGAAGGGTGTAAAAAATACTACGGGCTCCTTTTGAATAACGTCAAGGTAGGACCCTCGCCCAAATGGTTGCAAAACCGACTCAAAGCGGTTGGTCTCAAACCCATCAATAATGTAGTCGACATCAGCAATTTTGTCCAACGGGAATTAGGCACACCACTCCATATATTTGATGCCGATCAAATTGAGCAGCCAATAAAAATACGCTGCGCTCAAGCAAATGAATCTTTTATTGGACTTGACCAAACAACTTATAAACTGGCTGGCCATGAACTTGTCATTGCCGATTCCAAGGGGGCTCAATGTCTTGCGGGTGTTTTGGGCGGCAATAAAAGCGGTGTCAGTGAAAACACAACGCGCGTGCTCATTGAATCGGCTTTATTCGATGCAGTACGCATCCGAAAAGCAGCTCGCCAACATGGCCTCAATACCGATGCTTCTTTTCGATTTGAACGCGGTGTTGACCCCGCATTGACCAACTATGCATTGTTGCGTTGTGCAAACCTTTTGCAAGAACTAACTGGTGCGCAAATCGGCAGCGCTACGTTTAAATATGAAGGCCAACTCCCAAAAGCCATAAAACTCGACCTCAGTCTCAATGCCATCAACCAATTGATCGGCAATGACATTTCGAAGCCAGCCATTCAACAAATTCTCGATGACCTCGATTTTCAGACGCTTTCTTTTCAAAATGATACATGGGAGCTCATCGTTCCGAGCTACAGAGTAGATGTCACAAGACCAGTAGATGTCATTGAAGAAATCATTCGCATTTATGGTTTAAATAACATTGCATTACCTGAAAAATGGAATTTCAGTTTGGCAAAAGTTCATGCGATTGATACCGAAATTCAAAAAAGCAATGCTGCTGAGTTTTTTGTCGGGAGAGGCTATTTTGAAGCACTCAACAACTCGTTAACCAAGAAACAGTACGCGCAATTTCTCGATGAATCATACGGACAAGCCATTTCTATACTCAATCCTTTAAGTCAAGATTTGGCAAACCTGCGGCAAACCCTACTTTTTGGTTTACTAGAAAATTTACAACACAATCAAAATAGGCAAATTGCCAACATTCAATTATTTGAATTTGGGCAATCTTATCAGCTACACGCACAAACGCGCATTGAAAAACAAGAACTTGCAATGGTTCTATTTGGCAAACAACAAACTGAAAATTGGAACAGCCAAGGGCTTTCACACACTTACTTTAGTCTGAAAAAAGAAGTTTACGCCCTCCTCGAAAGATTTGGAATTGCCGCACTTTGCAATGAAAACCAAAATGAAAGTTCAATCTACCACCAAGGCACAGACATCTTCATTGAAAATGAACTGGTGGTAAGCTATGGTCAAATCGTTGGTCAAATTCAAAATGCATTTGACCTCAAGCAGGAAGTTTTCTACGCACAATTCAATTGGACCCTTCTTAATCAGATTGCTGCACAACAACAAATCAAGTTCAAAGAAGTACCTAAAAGCTTCGCTGTTCGACGCGATTTATCTTTATTGGTAGATCAGTCATTAAATTACTCAGATTTGGTCGCTAGTGCGCGCAAAGCCGAGACCAAATTACTGCAGGATATCCAATTATTTGATGTGTACGAAGGAAAAAACCTGCCAGAAAACAAAAAATCGTATGCGTTGGCTTTTTACCTTCAAGACAAACAACAGACGCTCGGTGAACAGCAAATTGAAAAAGCCATGCAGCGCATACTAAATGCGCTTCAAAAAGACTGCCAGGTAGAATTAAGAAAGTAGGTAGCGATCTAAATTGGGATTGTCGGCCAATTCTTCTGCGCCAATGACCAACAGGTTTTTGGCTTTGGTGCTATCCAACCATAAATCAAAATTGGTAATGCCCACCCTTAGCGTGCCGTTAATATCAATTTTATGTACAGGTTTTTGCTGCTTGTCGTAGCGCGCCTTTATTTCGAGAATCTCAGGGCTTAATTCTTGGTTCTGATTGAAAATCAGGAGGCTATCGGTTTGCTCAAAGAAGTCTTCTGCTTTTTCGTTGACCAAAAGCACTTCTGAGGCCACAGCAGCCGCCCAAGACTGAACTTTTGAAGAAAATTTATTAGACGCCAACAACGCAATAGATGCAACTTTCATTTTGATATAAAATTGTGCGCAAATATAGCACGAATAACGCCTCGGTTATTTATCGTAACCTAATATTTTTAGGTAATCTTGCGCAGTTTGCTCATTGCTAAACACTTCGGTCTGAATTTTTCCGTTTTCGTCTCGGGTAATTAGGATATGTTTAGGCTCGGGAATGAGGCAATGCTTGAGTCCACCATAGCCACCAATTGTTTCTTGATACGCTCCCGTATTAAAGAAACCGATGTATTGCGTGTTGTTTTTATCAAATTTGGGCAGATAAATGGCATTGGAATGCTGTTCAGAATTGTAGTAATCATCTGAATCGCAGGTAAGACCACCTAACAACACCCGTTCGTAATCGTCGTTCCAGCGATTAATCGGCAACATAATAAAGCGCTGGTTAATTGCCCATGTATCGGGCAAGTTGGTCATGAACGAAGAATCGATCATGTTCCATTTTTCACGGTCATTTTGTTGTTTCTGATGCAATACACTAAAAATAGCACCACCGCTCTCGCCTACTGTAAAAGAACCAAATTCGGTAAAAATATTGGGCTCTGGAATATCGTTGTCTTGGCAAACCCTTTTTACTTGGGTGAGGATTTCACGAACCATATAAGCGTAGTCGAAATCAAATGCCAACGATTTTTTAATGGGAAAGCCCCCACCTATATTTAAAGAATCTAATTCTGGGCACAACTTCTTGAGGTCTGAATAGACGCGCAAACATTTGGTGAGTTCGTTCCAATAATAGGCGGTATCGTTGATGCCCGTATTGATAAAAAAATGCAGCATTTTAACGCGCACTCTTGGATTCTCTTTGAGAATAGCTTTGTAAAAAGGCACAATTTCACGGTAACGGATGCCGAGTCTGGAGGTGTAAAATTCAAACTTGGGTTCTTCTTCGGAGGCAATCCGGATGCCAATATTGAGTTCGTTTGAAGTGAGTTCGATGAGCTGCTTTAGTTCGTCGATGTTGTCTACAACCGGAACAATACGCAATTCATCTTGCTCGATGAGTTTGGCAATTTTCTGTAAATAAGGTGCTGGTTTGTAGCCATTGCAAATGACGTAGCTTTTTGGCTTGAGTTTACCAGCGGCTTGCAGGCTATTGACGATGTCAATATCAAAAGCAGACGAGGTCTCGATATGGACATCGTTTTTAAGGACTTCGTCGAGGACAAATGCGAAATGAGAACTCTTGGTGCAGTATGAATAGTAGTAATTGCCTTGATAACCAAGGTTCATGATGGCTTCGCGAAACCAGCCTTTGGCACGTTGGATATTATTGGAAATTTGTGGCAAGTAATGAAACTTGAGTGGCGTGCCGTGTTCGTGGACCAAACGCATGAGGTCAATACCATGAAAAAAGAGGCGGTCTTCTCGGAGAAAGAATTCGTTTTGAGGGAAATCAAAAGTTTGTTCGATCAGGTCAATGTATTTGGTTCTCATGCTTGCTGGTTGTTCAAAAAGCGTTTATACGCAAAATTGCCGACGGGGTTTCGATTTTGCGCTTCAATTTTGTGCAAAAATACTGCATTTTGACTGGAAAGGATGCAACATAAAATAGTACTTTTGAGAACAGCTTTTTTCCATGTCCTATTTAGACGAACTCAACGAAAGTCAGCGGGTGGCCGTTGAACACATTTACGGCCCCATTATGGTCATTGCCGGCGCTGGCTCGGGCAAAACGCGCGTACTCACCTACCGCATCGCCTTTATGATGGAACAAGGCATTGACCCATTTCATATTTTGGCCCTGACCTTTACCAACAAGGCAGCCAAAGAAATGACCGAAAGAATTGGCCATATTGTAGGCGCCGCAGAGGCGAAAAACATCTCAATGGGTACTTTTCACTCCGTATTCTCTAAGATATTACGCTTCAATGCCGAACGCATTGGTTTCCCAAATAATTTCACCATATACGACACCCAAGACTCCAAAAGCCTCATTAAGGACATCATCAAAGAGTTAAATTTGGACGACAAAACCTACAAACCCAGTATGGTATTTGGTCGTATTTCGGCTGCAAAAAACAACCTTATATCGCCAGAAGCTTATATTGCCAACACAGAAATTCAATTAGAAGACAAGCAATCCCGCAGACCAGAGCTTGGTCGTATTTTTCAAACCTACGCCAACCGTTGCTTGAAGGCAGGCGCCATGGATTTCGATGACCTCCTGTATTTTACCAACGTGCTTTTGCGCGACTTCCCCGACGTACTGCATTACTACCAACAAAAATTTCAGTACATTTTGGTCGATGAGTACCAAGACACCAACTACGCGCAGTACCTTATCGTCAAAAAACTTGCCGCTGCTTACCAAAACATTTGTGTGGTCGGCGACGACGCTCAAAGTATTTACTCTTTTCGGGGCGCAAACATTGAAAATATCCTCAACTTCAGAAAAGACTATCCCGACTTTGCCCTTTACAAACTCGAGCAAAATTACCGCAGCACCAAAAACATTGTAGAGGCAGCCAATAGCATTATCAAAAAAAACAAGGATCAAATCCTCAAAACGGTTTGGACAGACAACAACGAGGGCGCTAAAATCAAGGTACAAAGGTCGCTCACCGACAACGAAGAAGGACGCACAATTGCCCAAGCAATTTTTGAACGCAAAACAGCTGAGGGTGCCCGTTTTCAAGACTTTGCCATTTTGTACCGCACCAACAAACAATCCAGGGCCTTTGAAGAGGCGTTACGCAAACTCAATATGCCCTATAAAATTTACGGGGGCTTATCGTTTTATCAGCGCAAAGAAATTAAAGATCTCCTCGCCTATTTTAGACTGAGTGCCAACCCCCACGACGAAGAAGCCCTTAAGCGCGTGATCAACTACCCCAAACGCGGAATTGGAAAAACCACTATAGAAAACATCATTATCGCAGCCAACCGCTATGGCACCAGCATGTGGGACGTTATTTCTGATTTTCAACAATTCCCTGCCGATGTCAGTTCTGCAGCTAAAGCCAAAATTTACGAATTCACCACCATGATCTCAAGTTTTGGCGCTGAACTCGATAAAACAGATGCTTTTACACTCGCGGAGCGCATCGCCAAATCATCGGGAATTCTGCGCGAATTACTTGCAGAAAAAGACAAAGGCCCCGAAGAAGTCGAGCGATTTCAAAACATTGAAGAATTATTGGCTGGTATTCAAGAATTTGTGCGCGGCGCTGAGCCAGACGCACCCCGCACCCTCGCTGACTTCATGATGGACGTCGCTTTGCTGACCGACGCCGATCAAGAAAAACCTGAAGACCGCAACCATATCAGCCTCATGACCATTCACTCGAGCAAAGGCCTTGAATTTCCTCATATTTTTATTGTCGGCCTCGAAGAAAATTTATTTCCTTCGCAAATGGCACTCAATTCGCGCTCAGAACTCGAAGAAGAACGCCGCTTGTTTTATGTGGCTCTTACCCGCGGCATGCGCAGTTGCATGCTATCTTACGCCACTAGCCGCTTTACTTGGGGGCAATCCATCATGTGTGAACCATCCCGTTTTATCGACGAAATTGACCCCCAATATTTACAGTTTGAAACCATATCCCGAACAGCCAATAGCCGTTCATTAATGGGATCCGGTAGTATTGAACGGGGGTTTACTGGTGGGCTAAATAAACCACTTGGAGGCAGTCCACAACTGCGCTCGCTAAAGGAAGTAAGTCAAAACAAAAGTGCCAATCCACAACAGCAAGCAAATATGGCTAGCCTCATGGTTGGCCACAACGTTTTGCATGAAAAATTCGGAAAAGGAAAAGTGCTGCAACTAGATGGCCAAGGTCCGGATAAGAAGGCTACGATATTCTTTCCACAACACGGTTCTAAAACCGTTCTCCTTAGATTTGCCAATCTGCAAATAATTGAAGATTAGCATTTTAAAATTTTTTATTTAAATAAAAAGTAGAACAGTAACAACAGGGTTAGTCTCCCAATAAATCTGGTCTTCTTTCTTTGGTTCGCAATAGCGCCTGTTCTTCTCGCCATGCTTCTACTTCTTTCGGATTGCCACCCAAAAGCACTTCTGGTACTTTTAATCCCTTGAATTCTGGTGGACGCGTATATACGGGCGGAGCCAATAAACCATCCTGAAAAGAATCGGTCAATGCCGATGTTTCATCGTTAAGCACGCCGGGGATGAGGCGAACAACAGCATCGATAACAATTGCGGCTGCGAGCTCACCACCACTCAAAACATAGGAACCAATGGAAATTTCTTTGGTAATGTATAAATCGCGAATACGCTGATCGACTCCTTTGTAATGACCACACAATATGATGATGTTTTGTGCTAAAGACAACTGATTACAACTGTTTTGATCCAAAATAGCGCCATCTGGAGTCATGTAAATGATTTCGTCGTAGCTACGCGCTGCAAGTAGATATTCAATCGCTTTGGAGATCGGGCCAACACTCATGACCATACCGGCACCTCCACCGTACTGATAATCGTCCACATTGCGGTGTTTATCATCTGAAAAATCGCGCAGATTGTGCACGTGTAATTCCAAATGCCCCTTGGTTTGGGCACGTTTCATGATAGACGCGGCAAATGGGCTTTGAAGCAACTCGGGCAACACCGTAATTATATCAATTCGCATGCGGCAAAGATAAGTCAATTCATCGCAAATTACTACCTTTGCACAAACCCGAAAACATGATTCAATTATCTGAGCGCTTGCTGGCCATGGAAGAGTCTGCAACCATTGCAATGGCTAAAAAAAGCCGTGAACTCAAATCCCAAGGAATGGACGTTATTTCTCTCTCATTGGGTGAACCCGATTTCCATACCCCTGACTTTATCAAGCAAGCCGCTGTTGAAGCATTAGCGCAGAATTTCACTACCTACACCCCTGTTCCCGGTTACGACGACCTCAGGGAAAGCATTTCTCGTAAATTCCTCAGAGACAACAAACTGAACTACAGCAAAGACCAAATTGTTGTTTCGACCGGAGCCAAACAGAGTATTGCGAATTTGGTTTTGAGCCTCATCAACCCCGGCGATGAAGTCATTATTCCCGCACCATACTGGGTATCTTATTTGGAAATTGTCAAAGTGGCCGAAGGAATTCCAGTAGTGATTTCAGCAGGCATTGACAAAGATTTTAAAATCACGGGTGCAGATCTCGAGGCAGCAATTACACCAAAAACAAAAATGCTGATGTTCTCAACACCATGCAACCCTACTGGATCTGTGTATTCAAAAGAAGAATTACAAGACATCGCACGCGTGTTAGCCAAATATCCGCAAGTAATCGCGATGTCTGACGAAATCTACGAACACATCAACTTTATTGGTCAACACGAAAGCCTCGCGCAGTTTCCAGAAATCTATGATCAAGTGGTTACTGTAAACGGCGTATCTAAGGCTTGGGCCATGACAGGTTGGCGTCTCGGATATATCGGTGCTCCTAAAGCCATTGCCGCCGCCTGCGACAAAGTCCAAGGTCAATTTACCTCTGCAACTTGTTCCATCACCCAACGTGCTACTATAGCAGCAATGGATGCAGACCCGTCGATACTTAAAGACATGATCGACGCTTTTGAAAGCCGTCGCAATTTAGTTTTGGAAGGGCTCAGAAAAATTCCAGGTCTAAAAGTCAATCAACCAGGTGGTGCATTTTATGTTTTCCCTGATTGCTCCGCTTATTTTGGCAAAACTTACAAGGGCCAAACGATTCAGAATTCCGATGAACTCTGCATGTATCTACTCGAGGTCGGACTCGTTGCCTGCGTGGGTGGAGCCGCTTTTGGTGACCCCAATTGTTTTAGAATCAGTTACGCGGCCTCTGAAGAAACACTGCAAAAAGCGGTGGATCGAATTGCCACAGCACTCGCTCAACTTCAATAAATGCATATATCCGCCCTACTCGAGGCCTTTAATGGCAAACGCATCTTAGTCGTTGGGGACGTCATGACGGACGCCTATATTCACGGCAAGGTTGATCGCATGAGTCCTGAGGCACCTGTTCCCGTTGTAGATCTCAAAACAGAAGAGCAACGCATCGGTGGCGCTGGCAATGTAGCTTTAAACCTCATTGCTCTTGGGGCCAAGGCCTATCTTGCGAGTGTCATTGGCCAAGACCTAACTGGCCAACACCTCAAGCAACAACTCGAGCAAGCACAAATCGACACAACAGCCATCCTTTTATCTGAGGAGCGTAAAACAACAATAAAAACCCGGGTGCTTTCCAATGGCAAACAACTTTTGCGCATAGACAACGAGGATCAACACGACCTCAGTACATTGGAAACAAACACTTTTAAAAGCCAAATTGAAATTATTTTAGCAAGTGGCATCGACGGCATTCTTTTAGAGGACTATAACAAAGGCGTTCTAACTGCAGCGCTCATCGAATGGCTCATTGACACAGCACAGCAGCTTCGAATTCCTGTGGTGGTAGATCCCAAAAAGAAAAACTTTTTCGCCTACAAGGGTTGCACGCTTTTCAAACCCAACCTCAAAGAACTTAAAGACGGATTGCAAATAGATTTCAACTACAGCAATGAGCCAACTGCGCTGGCTCAAGCCATTGAAAACTTACAGCAAAAACTAGAAAGTCAATACACATTTGTGACCTTATCTGAACACGGCGTTCAAATGTACGATGGCCAGCAACACTATCATTTACCTGCCCACTTGCGCAATATTGCCGACGTTTCAGGTGCAGGTGACACCGTTATAGCTACAGCATGCCTGAGTTTGGTTTGCGGTGCGTCACCAACACAAATTGCTGCCTTAGCCAATTTAGCTGGCGGCTTGGTTTGCGAAACACCCGGTGTGGTCAGTATCAATAAAGAAAAATTACGTGCTGAAGCACTGCAACACATTTTATAAAATGTCAGAAAAAGTCGTTAAGCCCTATGATTCGGGGCAATCAAAAAAAGAGGAAGTCGCTCAGATGTTCAATAACATTTCGGCCAACTACGACTTTCTGAATCATTTTTTATCCTTGGGTATTGATCACCTTTGGCGCAAAAGAGCGGTGAAGCAATTGCGCGCTTTGCAACCAAAGGTCATGCTCGATTTAGCCACCGGCACCGGAGATTTTGCCATCGCTTGTTTGGCACTCAAACCCACTCAAATTATCGGCATGGACATCTCAGCAGGCATGTTAGCTGTCGGTAAACAAAAAATGAAAAAACGCGCCTTTGACCAAATCATTGATATGCAATTAGGTGATTCCGAAAACATGCCTTTCGAAAACAACTTTTTTGATGCCATTACCGTTGGTTTCGGTGTGCGCAACTATGAAAACCTTGAAAAATGCCTAGCCGAGATGCTGCGCGTCCTCAAACCCGGGGGAAAGGCCGTTATTTTAGAGTTTTCTAAACCAAAGTCTTTTCCAATCAAACAACTTTTTGGATTTTACTCCAACGTCTTCATTCCCTTTTTTGGTAAGTACATCTCTAAAGACGAACGGGCTTACACCTACCTTCCAGAAAGCGTTGCTGTTTTCCCAGAAGGAAAAGCTTTTGTAGACGTACTTGAAAAAGTGGGTTACCAAACCCAAGAGCCCATCCGCCTAAGTGGCGGCATTGCCAGTATTTACATCGGTACAAAAGCACAATAATTCGAGAAATGAGGCGTTTGGTGGTCATGAAACTATTGCTTTTTTGTTGCTTACTAAGCCCGTGTTTGTTTGCACAAACACAAAAACAACAGCGCTACAAGAATTTCGACAAACGTTACATTCACTTTGGTTTTATGCTTGGTGTCAACAGCTCAGACTTCACCGTTATGCCAAAACCCAATGCATATAACCAATACCAACTGCTCTCCATTCAAAATGACGCACAACCAGGTGGACAGCTCGGCATTCTCACAACCGTAAAATTAGGTACCCCAACTATCCGCTTTCGCTTTATTCCAACACTTTCTTTTCAGGAAAGGGTACTCAATTACAAAAGTCTCGACACCATTTGGTTTTTGAACGGAGCTGGCCAACAGCGCGTTAATTCCACGAACCTCGAGTTTCCTATGATGTTGCAATTCCGTACCAAGCGCTACAACAATTTTACCGCCTACTCGCTTTTTGGCATGCAATACAGTATCGATTTGCAATCGCAGCAAGATGCATCTCAAAATTTCTATGACCCCTTTGTAAAAATAAAAAAGAACGATTGGCAAGGTCAAATTGGCGGTGGTGTCGAGTTTTTTGCACCGTATTTTAAGTTTGGAATCGAACTCAAGTACAGCCATGGCTTCAAAAGCAGTTTTATTCAAGACTTCACGCCAGTGTCTAACCCCATCGATCAACTTTACAACCGAGCTTGGTATTTTTCATTGATATTTGAAGGATGATTTCAATTCTTGATTTCACATGTTCGCCAGAAGAAGCCAAAGACGACGCTTACTTGGAAAAGCGCATTCGCAAAGAACTTCAACTACCCCCTAAGCAAAACATAGCTTTTCGTTGGCGCAAGCGCAGTATTGATGCGCGCCAAAAGCAAATCAAAATCAATGCAAGTATAGAGGTGGCCGTAGATACAACGCTTTCACCTCGTTTCAGACCCACGACCTTCGAAATCTTGCCACCAAATGCGCCATGCGTTCACATTATTGGAGCCGGCCCCGCCGGACTCTTTGCCGCGCTACAAGCTATCTTGCAAGGTTTTCGACCCATCATTTTTGAGCGCGGCAAAGACGTCCGCTCGCGCAGGCGAGACCTCGCCAAACTCACCAAAGAACATGTGCTCAACCCTGAGTCCAATTATTGTTTTGGCGAGGGCGGGGCCGGCACTTACTCGGATGGCAAATTATACACGCGTTCTAAAAAACGCGGCGACGTTCAAAAAGTACTCGAGTGGCTGGTGCAATTCGGTGCCACCGAAGACATCCTTATCGACGCACATCCACACATCGGAACCAATAAACTCCCTCAACTCATTGAAGCCATTCGCGCACAAATCATTGCTTCGGGTGGTCAAATCAACTTCGAAAATAAGTTAACAGACCTTTTTATCCGAGAAAAAAAGATTACACATATTCAGGTCAATCAAAAGAAAAAAATTGCAGTTGAAAAAGTTATTTTAGCTACCGGGCATTCCGCCAGAGATATCTTTGCATTATTACACCAAAACAACATTGAAATCAAAGCCAAGCCTTTTGCACTTGGTGTAAGAGTAGAACATACCCAAGCCTACATAGATGGCCTGCAATACCATGGCCGACTCAACGATGCTTATTTACCACCGGCTTCCTACAGTCTTGTGACGCAAGTTGACAACAGAGGCGTTTATTCTTTTTGCATGTGTCCGGGAGGCATCATTGCTCCGTGTGCCACTGCTCCTAATGAGGTTGTCACCAATGGTTGGTCACCATCTAAGCGCAATAACATTTATGCCAATTCGGGCATTGTAGTTGGCGTAGAACCCACAGACCTACCTGATCCTGAAAATCCCTTTGCTTGTCTCCAATTTCAACAAGAGGTAGAACAAAAATGTTGGGAGGCTGCCGGGAAAACCCAAAAAGTACCTGCTCAGGGGCTCAAAGATTTTGTCGACGGTGTCAAAACCTTGCAATTTCCGAGATCATCGTATCAACCCGGTCTTACGAGTGTGAATCTAAAAGAAATCCTTCCGGAATTCATTTATTCACGTTTGCGCCAGGCATTTATAGATTTCGATCGAAAAATGCCGGGTTTTGTTACCAATGACGCCGTTGTTCATGCACCAGAATCCAGAACTTCTTCTCCGGTACTTATTCCCAGATTACCCAATACCTTTCAGCATCTTCACATCAACAACCTCTACCCCATTGCCGAAGGAGCCGGCTATGCAGGCGGAATCGTATCGGCTGCAATTGACGGCATGAATTGTCTTGAAAAAATTGCGCAACAGCATTTAAGTGCCTAACTTTAAGTGCTCAAGCGCTGATTTATGAAATTCTTTTTTTTCCTCATTTTTTCAAGCATCACTGCTTGTTCTTTTGCCCAACTCGATACGCTCTTTTGGTTTGTGGCACCTGAGGTAGCCCAGAGTCATGGTGACCGACCAATTATTTTTCGTTTTGCGACCTTAAACCAAGCGGCAACGATAACCGTTAGTCAGCCGGCTAATCCGAATTTCCCGAGTCAGGTACTCAATTTAGTGGCCAATGATGCCCAAACACTGAATCTAACCAACTGGATCGACCAAATTGAAAACAAGCCAGCCAATACGGTACTTCCTTACGGCTTTCAAATCAGTGCAACTGCACCTATCATGGCCTATTACGAGGTTACGCCTACTTGCAACTGCAACCCAGATATCTTTGCCCTCAAAGGAAAAAATGCGTTAGGAACATCTTTTGTGGTACCCACTCAGAACTACTTGAACAATGCATCTTATGCACGTTCTGGTTTTAATATTGTGGCCACCCAAAACAACACGCAAATCACCATCATTCCAAAACAAGCCATCGTAGGACATCCTGCTAATGTTCCTTTTATCATTAGCCTGAATCAAGGAGAAACATTTTCAGCGGAGGCCATTTCTATTTTGGCCAATCAGCATTTAAGTGGTTCCGTAATTACGAGTAATCAACCCATAGCGGTTACCCTGCACGACGATTCCATGAGCGGCGCACCTTACGGGGGTTGCGCAGACCTCATGGGCGATCAACTTATTCCCAACCAAGTCATCGGAAGCGAATACATCATTTTAAAGGGTTATCTAAATGGCCCCGATAAAATTTATGTTGTTGCCGTTCAAAACAATACCCAAATTTCAATCGATGGCCTTGCAGTCGCAACCATTAACGCTACAGACACCTATGTTCACACGCTGAGTAGTCCTACTGTCTTGATACAAACGAGTTCACCTGCCCACGTTTTACACACAACGGGTTTTGGTTGTGAGGTCGGCGGTGCGGTCTTGCCTTCTATTGTTTGCACCGGATCTAATACAGTGGCATTTGTTCGTTCAACCAACGAGTTTTTTGCATTAAACATCCTTGTTCCATCCGGCGGAGAGAACGACTTCACGTTCAACGGAAATGCAGGCATAATCAACGCAGCGTCTTTTAACTTTGTTCCAGGCACGAATAATACCTGGAAATACGCACAAATTGACGCGAGTGCATTTGTGGGCGTTCAGATGGCGTCTCGTATAGATAACCCCAATTTTAAATTCCATTTGGGGGTGGTGCATGGCGGTGCATCGAGTGGTTGTCGTTATGGTTATTTTAGTGATTTCGCTGCTGCACAATATCAAATAAGCGTCAACGATCAAAGTTTCTGTGTAGGAGAACCTATACTGCTCAGCACAAACACCTTAACAGGCGCAACCTACAACTGGTCCGGACCTAATAACCTCAGTGCAAGTGGGCCGCAAATCCAAATCCAGCAAGCACAACTCTCAGATGCCGGTACTTATACTATTTCAGGTTTTTTGCCCGGCACTTGCCCAATTACACCAGACACCATTTCAATCATTGTGCACGCCAATCCAAATGCGCCAGACATTTTATCGAACGGACCTGTTTGCCTTGGAGACACACTTTCATTTTGGACAAATAGCACAGCTGCACAATATTTTTGGTCGCAAGGTGCAAATTCAAGCACGGCTGATACCTTCAACATCTCTGCAACTGTAGGCACATTCACAACGCAGCTGAGTATCATTGACACCAATGGCTGTGCCTCGCCCCCGAACACAATTACAACTGCAGTGTATGCAAATCCCACGGTGACCTACACTGGCCCCACTAGTGTTTGTGGGCCGCTCGTCAACTTCAATGCCGATGTGGTTTCTAACAGCCAAGATAACGTCAGTCAAATCAGCTGGCAATATAACGGTCAAACAATTGGCACGTTAAATCCGAGCCCCTTCGACTTGCAAACTAATAATGGCAGTTTAGAAAATTTTATAGTGAGTGTCAGTTCAGAAATTGGTTGTAACCACAGCGATACCTTTCAAGTGAGTTTCAATCCATTACCAATTGCTTCGTTTGCCATTGACCCTCTTTGCGACGGACAAACAGTCAATCTTACAAACCAAAGCGCTTGGTCAGGAATACCGATAAATGGCACAACCATACAAGCTACTTTTCTGCCAGGCGATGGCCAACAACTTAATTATATACCTTCTAGCTACAATTATAATCAAAGCGGAACCTATACAGCCACTTTAATTTTAACAAGTTCTGCAGGTTGTGCCGACTCCATTAATGCATCTTTCCAACTCTTGAGCGTACCTCAAATTAGTCTGGATATCCAGGATACCTGCGGACAAACAGCTTCTTTTGAGGCCACTTTTTCGGTACCTATCACCTCGATTCAAAACTTCCAATGGCAAATCAATTCGTCGCCCTATTCACAAAATCCGATTACACTCAGTTTTAGTCAACCCGGAACAATCCCGTATGATTTCACATTAAACCTTATCAATGGCTGCTCATACAATGCCAATGGTTCAATTGACATTATTCCTTCAATTCTTTTAGAAGAAATGGTTTTTCCGAATGTCATTTCAATTAATGGTGAAGCCGGGAACCAAAAATGGCAAATAGATTCACTTTACGAAAACTGTGCTTCTTTTGAATTGCAAATTTTGAACCGTTGGGGACACACCATTTTCACCACAAATTCAGCTCAAAAAGCCTTCGAAGGTAAAAATGAGCAAGGTGAATTACTTTCTGAAGGAATTTACTTTTATCTCTTCACAAGTGGAGAAGAGAAAAGACAAGGCTTCCTTCACCTGATCCACTAAGAAGACTTAACTTTGCTTTATGAAAAGAGTAGTCGTTGGACTTTCCGGTGGAGTAGATTCAAGTGTGGCCGCCTTGTTATTGCAGCAACAAGGTTATGAGGTCATTGGCATGTTCATGCGCAATTGGCATGACCAAAGCGTAACACTCTCCGATGAATGCCCCTGGATTGACGACTCTAACGACGCCTTGCTCATCGCCCAACAACTGGGTATCCCATTTCAAGTGATTGATTTATCGGAAGAATATAAAGAGCGTATTGTCAACTACATGTTCAAAGAATATGAAGCCGGACGCACACCTAACCCAGACGTTCTATGCAACAGAGAAATCAAATTTGATGTCTTTTTAAAAGCTGCCCTCGATTTAGGCGCTGACTACGTTGCAACAGGCCATTATTGCCAAAAACAAGCGCATCCGGACGGCAGCTTTGGCCTTTTAGCCGGTGCCGACCCAGGTAAAGACCAATCCTATTTTTTGTGCCAACTCAGCCAGGCACAACTCGCAAAAGCATTGTTCCCAATTGGGCACCTTCAAAAAGCAGAAGTCAGACAAATTGCACAACAAAATAGATTGGTAACTGCAGCTAAAAAAGATTCTCAAGGACTGTGTTTTGTGGGTAAAATTGCTTTACCAACTTTCCTGCAACAACAACTTGCACCCAAAGAAGGTCCGGTGATTGAAGTCTCACCGAACCTAGAAATTTTTAATCAATACAACGAACTTGCTCCTACCATTCAAAATATAGAGGCCTTGGCTCAGCCATTTACATACAAAATTGAAGATGGCGTAATCGTGACTAAACACCAAGGTGCGCACTACTATACCATCGGACAACGAAAGGGATTACATATTGGCGGCCGGCCCGAACCAAGTTTTGTGATCGGAATAGACACCGTTCAAAATGTTGTTTACAGCGGCCAAACCGAACAGCATCCTGGGCTGAATCGCTGGGCTTTGAAACTAGAACGCCACAGTATTTCTTGGATACAACAAAGCGCAACATTTGAAAAAACCAATCAATTAAACTGCTTGGTGCGCATACGTTACCGACAACCTTTACAAGAAGCACAACTCATTTCAAAAGAGGGTGAATTCTATATCCTTTTTAAACACAAACAAAAAGGCATTACGCCTGGGCAATTTGCTGCTTGGTATTGCAGCAATGAGCTGCTCGGCTCTGGCGTGATTGCATAAAAAAAGGACACATTTCTGCGTCCTTCTTTTGTCTAACTATAAATCAACTATTAGTTGAGGATCAGTGCGAAGCCTTGAGGTTCAACACTTAATTTTTCATCAGTGAAGCGAATTCGATCGAGTAGATCTGCCACTTCAAATATATTTAACGGACTTTGAACACCTAATTCGCGGTGCTGATCTAATTTCAGCTTTGCTTGACGAATCGACTTAGTTCTGAGCGATTGAATGCTTGTGGTCATGGTCTTTGTTTTTTTGAGTTGTTTTGTTGTTGTTTCGAAAGCTCTTACGCCAAGGATTGTGCCAAGGTTTCAAAAGCGATGTTTTTTTTCACTTAACAAAGTAAATAAACCTTATTATCTATTTGATTAAGAATATTTTAACCCCATTATAAATTCTATTGATTTATCCACAATTTTCTTTGACTACCCCTAAAAATGTTCATAAACGTTATCATAGACATCCTTATATTTGCATTGTGAAATACTTACTAATCCTTCTTCCTCTTTTACTGTGGTCCTGTCAAGAGCCAAAAAGCGAAGAACGCGCAACCGAAAATAAACCGGCTGGCCCTCCGGTAAAAGGCAAACAAAGTCTAGAGGCCTATGCCAACCGAATGGTTCGCGCCGCGCTCAATATTCAAGCCAATGAAAAATTTGAGTTGCAGATTTACCGAGCCCAACTCGATGCGGACGGAATTGAAGATGCAATTGTAACGGTAAACAGGTTTGACCTCGCCATGAAAGAAGCTGCGGCAAGTCCAAACCCAGCAAAACGTGCAGACCTCGGCTTTATGGGTAATTTCAACTACTTTTTCTTTTTTGATGGTAAACTAGATATGCTCTCACCCCCTATCGCAATTCCATCTTCTCCTCTCCTACCTTTGAGCGTAAGCTTCGAGAACATCAGCTCTACGCAATACAAAGATATCCTCATTGATTTTAGAATTAGAAATGCAAGCTACAAAGACTTTTATACCGTGAGCAACCACACGCCTCGACGCATTTTTCAATTCAAAAATTTTGATGGCCTAGGCACTGCTGTTACAGAAGCATATCACTTCTCTTATGGTGCCGGTTCATACGGCCCTCAAAAAAATATTTTTGTCATGGAGGCCAAGTTGGAAGCACTCCCAGCTGGGGCCGACAAAAACACGTTCATCCCAAAAATCACGCCAATAGAAAAAATCAAATACACTTTTTTCTATCTAGAAAGCCAAGCAAAATACGCGACAAAAGACGCCCAATAAAAAAGGCGGAGTTAACTCCGCCTTTCCAGTTTTCATTTCGGATTAAAAAGAACCTCTGAGGGTTAAAATAAAATTTCGTCCAGGGGCAGAAATATTCGATGCAAACATGCGGTAGTTTTGATCTAAAATATTTTCACAAGCAACCTGAACACTTAGCATATTGTTGATATTATAATTTGCTCTCCAATTGAGCGTATACCAACTTGGCATCCCATTCGGTGTTGCATAAGCGAAGTTATCTTCACCTACTAAGTTATAATCTTCTAACTTTTTAGCAGCAGAATACATGGCAAATGCCTCGAATCGGAGTTTGAAAGACGGGGCATATTTCAAGCTAATTTTACCGAAAGCAGGAGCAACATGATCCAATGGATAAGGAATGGTATCTGTCGCAATGCGACCATATGTATAATTATAGCTCGCGAACAATTGCCATTTGGAGGCAAGTTGCGCATTTACGAAAGCTTCTAAACCATAGACTTTTGCACGACCTGCATTGGTTGTTGTTAGTACTGAACTCATTTGTCCGTCATAAAGTACGCTATCTGAACCATTAAAGGTGCCTTTTTGAACTGTTAATGCATTTGTCAACCAAGTTTGGTATACTGTGGCTCCGATTGCTGTGTTTTTTACAATTTCATATTGTAAACCAAGTTCCCCGTTATAAGCATATTCTGGGATCAAGTTTGGATTTGGGACAATAACATTACCAGGAACAGATTCAAATACTTTGGTGAGGTCGTCTACATTAGGAGCCCTAAATGCCGTAGAACCATTAACAACCAGACGCAGCTTACTTGTAGGCATATAAATCAAACCTAAATTTCCATTTAACGCAAGGTGATTTTGTCGGATCTGATCAAATGGAAATGGAAAAAATGTTTGGTCAATGAACTGCGCATTCAAGGCAACTTGAGAAAGACGGATTCCATCGTTTATGATGAGTTTATCGGAAACTTCATAAGTATGCGAGGCATAAATTGCTGCTCCTTGCATGCGAGAGCCTCCATCAGGGTAGCGTGTATCCAATGGGGTTTGTTCTCCTGTGGTGATATCCTTAGTATAGGCTGTTGAATTCACCAAATTCAAGTATGCTTCAGCGCCATAGCGCAACTCATGAGCACCTTTTTTCTTCATGAAATCTGCATTGAAAGTATAAATATCGAGTTGTTCTATGCGGTGATTCAAGCCTGACTTGTTGAACCTTCTATCCATGCGGCTTTCTTCAATTCCCTGGTATGCAAAAATAAGCCGTGCGTTGTCATAAAACTTTGTTGCATTTGATAGTTCTAAAGTATATGCCGCAAGAAGTCGGAATTGAGGCCCATAGTACCACTCTGCAAATTTTGGTTTAGATCCTGACATCAAGGTAAGGCGGTCGTAACGATCGATGTTGCTCGAATTGGATAATTGCAGATTGAGATGATGACTAAGCCCTTGTTTTTGCTTAAAGCTAAACTTTTGTAAAATATCGTATTGGCTGTACCCGGAGCCAACTTGCAAACTGCTATCCGCATTTACGACCATACTATCTACGCCGTTAATGCGAGCGACATACCAAGGGCGATAACCTAAATTACCGATCGCAGCCGAACGCTTAGACCCTTGACGTAAATCGCCATAGCTTGCATAGGAAATGGAAGTGAGTGAAGCAAAACGCTGATTAGCCACATTTACTTGGGCATTGGTAGCGTAGCCTGCCCCCGCAGAAAACGCGCGTACATAAGCACCACTTTTAACGAGCGTTTGGTCGGTTGAACTAAAAATGGGTTTTTTGGTCTGAAAACTCATGACACCGCCAATGGCATCCGAACCATACATAACAGAGCCAGGTCCAAAAACGAGTTCTACACGATCCATATTTGCTTGGTCAAGGGTAATGCAATTTTGGAGGTGCCCGCCTCTGTATATGGCATTGTTCATTCTGATTCCGTCGACCACCAACAATACCTTGTTGGTTTCAAAGCCCCTGATGATTGGACTACCGCCACCAAGCTGACTTTTCTGAACAAATATGGAACCTGAATTAGCCAAGACATCAGCCATAGACGTTTGTTGTTGAAACTGCATTTCCGAAGACCTGAGCACTTGGATTTTCTGAGCAACATCTTTGCGTTTTTCCAAAGACCTATTGGCCGAAACGACGGTTTCATTCTCTGTTTGGGTATTTGGCACAAGATAAATCGTGACTTCAGCTGCTCCATTGCCTGGAAATTGAAAAGTGTACTTTTCATAATCGGGGTGCAGAATTTCAACGGCGTTGTTCCCGGAACCCTCTAGTTGATATGTTGAATTTGAAATTTGCTTCACTTTTGCCTTCGACTGAATAGTCAGCCCATTTACCAGTTCAAAAGTGTAGGCATCGCGCACTTCAAAAGTTTGCTGCGCAAAACCGAAGACAGGCACAAAAAGAAAGCCTATCAACATATGATATATTGATTTCATGAAATATAATTTAAATAATGAGAATGTCATCACTTGATGACGTATTCTAGCAGCATTTATATTTAAACGATATTTTTTGGAGGAGGGCCAAGCACCAAAGAAAAAGGATGCTTCAGATTTGGGCTCTGGTAAAAATAATTTTGAAATTGAAAGGCATTTATTTCAATCAAAAGTGGTTTGAGTATTTGTACCGGCTCCATAGGTTCATTGATCAGTTTGAGCCAACCATGTACCGGATGTTGATCGGGGCTATTGACTAAATTAGCTGCGGTTGCAAAGGCCAGTTTTTCGAATAAGACCGTCTCCTGTATGTCATCAATACATTTAAAATGCCATACGCCATTGATTCTCTTCTTGTGAACGACGTCGTAAAAGCGTCCGTTTAATCTGAATTCATGGGGCTTGACCCAGTTTAATTTTTGACGCTCCTTAGGCGTAAAATAAAAATGAATCAGCTGATTTTCGGGTACCGCTTGTTTGATTGCCCTTTTGATCTCTTTGCGAATGAAATAATGTTCGATTTCAATAAAGGTAAAAAACCCTATAATTTGATAGCAGAGCAGCGCAAGGAAACCGATGAGCACAAATTTTCGCACCTTCAAATATAGTTCTATTTTTACGTTCAATTAATTTACAGCCATGAAGATTCTTTCTTTCATTATTGCTTTCTTTTATGCAAGTATTTTATTTTCTCAAACGCCTGGTAGTCTAGATCCAAGTTTTGCAGGTACGGGCTTTGCAAGCTACGGGCCCGTGGCTAGTAATTTTATGGATAACGCCCAAGATATTGTTGTCTTACCCAACGGGAAAATGCTTTATTGTGGTACTTCCGGAATGACTTCAAGTCTCGGAATGGTTGTAGTGCGCCTCAATTGCGACGGCACCATTGATAATACTTTCGGTACTAACGGATATTACCTTTACAATGCCCCTGGAGGGTCTAGCTTTGCCTACGATATGGAATTACTGCCAAGTGGGCAAATCTTAGTAGCAGGTGCAACCAGCATTACGGCTGCCAATCCACAATTCACAATGTTGCGCTTGAATAGCAATGGCACCCTTGACCAATCGTTTGGAATAAATGGTTTTTTCAATAATGACATCGGTTCTAGTGAAGATTACGCCCGTAAAATATTGATTCAAAACAACAAAATTATTTTAGTTGGCTCTTCTAAGCTTCCTGGATTTAGCACCAATCGCTTGGCACTCACACAATGTGATTTGAACGGACAAATAGACCCTACATTCGGAACAAACGGCACAACTGTTTTTCAAAATGCAACCGGAAGCTCTTGCTTTGGACAAAGTGCAGTCATTGGCAGCAATAACGACATTTTTATTTGCGGCGATGCGTATATCAACAATGTTTATTACCCATTGTTGGCTAAAGTATCGTCCACAGGTATACCTTACACCACTTTTGGCAGCAACGGCGTTTTGATCCCGATGAACTTTAATGCACGCTTCTTTGATATTGAATTCGACGGCTCTAAGCTGATTATGGCTGGGCAAAATGGCGTTGGCCCCTGGGATTTTATCCTTCAAGCGAGAAATACGACTGATGGTGGAATCGTTACGACGTTCGGTACGGCAGGTAGTTCAATTATTGATGTCGTTCAAGCCGATACCTATTATGAATTACTGATTCATCCAGACGGCTCATTACTTGCTTGCGGAACAACTGGAACTGCCGGAATTGGCGCCGCAAGAGATTTTATTATTTCAAAATATAATGCGAACGGTATTTTACAAACCGGTTTTGGCACCAATGGACACACAGTAACCAGCATTGGCACAGCCTGGGACGACGCATATGGCATGGCACTTTATCCGGGCAACAAAGTCGTACTCGCCGGATTTAGTGCACAATCCAATACGCAACACGCCGTTGCGCGCTATGCATACGGGCCAGCTACACCGGTATTAGGTTGTACAGATCCGCTTTCGTGCAATTACAACTGTTTGGCCACAATCAACGATGGTAGCTGCTTGTATCCGAACACTGCCTGTGACGACGGTAATCCGCTTACCATCAATGACAGTACGAACGCGAATTGCATTTGCGCAGGGCAAATTGTCACAACTATCCCAGGTTGTATGAATCCAGCTGCGTGTAATTACAATCCATTGGCTACAGTAGACAACGGATCTTGTATTTTACCTGGCTCACCCTGTGACGATAATAATGCGAATACGATTAACGATATGATTGACGCTAATTGCAACTGCACAGGTACAGCCATTATTCCTGGCTGCATGAACCCTGCCGCTTGTAATTACAATCCGTTGGCAAACGTTGAGGATAATAGTTGTTTGTTTCCAGGATCTCCTTGTAACGATGGCAATCCCAACACCATGAACGACTCCATTAATCCGGATTGTATTTGTGCAGGAATTCTTATCGTAGAGGGTTGCATGGATCCGAATTCTTGTACTTATGACTCCTTGGCAAATGTGGACAACAACACTTGTATTTATCCGGGCACACCATGCGATGACAACAATCCAGATACTTTCAACGATGTCCTTGATTCACTCTGCAATTGTGTGGGCACACTTTATGTGAGTGGATGTATGGATCCGAATGCATGTAATTACAATCCATTAGCCAATATTGACGATCAAACTTGTATTCTTCCAGGAAGCCCCTGCGACGACGGCAATGTCATGACGATCAATGATTCCATAGATGTCAATTGTAATTGTGTTGGCATAGATATCACAGGACTTAACCCAACTCATTTTGAATTTTCAATTGTACCTAATCCTGCCAAAGACCTCATTACAATAGAAGTTGGTACTGCCGGATTAAAAACAATCAAAGTCTTTGATTTACAAGGCAAAGTTCTTCTCTTGAAATCTTTCCAAGGTTTCACTGAATTACTTGACTGTTCGCAGTTGGCAAACGGCAGCTATATTGTGGAGTTAAGTAATAATGACGGTAAAAAAATCAAGAAATTGCTCGTCCAACGCTGATGATTGAACAGCATCTTACTTTTAGTCAAACGCGGCGCTATTATCAAAATGACCTGAAGGGCAAAAAAAAGATCCTTATTGCCTTACATGGCTATGGTCAACTCGCGCAGTTTTTCTTCCGAAAATTCAATTTTTTGAATGACCATTGGGGCGTTGTGGTTCCAGAAGGCCCGCATCGATTTTATTTAAACGGAAGCTCGGGAAGGGTTGGTGCCTCTTGGATGACCAAGGAATGGCGCGAACAAGACATCTTGGAAAATAACGCCTATCTTCAAGAATTACTTGTCAAAATCCTTGAAGAAAACCCGCATGCAAAAATCCATTTATTGGGTTTTTCTCAGGGTGGCGCAACGGCAGCAAGGTTTTATCAAAGCCATCCTAAATACTTTCAACAACTGATTTTATGGGCGAGTGTTTTTCCTCCGGATATCGATAAAAATGAATTTCCAAAGGGCGCAGCGTTGCATTTTGCTATTGGAGAAAATGACCCTTACTTCGACAAAGAAGGGATTCATTTCACTTCAGAAACCTATCAACATGTTGGTTTTAAAGTTAGTCTTTTTGAGGGTCATCATGACCTCCATACCCCCACCTTACGCTCCATTCTCACCGACGATTAAGGAAGCCTTTTTTTCTTCCCACTTACCAACGACCGCAGTAGCAACTGAATTACCCAAAACATTAGTTGCACTTCGGAACATATCGCAGAAGTGATCTATCGGCAAGATCAAAGCAATGCCTTCAATCGGGATATTAAACATGCCACAGGTGGCGGCCACCACGACTAAACTTGCTCTTGGTACACCAGCAATACCTTTACTAGTCAACATCAAAACAAGCAACATGGTCAATTGACTACCACCATCCAGGTGTACGCCAAAGACTTGAGCGATGAAAATACTTGCAAATGTCATATACATCATGCTGCCGTCCAAATTGAAGGAATAGCCGAGTGGAAGCATGAAAGAAACGATGCGATCTTTGATCCCAAAACGCTCAAGTTCTTCTGTTAATTTCGGGAAAACCGCCTCACTGCTGGTCGTTCCAAACGCAATAACTAATGGACTTACAATGCGCTTGAGCAATGTTTTCAAATGGCGCCCTAAAAAGAGATAACCTACAAGCAAAAGGAACACCCATAAAGAGGCGATCCCAACTAAGAAAGAGCTAAAAAACTTGGTATAGGTCAACATTAAATCAGAGACATCCTTCACCGCAAAAACACCAGCCATAGCACCAAAGACACCAATTGGGGCAAATTTCATGACGAAATTCACCATTTTGAGGATGATATGGGACGTTTTGTCAAGTGCATTGATAACTGGCTTTACATTTTCGCCGATGGATGCCGCCGCCAAACCAAAGAATATAGCGAAAATCACGATTTGCAATATTTCATTGGTTGCCATCGCTTCAAAAACTGATTTGGGTATGATGTGCTCTACAAAATGTTGTACCGAAAAGTCTTGGGTTTTAGCGGTAACCTCGGTAGCTGTGGTGGTATCCACACTCGATAAATTGACACCATAGCCAGGTTGTAAAAAATTTACCCAAAACAATCCAATTAATAACGAAATAAATGAAGCACTAAAAAACCAAGCAAGTGCCCTACCCCCAATTCTTCCAACCGATTTTATATCTCCAAGTTTCGCAATACCAACGACTAATGTTGTGAGCACTAGTGGCGCAATGATCATCTGAACCAATCGAATAAAAATTGTTGCCAAGAGTTTGATATACGTGCTGAACTGCTCAGCTGTTTTAATATCACAACTATTGTGAATGATGGCTCCCAAAATACCGCCGAGCAGCATGGCAACCAAAATGTAAAGCGTGAGTCTGTTTTTTTGAGGTTTTGCTGCTGTAGTTTGTTGCGAATCTTTGTTTGACATACTGGGACTATTTTATTTGAATGCATGAAAATAGGAAAAAGACCAAACATGGCAAGGGAAGATTACATTTCGTATATTTGAAACCCAATCAACACATGGCAACAACACAACAACTCGACTTCAATTTTAACGAAGATCAAATGCGGCTCAAAATCAGAGCGCTCGAACAAACGTTAGAAAAAATTCACCTTGGCGGCGGTCAGGCACGCATTGACAAACAGCACCAAAGTGGTAAACTCACGGCCAGAGAACGCATCGATGCACTACTTGACCCGAACACTGAACGCATAGAAATTGGTGCGTTGGCAGGCCACAACATGTACGCTGAACACGGCGGATGCCCTGCCGGAGGCGTCGTTGTTGTAATAGGCTATGTTTCTCAAAGACAATGTATTGTAGTTGCAAATGACGCAACTGTTAAAGCTGGCGCTTGGTTCCCGATTACAGGTAAAAAAAACCTGAGGGCTCAAGAAATTGCCATGGAGAATCAGCTCCCAATTATTTATCTCGTCGATTCAGCTGGTGTATATTTACCGATGCAAGAAGATATTTTTGCCGACAAAGAACACTTCGGAAGAATTTTTAGAAATAACGCCAAGATGTCAGCTATGGGTATCACCCAAATTGCAGCCGTAATGGGTAGCTGCGTGGCTGGAGGTGCCTATTTACCAATTATGTCGGACGAATCACTTATCGTGGACAAAACAGGTACCATCTTCTTAGCTGGCTCTTATTTAGTTAAAGCCGCCATTGGCGAAAATATTGATAACGAAACGCTTGGCGGTGCAACTACCCAAACAGAAATCTCTGGGGTATGTGACTACAAAGTAGCCAACGATCAGGAATGTTTACTTAAAATCCGCGATTTGATGTCGCGTATCGGACAACAAGACAAAGTTGGCTTTGACCGTGCGCCAAGTATTGCGCCTTCTAAAAATCCGCAAGATGCTTACGGAATTATACCATCTGACCGTTCAAAACCCTACCATACCAAAGATTTATTAGAAACAATTGTCGATGCCGGATCTTTAAGTGAATATAAACCAGACTTCGGTAAAACACTTATTACTACCTATGCGCGCATAGATGGCTGGAGTGTCGGTATCATCGCCAATAACAGAACTGTCGTCAAAAATGCGAAAGGTGAAATGCAATTCGGCGGTGTCATTTATTCAGATAGTGCAGATAAAGCCGCACGTTTCATTATGTTATGCAACCAAAAAAAGATACCACTTGTTTTTTTGCATGACGTAACTGGATTCATGGTTGGCTCTAAAAGTGAGCATGGTGGTATAATTAAAGACGGCGCAAAAATGGTTAATGCAATGGCCAATAGTGTTGTGCCTAAATTTTCTATTGTCGTCGGAAACTCTTATGGTGCCGGTAATTATGCCATGTGCGGAAAAGCCTATGACCCCAGAATGATTGTTGCATGGCCAACTGCTGAAATTGCCGTTATGTCTGGTGCTGCAGCTGCAAAAACCTTGCTTCAAATAGAGGTCGCCAAACTGAAAGCGAAAGGTGAAGTTATTGACCCTGAGAAAGAAAAGGCGCTTCTCGAAGAGATAAAAGCCAAATACGATGCCCAAATTTCGCCATATTACGCAGCAAGCAAATTATGGATTGATGCGATAATTGATCCTGTAGATACAAGAAAGGTGATATCCATGGGGATTGAAATGGCCGCTCATCAAGGTTCACTAGCTCCTTATAAAGTTGGCGTTATCCAAACTTAATCTTCTTCGACACTACTCTTTTTACCATTGAAATAATAAGTGTAGCCGAAACCTACACTTAAAAATGCTGAATTTTGTTCGAATTCGGCTGGGTCATAGCCCATATTACCCTCTATACCAATTAATTGTGGAGAAAACGACAAAGCATAAAATGGATATCCTATCGTGAGTCTAAAACTCTGGTTCACATCAGAAGTTAAAATAAGACTCAGATTTGGTTCCCAATAAATTCCTTCGCGTATTTGTGGTGCAGCATTCTGAGTGCTAAGCGCATCAGAAGAAATATAGCTTCTGGCCCATCCGGCTCTAATACCTATGTCTGTACCAAAACGCTCAGACCAAAATTTTTCATGACCAGTTTTGATAAAAACAGCGCCAGAATGAATTCCGCCATATACTTTGGGGGTTACCCTGAATTCATTTATGGCGAAATAACTATAATGCACCCCTGCTCCTAGATAAAAGCCTGGCTTCCAAGCATATTGATAATGGGTACTTGCATGAACCAATCCCTGCATAATATTACGAAAAGCCAAATTCGCGGTAGGATTTGGTAAACTTAAGTCAAAAGTGAACGAATCATCAGGCGTTATTTCCTGAGCTTTAACTTGAAGAGCTCCTGTTATGTAAAAAAGGAAAACGATTCGAATAAAAAATTGGTGTTTAGTCATAGTCTTTTGATAATCTGACACTCCTCAGCGTTCTTAAAACAATTTAAACGCTTAAAATGTTACAATTTGCCATGTTTCTTTCACTCCTATTTACATCAAAAAAAAAGCCTCACATTACTGTGAGGCTTTTAAAAAACGGCATCGACTTACTCTCCCACGATCAAAATCGCAGTACCATCAGCGCAAGCAGGCTTAACTTCTCTGTTCGAAATGGGAAGAGGTGGACCGTGCTGCTATAGACACCCAAAACTGGTGT
>Ga0315905_10000484_pt1 | contig 43082 bp, 34 predicted proteins | sample LakEriMetagenome_5_FD_203522 | JGI IMG/M metagenome (GOLD analysis project Ga0315905, IMG submission 203522) | Freshwater fungal communities from buoy surface, Lake Erie, Ohio, United States - Buoy 4 MA121 | ecosystem: Environmental > Aquatic > Freshwater > Lake | place: USA: Lake Erie, Ohio...
GTTCTGCACAGGATGGTAAGTGTTGCCTTGCTCATCGACCATTTCCACATGCGCATAACGCTCGAGCATGACTTCAAAAATCTCTACTGTAGCAAGTGTGTCAGGCAATGCCTCGTGTGCATCGTCGAGTTGCTTGTCGCAGTAAAATTTGTAGGCCGCTTTTAAATTGCGCTGCTCCATGAGGTGAAAAATCACCTGCACATCGACCAGGTTTCGCCCCTCTACATTGAAGTCGATGTCGGCTCTCAGAAACTCTTCTGCCAACATAGGAATATCAAAGCGATTCGAATTGAAGCCGCCCAAATCACAATCGAAAATGAACTTGAAGAGCTTCGGCGCGAGCTCCTTGAATGTGGGTGCACTCTCTACATCGGCATCATAAATTCCATGCACCAATGAAGACTCAATCGGAATTGGAACCGTCGGATTGACCATCAACCGGTGCTCCTTTCCGCGTTGAGCAGGCATCATGCTGACTTGTCCGTCGGGCATAATTTTCACGATTGCAATTTCCACAATGCGATCTCTGGCGATGTCTGTTCCGGTTGTTTCCAGATCGAAGAAGGCCAATGGTCTTTTCAGATTGAGTTTCATTTTTTTTCGGGTCGGTAAAATAAAGGCGAGCGAAGGTAGGTTATAAAGGCACAGAGCAACGCCGACGCGGTCGGCAAAAGGGTAGCAAAAACCCCTCGGATGGGAGTATCCGAGGGGTTATTTTTTGGTTGCTACGACACTAGTCGAACACTCATCATTTCACTACCCCTGCACGCGCACCTTCACGTATTGATATTGCTCGTAGAGAAGGCGATTTTTCTTTGAATCATTTTCGTACTCCTTACCTTGAACAGCCTTCGTTCCCTTGCCAAAGGTATAGTCTTTTCCTTCTTCACGACCATAGGCCTTTAAAGCCTCGCGAACAAGATCGTGAGCCGCATCGAAACGCAACTGAACAAGCTCGTCATTTGATTTGTACTTTACAGAAGGCACCTTCGATGCTGAAGCTTCAACTACCACCACCGGCTTCTTGCCTGTTTTAATAATTGCGTCAATGTCGCGCACGAAGTAAGCGAAGTCCATTTCATCTTTCATGAGACTATGTGAGCCATACACGAAATAATGCGCATATTGAGCAAAGCCCTTTTCAGGAATGAACTGGCGACCAATTGGATCCTTCTTGTCAAATTTCAGTTCAACCGGTTCCAGGGATTGTCCGGCTGGAGTTGCAGTAATAGCGGGCTCATCAATTTTTCCATTGAACGTTTCCTGCTCGGCAGCAAGAGCCTTACCTGCATCCTTCTTGGCGTCGTTCTTAGCTGCAGCCGCGCCGGCAGCACCGGCAGCAGCAGCGGCACCTGCCTTAGCCGTTGTACCTGTCTTCGAAGCGTCTGTTTTTGATGTATCACCCTTCGCACCGGCCTTTTTATCGCCTGGCTTTGCTCCCGACTTCTTCTCATCCTCAGCTGCAGGTTTCGGTGCAACAGGCTCCTCTTTAGTTAAGTTGACAGGAACAAGGAATACCTCACGTTCGATTTCCTGGAAAGAAGTTTCGCAAGGAACGTTAATGTCGTCCTCCTTAATTTTCTCTTTACCCTTATAGTATTCGATGTGGTAGCTGGTACAAGGATTCAATACTGCCAAGTAACCACCATCGCGCTTACGAGGACGGTATTCCGAAACCTCTGCATTCTTGTCGTTCTTTACAAGGATACGCAAATCGTCAGGTAGCTCCTCGCCTTCCGGCGTAATTACGTAACCCTTCAACACAGCAAGCTGCGTCTCATCGGTGATGTCGGGCATATCAACCAAGTAAATATCTTTCAAACCGTAGCCGCCATCTTTTGATGACGAGTAGTATGCTCGGCGTCCATCGGCCATAGGCACGAAGAACACGTCGTCATCTACCGTGTTGATTGGATAACCGAGGGTTACTGGGGCACCCCATTCACCATCCTGACCCAATTTAGAATAGAAGATATCGAAGCCACCCATTGTATTGTGTCCGCGAGAGGCGAAGTACAACGTTTTACCATCAGCAGTAAGGAATGGCGCATCTTCGTCGTAAGTGGTATTCACTTGGGTGCCTATGTTCAGCGCGCGCGACCATTCTCCGTTTGGGAGTTTCACGCATCGATAGATGTCGCGTTTGCCTACTCCACCGGTACGATCACTCACAAACAGCAATGTATTTCCATCGGCTGAAACCGTGGCGTGTGTTTCCCAAGCCGCTGTATTGATGTCGCTTCCCAACAAAGCAGGCTCACTCCACGTTTCCCCGATGAGCGTGCTCTCCAGAAGCTGACCGTCACCAAAATTATCGCGGTAGATGAACAACGTTTGACCGTCGGGTGAAACACTGATGGCAGCATCGTGCGCATCGGTGTTCAGGTTCAGCAATTCAGGCTCCATCCATACTCCCTCTTCGTTCTTGAAGGTTGCATAGATATCGTCCTTGTATTGCATGGTGACGAAGTCAATAATTTTACTATTTGAAGAATCGGGGCGGATACGCGGACTCGTGAAGAAGAGCTGGCTTTCATCGAGGGATAGCACAGGGCTGTATTCGTTGGATGCAGTATTGAGAATTGGACCTACGTTGGTGATTTTGTAATTGCGCGGATTTTCCATTTGCGATTTGGCTTCCATGCACATCTCCAATTCGCGCGTAGCGTCAATATACATAAGGTGCTTTTTCCCTAATTGTTTTTGCAGCTTCTGGAAAGTGGCAATCGCATCATCAATTTTCAGATTCAGTGCTTGAGCGCGACCGAGATAAAACAACGCTTGCACAGGAGCGCGCTTTTCAACCGGATCATAGGGATCATAGCTCTTGCTGAAGCGCTTGTCGCAAGCGGCTTCCAGGTATTGAAGTGCTTCCAATTTGGAGTTTGCCGTTTGCAAATAGCAGTAACCTATTTTATAATTGATGTTGGCGTTATTTGGATTTTCAACCAGCAAATCGATCCAAGCATTGATGCTTTGAATCCACAAGCGTTCTTCCAGCATTTGATTAGCTTCCAAAAATTTGGATGCAAATACAAAACGCTTGGGAGGAGCCGCGCTGAAAACTGTAGAAGTAACAACGGCAAAAACTAGGAGCAACAGGATACGCTTCATTCTATTCAAGGTATAGCGAAAGGTCAATAAAATATTTGTGCCCGAAGATAGGCAACGCCTTGAATACGAAAGAAAAAAAACGCAGGGTTTCTTAAACCTCTCTGTTGATATCCCAACCCTCGAGGTAGTCGGCAACACGTCGCACGAACTGTCCTCCGAGAGCGCCATCAACAACTCTGTGGTCATAGCTATGACTCAAGAACATCATATGACGAATACCAATAAAATCGCCTGAAGGAGTTTCAATGACAGCCGGCTTCTTACGAATAGCGCCCACCGCCATTATGGCTACCTGTGGCTGATTGATAATGGGGGTTCCCATTACGTTTCCGAAAGAACCTACGTTGGTGATGGTATAGGTTCCACCACTGATTTCATCCGGTGTTAATTTATTGTTACGGGCACGGTCTGCCAGTTCATTAACGCGTTTGGCAATACCGGCGAGGTTCAGCATATCAGCATTGCGAATGACCGGAACTATCAGATTGCCACTGGGAAGTGCGGTTGCCATTCCCATATTGATATCGCCACGCTTAATGATTTTATCGCCATCCACCGAAATGTTGATCATCGGGAAATCCTTGATGGCTTTCACCAATGCTTCGATGAAGATCGGTGTAAATGTGAGTTTGGTCCTTTCCTTTTGCTCGAACTGCTTTTTGTATTTCTCGCGCCACAGAACGATGTTCGTTACGTCGGCTTCCACATAAGAAGTAACGTGCGGAGAAGTCTGCTTACTCATTACCATGTGATCGGCAATGAGTTTACGCATGCGATCCATCTCGATGATTTCATCGTTACCGCCGATGCTGATTGCTGCCTTCGGCTTAGGAGCCGAAGAAACTGCAGCGGCAGGCTCTTGCTTAACTGCAGGCGCTGCAACAGGTGCAGCAACCGGAGCAGCAACCGGAGCAGCGCCACGTGAGGCTATATAGTTGAGAATATCGCTCTTGGTAACACGTCCACCTTGGCCGGAGCCCGCAATAGCATCAAGCTCAGACTGGCTAATGCCCTCTGTTTTCGCAATGCTCTTAACGAGTGGAGAATAGAATCGGTCATCGCTGCTTGAAACTGTAACCGAGGCGGCCAATGGTGAAGCCATCGATGCGGCCGCAACAACTTCTGTCTGTGCTGCAGGTGCTGCAGCAGCAGCAGCTGCTGCAGCGGCAGGAGCAGAAGCATTGGCGCCTATTCCAATCAACGCAATCGGCTGCCCAACGGCTACCACATCGCCTTCCTTCACAAGGCACTTCAGCAACACACCATCTTCAGGTGCCGGTACTTCACTGTCTACTTTATCGGTTGCAATTTCAATGATGGGTTCATCGGCTGTGATGGCATCACCTTCTTTTTTCACCCATTTGATGATGGTAGCTTCCGCTACGCTTTCGCCCATTTTAGGCAGGAGAAGTTCTATCTGGGACATTGACAGACGGATTCGTTGTTTATCGGGTGCAAATGTAGTCGGTTTGAGGTTTGATAGAAGGTTTTTTTGATTAACCGCAAAGGCGCAAAGAACGCCGAGAAAAAAGACTCTCAGCGTTCTTTGCGCCTCTGTTGTTAGTTTAAATTATTGCTTTACCAAGCGTAACACCTGTGATTCGCCGCCAACGATGCGCAGCAGGTACAAGCCGGCAGGTGTATCATTCATATCCGCATTTAAACGAGCATTGAGGTCAGGCAGTGTCGTTGAATAGATTTGAAGAACACGTCCGTCTGCGGTCATGAGTTCTGCATTCAAACGAGTATCCGCTTCGAATACGCCATTGACAGCGATATCAAAACGATCTTCAAATGGATTCGGATAAACAACAAACTCGGCAAGCACCGGAGTAGCTAGCGAAATGGTTTCAGCGCCCTGATTCAATGTGCCTGTTCCGGAAACATTGGCTATGCCTTCAATGGACTGAACATTCAGCGTTCCATGCACAAACAAGTGTGCTCCCTCTTCCAATAGTATCTCTTTTGCAGCAGCCTCACCGACTACAGCCGGTTGGGGGAATGCATTGGCTTCAATGACAACTCGCGATGTATCGGCCGGAACCTTTCCTTCTTCCCAATTGTATGGATCGTGCCAATCGGAAGTACCACCGTTTCCTGTCCAGATAGATGCTGTGTTGTTGGCCGTTGCCGCGTTAGCATTGGTAACCACTGCAGGAGCTTCGTAAGTAACGTTTACCCAGCATCGTTGAGAAGGGTTGGTTGCAGAGTTGTTGCGCACTCGGATAGTAATCCAACCGGTGAAATTGGGGGTGTAATTCTGAGTAAGTGTGCCCAAACCCGAACGTGACGACAAGAGCGATCCCGCCGCATTATAAAGTCCTACATACAAACTTTTGGTGGCATTTTCAGGATATACAATGTAGTTTACAACTTTACCACTTCGAACAAAAATCTTACCCACGGTTCTGAAGTTGGTAGAATTGGCAGGAACCGCACCGCCCTGTCCCAATGAACTTACGTGGCTATCTCCCAAGTCGTTGGCCATTTCCCACTCTTGCGTTGTGCGCACGCTACGGGGTGGATTGTAAACAAATGAATCCAAACCAACACGTCCCCAAACGCTGTAGCCACGTCGACCCGCAACGTTCAATGTTGGGTTCACCGGGGGTGTATTGATAGTAGCATAACCATTGGCATCTACTGTAATCGTTGCTGTACCATTGGCCCCCGAATAATCCTTCAACACTGTTCCTGCCGGAAACCCGGTGAATACAGTGGCTGTTTGCCAATTCGACCAGCTATCTGTAATGCCGATTACAGCGCGACCGGCGCGTGCAATAACCAAATGGTCGGCATCGGCAAATGGGACTTGATAAGCGCCTGATTTAAAGTCGAGCGCTTGGTGGCACCACAACAAGTTCACAATGTCGGAACGCGCAGGAAGACTGGTCGCAGACTTAGGATCGTGTGTCCAGCGATTGCCGTTGTAACCGATGTCGAACAAATCTTCGAAAAACAACTGTGGGTTACCATCCATGGCCATCATCACGGCGTAGGCAGCCGACAAGCGAGGCTCATTAGGTTCGATATGTGCTGAAAGTTCAGACCCCGTATTCCAACCCGAATAGTTACCGGAATTGCTAAACTGAGGGCGGAATGTGTCGTGGTTGTTTACGAATGGTACGGTTCGATGAACGAATGTATTTGAACCTGCATAATAGTGCACGCGTTGACTTTGCTGTGCTCCCGGTAAGCTGGACATGTTGAAATTACCCATGCCGTAAACCATTCCATACAAACCACCGGAAGGATCGAATGCACGCAAACCGAAGTCGAATGTACCCATCATTTTCTCGCTCGTCGGAGCTGCAATGGCATTCACGTAGTTATCCAAATCATTCTTACTCCCTACCCATTCCCCAACATTGAACATACCTTCACCACCACGACACCAAGTAGGAAGAATGTATTTTACGTTGTAGCTCAAGTCTTCCTGCACGTAGGTTGGGAAGTGCTTCACTGCATCCCATCGGAAGCCATCTACAGACGTTTGCTTCTTAAGCCACATCATCCAATTACGCGCACCATCGCGCATGTAATTGGCACTTTGAGCGGGATTGAATCCGGTCACATTCGAACTTTGACCAAACGCGGTGCTTTCGTAGCTCACATCGGGGCCGAAGAAAGATGCGCATATATCGCCTGAAGTGCAATTGTTGTATTGGTTCGGGTAGAAGTTTGTGTAGTTCTTCGCCCAGCGGCCGCTTCGATTCCAGTAGTTGGTCTGACCTTCATCGGTGGCAGGGGTTGAATATGAAACGTACCGAAAATTCTTGTAACCGCTTTCCGTTGCCATAGACAGCGGAGCAGGGTCAACGCCACCATTCCCGAAGGCGCTACCGGCATCATTCACGTGATTCAGAACCACGTCTTGAATCACCTCTATACCATTGGCGTGCATTACTGCAATCATTCGGAGCAACTCGTCCTTTGTACCCAAACGAGTGCGTGTGTTTCCCTTTTGAAACTTATCGCCCAAATCATAATGATCAAAAGGAGCATACCCAACATATCCTGAACTTCTATTCTTTGAGCTAGGAGGTATCCACACTGCGTCGACACCCATAGCCTTCAATCGCGGGGCTAACTCCGTCAGATAATTTGCCCAGCGCTCATGATAGTTGTTGTTGTAGTAATCCCACCAGAAAGCCTGCAGGACAGTTTTCTTAACGGTAGTTTGAGATTGAAGGGAAGACATTCCCATCAATGCCAGCACAACAATTAGTAGAATTCGCTTCATGATCAAATTAGGATTTGGTTGCGGAAAATTAAGTGTATTTATTACACTTAGTCATTCAACAGCAAAAAAATTATGAACCAAGGTAGCAGATATTGGCCATAATCAGGCGCAAATCGTTCGAGACCCTATAATCTTTCGCGTAAAGCACATCCATTTTTCGGCAATGTGCTGCATCGGTAGACCGCGTAGTCTTTATGACAGATTCCTTTAAACGAGGAACATGAGCTTGTTCCGTTTCGGTAGATGCATAGCCTACCCATGTCAGTTTCCCTCTGAGTACCGAAAAGAGATTTCCAAAAAAAGAGATCGGTCGCTTCTGCATGAATAGGATTACGGGCGAAAGAAGCAAGCAAAGAATGGCAACCAGCAGATCAAGCAATCGCTTTTTTCTTCTGTTGCCGCGGAGTTGAACCGAATTCACATCGAGCATACTTCCGTCGCCTGTTGATTCAATGCTTCCGGAACCGATGATATAAAGACTTTCAGGCGGAGCGATTTTGAACTCCACACGTTTATCGCTCACACTGCTCATGGATGCAATGATTTCGGATGAAGTCATGTCATGCGCGCAGTAGATAATCTGATCGATTTGATGCACACGTATAATCTCTTCGAGGTTTGACAGCAAATGTTCGTTGGAACTACTATTCTCTTGTTGAGGCTGAATTTCCAGAACACGCATGGTAGCGCGCTGTATTTGCTCGAGCATTTGCTTTACGCGCGAAACCTCGGACTTGCTGCCTACGATAACAACATTACCCTCGGTTTTTTCGAACCAGCCGGTTGCTCTGTTGGTAAGTAAATTCCAGATGGTTCTATTCAAGATGAAAACGAAAGATGCGTCGAGCATCGCAAGCAATATCAACGCTCGAGAAAACCGAAGATGCTCGGGCAGTAATGAATAAGCGATAAGTATGACCGCTGTTCCTATTGCGACCGGTTTCAGCGTTCGCAATGGTTTCAGCGGCCTGTCATAGCCTCCTGCCAAACCTACCGCTATCATCCAAACAGCGATGTAAGAAATAAAGGCTGGCACCACCATGGAAGCATCGTAGATTTTATGCTGCGATGATGCGTAGAAATTTTTAATTGCCACCATCGAAACAAACAGCAGCCCGGCATCAAGAATGGGCAAGCTAATGCGCTTTATGAAACGGCTTAGGACTGCCACAAAGGCGCGCATCCAAATAGCCATCTTAATAATGGCAGAATAGGTTGCCGCGTGTTTCTGCGAAAAATGTTTGCGAGCGAAAATGGCCATTGCGTTGTAAAACACGAATACATAGTTGAGGCTGCCCTTTTTGGTACTCTCACCTTTGTAGTGAATGATACGCGTGCCCGGGTAGTAGTAGTTTTTCCAACCGCCCAATATGATGCGCCACGAAAGGTCTACATCTTCACCATACATAAAAAACGCCTCATCGAGCAGTCCAACCTTATCGAGGGCTTCCTTCCGCATCATCATGAATGCTCCCGACAAGATCTCAATTTCATGCACCTCTTCGTTGCTGAGATGACCAAGGTGGTAGCGGTTGAATCGAGCCGAGCGCGGAAATAATTTCGAAATTCCGAAAATCTTGTAAAACGATGTTTCGGGTGAAGGCAAACCTCTTTTTGATTCGGGTAGAAAGACTCCTTTGCCATCCACCATCTTGACGCCGAGGCCTCCGGCATCGGGATGTGCATCCATGAATTCAACGACCTTCCTGAACGTATCTTCTTCAACTACCGTATCCGGGTTAAGCAACAACACATACTCACCTTTGGCAAGGCGCATCGCCTGGTTGTTGGCCTTGGAGAAACCCACGTTCTCTTTGTTGGCTATGCAATGCACCCAGGAAAAACGCTCCTGCACCATGCTCACTGAGCCATCGACGGAGTTGTTGTCGACCATGTAGACTTCGCCATCGACACCCTTCATAGCCTTTTGTACCGACAACAGGCATTGCTCCAGAAAATACCGGACATTGTAATTGACGATGACAACCGTGAGCTTCATGAAGTGGCGGCCAAATTACGAAATAGCTCGACGCCTATTGCTTAACGAGCATAAAGGAACGTGTTCCTCCGCGCTGCGTTATGGCTATCAACACATAGCTACCGGCTGCATATCGAGATAAATCGATGCGGTGACGGATATTGAAAACGCTTGACTGCTGCAGCATCCTTCCGGTCGCATCACGAAGCTCCCATTCGAAAGATTCAACAGCCTCTGCGATTAGAACATCTGCAGTCGGTTGCGGATAACACTTCAATGACGGTAGCATGTGCTCCTCCACACCCGTTGACAGAAGCAGGCTGAACTCCTGAAAACACCCGAAAGCATCAGTCACCTGCAGCATGTAATTGCCCGGTTCCACCCCAGCCAGACTATCGCCGGCTTGCGGATGTGCAGGCCAAAAAATCGTATGAGGAGGTGTACCGCCCATTATTTGATTCACGACAATCGAACCCAAGCCTGATGCATCATCAAAAATGGCCGAATACTCGATTTCGATGGGATCAGGTTCCGTTATTTCAATTGTGGCAGAAGTCACACAGCCTCCGGTATTCGCTGCTTCCATCGTATATGTGCCTGCACCAATTCCACCAAATTGATTTTCAACAGCCGCTCCATTCCATGTGATTGCGTAGGGCGGATTTGAGCCCAACACTTCAATGGCAATGCTGCCATCGAATGCTCCCGCACAACTCACCGTCTGCAGCTCCCAATTCAACTGAGGTGGTATCTCCGCTATCACCATTACAGAATCATGAACGATGCAACCGGGCAGTGTAATGGCGGTGACATCGACAGTTCCTGGTTCTGTAACCGAATATTCACCGCTCGCAATACCATCAGTCCAAAGCAAGGTGAAAATGGGTATATCGACTTGCAGTGCAATCGATGCGTTTGGACAAAGCGTCAAGACATCGTAAGGAAATAGTTGTTCGGAAGAACACGTCAAATTTTCCAAGCGACACACCACCGGCTGCGACTGCGCGTTGATCTCCATTGCATCGGTAAGCTGATTCTCCATGCCGTAGTAAACGGGTGTATCAACACTTCCTGTAATGTCAGCGCCTGCATAAACATATCCTGAGCTACTGATATCAATATCGCGGATGAACTGCCAGCCCGAGCCGGCAATGCGCGTGTATGAAGTGAATGCATCTGTATTTGCATCGAGCTTCACCAAGAAGCCATCGCGATCGTACTGGTCACCATAGGCATTGAAAACACCAAATGGAGTTTGAATAATGTCGCGTTCAAATCCACCGAACCAAACTTCATTCTGAGGTGAACATGCAACGCTGAAAATTCGTGAATCCGATGTACCGAAGCTCGGCCAAATGGCATCTTCCGAACCATCAGGCAATAATCGCAACATACTCATAGCATAGGTTCCGGAAGGAAATTGAATGGACTGTCCGGCAAATTCAAACGATGTCGTGGTGGTCACCGCCAGGTAGATTCTTCCTTGCTGATCGACCGCAACATCGTGCATGAAATCATTGAAATCGCTCAACCCTACCCAACCCATCAGCGGCGTGCCTTCACTACTCCATTTCAAGAGTATTACATTGAGGTCATCCGGACCAGGGTCCACCATACCTGCGAAATCAATTCCACCCAAGCGCATATCCGTGTAATGAATCGAATTATCGGAACCAATGGCCAATGCAGACTGCGTGTACGAATTGCTGCTGTACTCCACTGCTCCAGCAGATTGGAGCCAAATAGGATCTCCCTGAGCAGAAAATTTCGCTACAAATCCTTGAAAGAAAACATTTGGGTCGGAACTCAATAGCTGCATGCTTCCGATGACTGACGTGTTGTTGGCTGCTCCGCTGATGATTACATCGCCATTGCCATCTACTTTGAGATCAGACGCTTCTTCATCCCACACATTGGACCCTTGCTGCACCCAACCGAGCGTGCCATTTGCATTTATCCGCATAACAAAAACATCGCGGCCGGTGCTGCCCGTGATTGTTTGATCGGCAACCTGCATGGAAGTCATGAAGTGCCCAGCCAGATAGACATTGCCTTCAGCATCGCAATCCATGCCATTGACCTGATCCCCATTCAAACCGCCGAATACTAAAGCCCACAGCACATTGCCTGTGCTGTCCATCTTAGTGAGACAAATGTCTTCAATCGGATTGGATTGAAAAGTATATGAACCCACAGTGAGTGGTCCTTCAAACTGGACAGCGGTGTACACATTACCAAAATCATCTGCTGCCAGCGCATTGAAGTTATCCGCAGCAGTGTTCGTATCGAATCGCTGCTGCCAAAGCCATGTTTGACTTAAGGCACCGTTCACCACAAAAAACACAAACAGAGAAAGAACAATTGATTTCATGACTACTATCGTTTGAGTGAAGTTTCATAAGGAGTGCGCAGCGTAATGCTGCGCCCCAATGTCACTTCGTCGGTGTATTCCAGCTCACCGCCAACAGCAACACCTCGTGCAATGGAAGACACCTTCACTTGATGCGGACTGAGTTTTCGGAATAAATAGAAAGCAGTTGTTTCGCCTTCCATGGTTGCATTGAGCGCCAGGATTACCTCCGCAATTTCCCCGGCGGCAACTCTTTCTACCAGTGGCTCTATGAAAAGGTCGGCAGGACCTACACCGTCCATCGGCGATATGATGCCGCCCAGCACATGATACTTGCCCTGAAACTGGCCGGTTGACTCAATGGCCATTACGTCGCGGATGTCACCCACAACACAGACCGTTTTGGAATCGCGAAACGGCGACGAGCAAATGGTGCATAATTCTGTATCCGACAAATTGTTGCACTGCTTGCACCAACGCGTGTGCGCATGCAGCTCGGTAAGCGAATTGGCAAAACGTTCCACTTCCTCGGGCTTACGCTTCAGCAGGGAAAGCACAAGGCGAAGAGCAGTCTTGCGACCAATACCCGGCAGCGAGCTCACCTGATCGACTGCGTTTTCAATATAGCGCGAGGGGATATTCACCCTGCGAAAATAGGCCATTGAATGCCGAAGTTTCAACCATGGAGGTTGTTAAGAAAATGTCGACGCCTACCCTTTCACATTCAGGCATCGCATGGATATTCGTTGCATGTCGCCCATGATTATCCTTAGCGTGCTGCTCGTCTACTTCGCAGTGCTTTTCGTCATCTCGCTTCGCACTTCGCGCAATGCGAGTAACCAAAGTTTCTTTCAAGCCAACAAATCGGCGCCGTGGTTTTTGGTGGCGTTTGGCATGGTGGGCACTTCACTTTCCGGAGTAACGTTTGTGTCGGTGCCTGGCACGGTGGGCGCATCACACTTCCACTACTTCCAGGTTGTGATTGGTTATTTAATTGGCTACTTCGCGGTGGCCTTTATTCTGTTGCCGCTTTACTACAAGCACAACCTCACTTCCATTTATACCTATCTGCAGCATCGCTTCGGTATGCGTGCTTATAAAACAGGCGCTGTTCTGTTCATCGTCTCGCGCACGCTGGGTGCAACGTTGAGACTCTACCTTGTCATCAATGTGCTGCAATTGTTTGTGCTGGACGCTATGGGAATTCCTTTCGCTGTAACTGCGATTGCCATTCTGCTCATGATATTGTTGTACACGTACAAAGGCGGTGTGAAAACGATTGTGTGGACCGACACCTTGCAAACGTTTTTCATGTTGCTCGCGTTGGTTGTTTGTGTTGGATACATTCTGCACGACATGAATCTCGGCTTAGCGGAAGCGATGAGTCAATTGAGTGATGCGGGCTACACCACGCTGTTCAACTTCGACGTGAACGACAAGCGTTTCTTTCTAAAGCAGATCATCGGCGGAGCGTTTATTACCATCAGTATGACCGGGCTCGATCAAGAGATGATGCAGAAAAACATCAGCGTAAAAAACGTAGGCGATTCGCAGAAGAACATGATGACCTTCAGCACCATCATGGTGTTAGTCAACTTCATCTTTTTGTTTCTCGGAGGTATGTTGTATTTGTACGCCTCATCGAAAGGCCTTGATGTAAAAGGCGACGACCTCTTCCCTACCCTGGCGATGCAGCACATGCCGGGCATCATCAGTCTCATCTTTATCGTTGGATTGATCAGCGCGTTGTTCCCTTCGGCCGACGGCGCCATCACGGCGCTTACCGCATCGTTCTGCATTGACGTGATCGGCATGAACCGTGATGAAACCAAAACCGAAGAGCAACGGAGTGTGATCCGCAAGAAAGTACACCTCGCTTTCGCCGGTTTGTTTTTGTTACTTGTGATGTATTTCAAGATTCAGAACAACAAAGAGATTGTAACTATCCTACTCGACATAGCGGGCTACACGTATGGTCCGCTGCTCGGATTGTTTGCCTTCGGCATATTCACCAAGCACGCCATCAAGGATCGACTGTCAACGGCAGTGTGTCTTATTGTACCCACCATCGCGTTCATCATCGACAAGACCAGCGTGCATTGGCTCGGCGGGTATAAGTTCGGTTTTGAGATGCTGGCGGTGAATGGACTGTTGACGTATGCGGGGTTGTGGGGGATAAGGAGGACTGAGGACTGAGGACTGGGGACTGGGGACTGGGGACTAGATGATAAGGTATGTGTGGACTTCTCATTTTCTTTTTGATGCTCATTCTTGATTTTGCATTGGTACTTGGCCTGTAGAACCACAGTTGGTGAGTCGGTCGAAACGGCCCCTCGGCTTCGCTCGGGGACCGTGGGGCTAGGGAGATTAGCGGGCCTCGACTCCGCTCGGCCGCACTCGGTGGCCGAGCGGAGCCGAGGCCCATCTTTTTACGTATGATAGCCGGTCCCCGAGCGAAGCCGAGGGGTGGTCCCAGGGCGAAGCCGAGGGGCGGCAGGCTGCTAACCTTCTCGAGAAAAGCGCCGGTCTTCGCAGAAAAAAAACAGCATAATTATTCCCTTCAACATCCGACCCGGCACGCGGCACCTAACTCCTCGCCGCATATGCATTCCCCTGAAGAATAAAAGCCGCAAATTGATTACGAGCAACCTGTGTACACTTGAAAAAATATCAGAAAATAACTTAAGCTATAACTTAATTATGACTATATTTGAAATCGAGTATTTACATGATTTTGACGGCATCATACCCGTCGGAAAATTGATTCGTAACAATAGATGCCTGATGGATAAACTTGAGCGTTCGATTCAAATAGATAGACTGCTAGCCCGCGAATGGCCTGTGCTCATGGCGTCGTTGAGCGATATGTCAAACAGACTGTCACTGCCCGAATCGCGCTGCAGAAAACTTCGCTTGCGGACGTGTCCGGGACTTTCGGCTTTTGAGTTGAAATCAAAACACTTGAGACTCTATCTGCTTCGAGAGGATTTCACCGGCATTATACTGACAATCGGTGGTCGTAAAACAACTCAAAAAAGCGACCTGAAATCGCTCCAAAAAACACTCTTGGAATACTGTCAATTCAGAATGAAGAAATGAAACAAATAGACCTTTACAACCTAAAAGCGCTGCGTAAGCAACCGGAATTTATTCTGACACAACTCCAAAATGAATTGTACCGTGAGCTCACCATCTACATGGAAAAAAACGCTCTCAGCAAAAAGCAATTGGCCGAGAAGCTTGGCGTGAGTCCTTCCTACATAAGTCAGGTGTTGAACGGAAACTTCAATTTCACCGTACTGAAACTGGTGGAACTTTCATTGGCGATTGATAAGGTGCCTGTGATCCGATTGGAGAATCCAAGGATGGAGAAATACAAGTTGAAGGTTGAAAGTTGAAGGTTGCTAGTTGTCTTGCGATCAATCTTCAAAATGCACCTATCAACCTAGAATCTCCCCCAACTCCAACCAACGCATGCTCTTCGCATCGAGTTCCTGCACCACCTTGCCTAGTTTGTCGGTCACCTTCATCAACGCATCGTGATCGGTGCCGGCGTTGGCAAGTTGCTGCTCGAGTTCCGCCTTTTCATTTTCGAGTTGCGGGATTTCTTTTTCGAGCTGATCGTATTCGAATTTGTCCTTGAAGGAGATCTTTGATTTCGAAGCTTCGGATTTTTTCTCAGCCTTTACTTCTGCTTGTTGCTCCTTTCGAACTCCCGCTCGGCGCAAGGCTTCTTGTTCTTCCCAGCGACGGTATGTATCATAATTACCCAGAATATCCTTCACGTCACCTTCTCCGTTGAGAACGAAGATGTGATCAACAAGCTTATCAAGGAAGTACCTGTCGTGACTTACAATGACCATGCAGCCGGGATAGTACAACAGGTATTCTTCCAACGCTGCAAGCGTAAATACGTCGAGGTCGTTGGTGGGCTCATCGAGAATGAGGAAGTTCGGATTCTTCATGAGCACGAGCAACAACTGCAGTCGCTTGCGTTCGCCTCCGCTCAACTTCTCCACATACGTGCTGTGCTGATTGCGCGGAAACATGAAGCGCTCGAGCATTTGAGACGCCGTGATGGTCTTTCCTTTTGTGAGCGGAATAAAATCTGCTACTTCACGCACACACTCGAGCAATCGCTGGCCATCCTTCAACGGCATACCCTGCTGATTGTAGTAACCAAAAACTACTGTCTCGCCCACAACCACTTTACCTCCATCGGGCTCAAGTTGCTTGGTGAGCATATTTAGGAATGTGGTCTTACCCGTACCGTTGCGTCCAACGATTCCAATCTTCTCCTTGTTCTTGAACACATAGTCGAAGCCGCCAAGAACTTGGGTATTTCCAAACGACTTTTTGACTTTATGGAACTCAACTATTTTGCTTCCCATGCGGCTCATGTTGATCTCGAGTTCGAGTGAATCGGGATCATCGTTCCTCACGAGGCTCTCCTTCAACTCATAGAAGCTATCCATGCGCGACTTGCTCTTTACCGTGCGTGCTCGCGGCATACGACGTGCCCACTCGAGCTCCTTCTTAAACAGCTGTTCGGCCTTATCGCGCACTACGCTTTCGAGTTGTTCGCGCTCAGACTTCTTCTCGAGGTAATACGAGAAGTTGCCCTTATAGCGGTAGATGGTTTTGTTTTCCATCTCCAGAATTTCATCGGTGATATTCTCGAGGAAATAGCGGTCGTGCGTAATCATGAAGATAGTCATGTTCGACTGCGACAGGAACTCCTCGAGCCATTCGATCATCTCCAGATCGAGGTGGTTGGTGGGCTCATCGAGCAACACCAAGTCGGGTTCTTCAATCAGCACCTTCGCCAGGGCGATGCGGCGCTTTTGTCCTCCACTGAGCGAACCTACTTTTCGATCGAGGTCGTGGATGTCGAGCTTTCCCAATACTTCACGCGCACGTGCTTCATAATCCCACGCCTGGTTTCGGTCCATGGCGTCGTGTGCGCGGGTAAGTTCCTTCTCATCGCCCGTTTCAACCGCTTTCTCGTAATCGGCAATAGCCTTTGTTTTCGGGCTGTCGGCCGAGAAGATGTTTTCGAGGATAGTGGTGTCGTTGTTCAATCCATGCTCTTGCGCCAGAAAACCCAATCGAACTTCTTTGTTGTACGTTACCAATCCACTATCGGGCGCATCGAGTCCTGCTAAGATTCGAAACAGTGAGCTCTTCCCTGCCCCATTGCGAGCCACGAGTGCGATTTTTTGTCCCTTCTCAATACCGAATGTCAGGTTCTCGAACAGCACGTGAATGCCATACGACTTGGATATATTTTCGACAGAGAGGTAATTCATAGGAGGGGGAAATGGGGGTGCAAATATCGGTGCTATAAAAAGGATTCCCATGCCCAACTATCTTCGCCCTATGAACATCAGTTGGTACATCCGCGCTTGGAACGAATTGTCGGCCGAAACACTTTACGCCATTCTCGCCCTGCGCGCAGAAGTTTTCGTTGTTGAACAAAACTGCCCTTATCAGGATGTAGATGGTAAGGACCTAAAGAGTTTGCACGTGCTCGGCTATTCCGAAAATGGCGAACTTTTCGCGTATGCCAGACTGGTGATGCCCGGTATTTCGTATGACGAATGGTCAATTGGCCGCGTGATTACATCGCCTCGCGTGCGTCGCACAGGAGCAGGCGAAGAATTGATGCGCACGTGCATGGACTATTTTGAAGCACGCAAAATTTCCGCTGTGCGTATTTCAGCACAATCCTATCTTCACGATTTTTACACCAAGTTCGGATTCGTTCGCGTGAGCGAAGAATACCTCGAAGACGACATCCCACATATGGAAATGCTCTTTACGCAATCATAAAACGCATGCATACAGAACTCGAAAAACGCTGGCTCAAACTTTCGGAAGCGAAAAAGCTGATTGAAGCGAAAATTGCATCCACCTCCGTTGAAACGCATTTTCAACCCAGCGGAAGTTGGAGTATGGCGCAAGTGATCGAGCACCTGCTAGCTTCAGAAGGTGGCACCTTGGGTTACATGAAAAAGAAGAGCTCGGGAGGGTGGGACGCATTAGAGGAAGCCGGTGAAGAGCATCATGAAAAGAGTGAAGCAATCAACGCGCGTTTAGAAAGTGATGAACGATACAAAGCGCCTGATGTGCTTCCGGAACCCGGTAACAAAACATCCATGGAAGAACTTATGCATACATGGAGCACAATGCGGGAAGAACTTTATTCTTTTCTGCTCAATATCGATTCTGCGCACTTCAACAAATTAGTTTTTCGTCAACCTGCTGCAGGAATGCTCACTGTGCTGCATGCACTTGAATTCATGGATGCGCACCTGCGTCATCACCTTCCGCAAATCGATAGAATACATCAGGCGTAGCTATGGAACTTCCGAAACCAAAACGACACTCCTTTCTATTCCTATCGCTAACGGCATTGGCATTCGCTATCCCTTGGGCCAAAAAGGCAATACCGAGCGTTATAGCCGTCATTTTGATTGCAGCGTTGTTCGATGCCTTACGCAATAGGGCAATTGTGAGACCACCAGAAATTTTAGCTCCTGTTTCTCTATTGGCAATCTTTCTACTGCTACTAACAGGAACAACCTATTCAGAGCATCCATATGAGGCATGGAATGAAATTGGAATCAAACTCTCGTTTTTAATTTTCCCACTGTTGGCCTTTATCATACCCAATTTATCCCAGGCTCAACGTTCTAACATTCACGACTCCTTCATCGCAGGTTGCTTTCTGTTCATAGGCATTGCTCTTGCTCATTCTACCTATGAAACCATACAACATAGAGACCTCTATTACACCACCTACGATCGGTTGAGTTGGTATATGCATCCAACCTACGCAGCGCTTTATCAGTGCTTAAACCTGTTCTTATTATCGTCAAATGCTATCCGCAAAAAGTATTTCCTGAATAATGCCTATTTGCATTACTCAGCAATATTAGTGGTGCTTATTTTTCTTGCCTTGCTTTCTTCAAAAGCCGGATATTTAACCGCCATACTCGTACTTTCTGTTGTTTTGATACAATCTATCCGAGCCGGTTTATCAATAACTAAAAGCATAGGAGCCTTTGCTTTGGCGATTGTTATTTTCAGCATTACCATTATCAATTTACAAGCAATATCACAGCGACTTGAAAACGCTGTCATGGATTTGCGAATTGCCAAACAACGATTATCGGAGAATAGCGACACTGTTTCGCAGGCAACCAGCACACAAATGCGACTTGTTACTTGGCAGGCATCCATGCAAGTTTTAATGGAAAATCCTTTTGGCACTGGAACCGGAGACACACAGGAAGCACTCAACACGATTTACCTCCAGAAATTAGAACTACATCCCGCTGAGAAAAACCTCAATGCGCACAACCAGTTTTTACAGTATGGTGCCGAGCTGGGATGGCCGGCGCTGTTAGCTATTTTTCTATGTCTCTTTGCGCTCTGGAAATCTGACATGGCAGAAAAAACCATTCAATTATTTGTCCTGATTTGTGGTCTGAACTTTTTATTCGAATCGATGCTCGAAGTTCAAGCGGGAATTGTGTTCTTCTGTTTTTGGGTCTTGGTTTACAGCAAAACCCAATGCTGATTTTCAGGACGCCAATGAAGGAGGAAATCAGCACCATCCTCTCCTAACACTCAACCTAAAAACCCCGGAGTTATTCAACCACTTCAGCATGCGACTTTGCATGGTGTGCCTCATGGTACACTTTAGATGCCTGAACAAAAGAAACGAATAGCGGGTGCGGATTCATAACCGTGCTTTTGTACTCCGGGTGAAACTGAGCAGCCAAGAAATATGGGTGATCTGAAAGTTCAATAATTTCTACCAAACCACTATCCGGGTTGATTCCGGTACAGCTCATTCCTGCCGCTTCAAATTGTGCCTTGTAATCGCTATTGAATTCAAAACGATGACGGTGGCGCTCCTCTATGCGTTCAACATTTCCATAGGCAATGCCTGCTTTGCTTCCTGGTGTTAGTTTACATGGATACGATCCAAGGCGCATGGTCCCTCCTTTGTGCATGATGGTTTTCTGTTCGGCCATCAAACTGATCACAGGGTGCGCGGTGTACTCTTTCATTTCGGTAGAGTGCGCATCGGCGAATCCCAACACATTGCGAGCAAACTCCACAACGGCCATTTGCATACCCAGGCAAATTCCAAAAAACGGAATTTTGCTTTCGCGCGCATAGCGAATGGCTTCGAGTTTCCCATCCATACCGCGCGAACCAAAACCCGGTGCGACCAGGATACCATCCACCCCCTGAAGCTTCTCTATTGCATTCTTGGGAGTCAAGTCCTCAGAATGTATCCATCGAATATCGACACCGACTTCATTGGCCGCTCCCGCATGAATAAATGCTTCCGCGATGGACTTATAGGAATCCTTCAACTCCACGTACTTACCGATTAATGCGATGGTTGTGCGACTGTGTGGATTTTTATAGCGATTCAAAAAATCAATCCACTGCGCTAAGTCCGGTGTTGCCTTGGGCTGAATACCTAGCTTCTCTAACACAACTTCGTCCAGCTTCTCTTCGAGCATGAGCACAGGCACATCGTATATAGTGGAAGCATCGATACTTTGAATAACAGCATTGGGTGTTACGTTACAAAACTTTGCGATTTTATTTCGTATCGCGGGCGACAACTCATGTTCGGTTCTGCATACCAGGATATCAGGCTGAACACCATTCTCAAGCAACATTTTTACAGAGTGTTGCGTCGGTTTTGTTTTCAGCTCACCTGCAGCGGACAGATAGGGAATGAGCGTTAAGTGTATTACAATGCAATCGTCTTCCTTCTCCCACTTCATCTGGCGCACAGCTTCGATGTAGGGCAGCGATTCAATATCGCCGACTGTGCCACCGATTTCGGTAATGATAAAATCGAACTCCGACTTCGAGCCAAGAATCTGAATACAGCGCTTTATTTCATCGGTTATATGGGGAATAATCTGCACTGTCTTGCCGAGATACTCACCACGGCGCTCCTTTTCGATAACACTCTGATAGATTCTACCGGTTGTAACATTATTAGCCTGTGATGTAGGCACATTCAGAAATCGTTCGTAGTGCCCAAGGTCCAAGTCTGTTTCAGCCCCATCATCCGTCACGAAACACTCACCATGTTCGTAAGGATTAAGTGTTCCAGGATCAATATTGATGTAGGGATCCAGTTTTTGAATGGTTACTCTGTAGCCTCGTGACTGGAGTAATTTGGCAAGAGAAGCGGAGATGATTCCTTTGCCTAACGAGGAGGTAACGCCGCCTGTGACAAAGATGTATTTGATGTTTTCTGACATGACCCGTATGCAATGCGCGAAAGTGCATTTACGGGATACAAAAGTAAGTGAATTGAGACAGTGGGTTCCTATCTAATTCAGAGATTGTTGGAAAGTTGGACTAATCACCCTCTTTCAGAGGCCTCGTAAGGCTTTCCACCACCTTGTATTCAGATAAAAATTCACGCGCAATCACGCGCAAGATGGTATATACCGGAATTGCCAGCACCATTCCCACCACTCCACCGATGGTTCCGGCCATGAGGATGACGATGAAAATCTCGAGCGGATGTGCCTTTACACTGCTGCCTAAAACATTGGGCTGCACGACGAATGCGTCCATAATCTGCGCACATACAAATACAAGTGCAACCTTATACAACAGCGGAAATAATTGGGCTTCAAAATCGAGATGAAGAGAAGTAGTGAGCGCGATGAGCACACCGAGAGAAGCACCCAGCAACGGACCTAGATACGGAATAACATTCACCATGCCCGCAAACAAACCAATCAAAAAAGCATTTTGCACACCCAGCACGTAAAGCGATACTCCCACCATCGAGGCCATTATCATACTTTGAAGAGCTACACCCAGAAAATATCTTCTCAGAAGATCATGGCTATGGGTAAGTATCACCTTAATCTTTGATATCTGAGTGTCAGGCGTCATGGTGAGAATGATGCGTGAAAAGAGAAAACCATCCTTCAAAAAGAAGAACGCAATGAATAAAACAGCGAAAAGTCCGATGATTGCATTGCCCACTACTCCGAACAAATCATTGAACGTAGATCGAAGCCACTCCGAACTGAATATTCGCTGCAAATACTGAACTGCATATTGCGTAGGACTGCCCCCGGCTGTGAATTTCGACATATCATAGCCGGATCGCTGAACCTGCTCGTCTATTCGCTGTGCAAGCTCCTCGGGATTAATCTCGCTGATAATCCGAATCTCATTTGTGACAAGTGGCGAAAACAATACGATAAGAAGTGCTATAACCAGCAAAAAACTACTTAGTGCGGTCATTGCCCTTGCCCAATCCGGAAGACGCCATTTACGAATCCGAATGCGCTCCATAAAATCCGCAACCGGTTCGCAGATAAATGAGATGACAATGGCAATGACTACATAGGCGATAATGACCCGAAACAACCAGAGCAAAGAAATAACCAGCGCAATAGCTGCCAGCGTGAAAATGATCTTCCAGTTTTGACTCAGGTTCTTCATGTTATACATACCGTTTGGGAAAGTCAAAACTAATCAAGTTGCAAGTTCCTTCACTCACCATTGACCAGGAGTCAAAGGGTATTTCAATTTCTGCAATGGAGCAAGTCGACATCACTACCCATTCTCCCGTTAGCATCTGCACCAAAGACGATAATCCGGGATTGTGCCCAACAATCATGGCTGAATTATGGGAGTCTTCTAAACCATTGACGATACTCAGAAGGCGGGTAGAATCCGCCTCATATATCTTTCGCTCTGTATCCCACTGTTTATCGGTCAATCCAAGTCTGCGTTTAAAATAACCGGCCGTTGTAATGGCTCGATTGGCAGGACTGGTCAAGATGAAATCAAGCTGATGTCCGGCCTCAGCAAATTGGTCGGCCATGAACGGTGCATTGCGCAAGCCGCGCTCATTGAGCGGCCGTTCGAAATCAGACAAGCCCTGGTGCGACCAGTCTGACTTGGCATGACGAACTAAGAACAACTTCTTTGACATGGCTCAAACCTACACCACGGAAATGTTCGTTCAACTTTCAATACATTTACGGACGAACAAAGCAACGTTCGTAATGCAGATTTCATTCTGTGAAGAACAGTTACAAATCAAGTCGGCATGAAAGAAAGCATACTTCAATTTTTCGAGCAAATTGACCCGGTTACGGGCGCTCTTATTGCCACCACGTTTACCTGGTTGGTTACTGCAGCTGGAGCAGGCTTGGTGTTTTTCTTCAACACCATGAGGCGCTCCGTGTTGGACGGCATGCTCGGTTTCACCGGGGGCGTCATGATTGCGGCTAGCTTTTGGTCCCTCCTTTCACCGGCCATCGATATGAGCCCAGGGGAAGGTTTTGAAAAAGCCATGCCTGCCGCGGTGGGTTTCGCCATGGGCGCCTTGTTCTTGTTCGGACTGGATAAAATACTACCGCACCTACACATCAATTTTCCTGAGGAGCGTGCAGAAGGTGTAAAGACTAAATGGCACAGCACGATGCTACTTGTACTGGCCATCACGCTGCACAACATACCGGAAGGATTGGCGGTGGGAGTTTTATTTGGTGGCGTAGCAGCAGGTATTCCTGAGGCCAGTATTAGCGGAGCGGTTGCGCTAGCTATCGGTATCGGCTTACAAAACTTCCCGGAAGGTCTTGCCGTTTCCATGCCCTTGCGACGACAAGGCCTTAGCAAGTTCAAGAGTTTCTGGTATGGTCAACTGTCGGCTATTGTTGAACCCATAGCCGGAGTTGCCGGTGCATTGCTCGTAATGCAGTTGCAACCAATTCTTCCCTATGCACTAGCCTTTGCCGCCGGCGCTATGATTTACGTAGTCGTAGAAGAAGTAATTCCCGAAACTCAACAAGACAAGTTTACCGATATCGCCACACTTGGATTCATCGGCGGATTCCTTGTGATGATGCTTCTAGACGTTGGCTTAGGCTGAAGGCAAAAGCTCATCGGCGAGCTTCACAAAGTCGACACCATCAAAATTACCGGAAGTCATCAACAGCAAATTAGCATCCTTCCATGTCTCACCCCTCAACTCCTGCATGAGCAGTTTCGAATCGGTGAAGACTTCCACGTTATCAGATGCAAAAGCATCTTTCACTTGTTGCGGTGAAATAGGCGGAAGCTTCTTATGCTCTATTGTGTGCGGATTGAAATAAACATAGGCCTTATCTGCAGCCTTCATGGAGTCTTTGTATTCGCCCAGAAAATTGGCATTCAAACTCGAAAACGTATGTAGTTCCATGCAAGCCACCAAACGGCGGCCTGTAAACTGCGCCTTAAACGCTGCAGTGGTGGCCTTCAGCTTCGAGGGAGAATGCGCGAAGTCTTTGTAGATGACAGAGTCAGACGTTTCTTTCACGGGCTCCAAACGACGCGCTGCACCTTTGAAACTTTTCATAGCGTCATAAAAATCAACATCGCTGACACCCATTAAGCGGCATACCTCCAGGGCTCCTTGAAGGTTTTGCAGATTGTGTTCACCGAAAATGATGAGTGGAACCTCACCCGCCGGCGTATTCAAAAACGTCACTCCCTCACGAACCGTATGCGCATGCACTGCGTAAGGAATTTTTTTCCAATCACCTCCGTGCTCTTCACTAATACGCTTTACCTCCGGATCGGCCGAGCAATAAACGAGGGCGCCACCGGGTGTAATCTTATCCAGAAAAATCTCAAACTGTTGCACATAGTTTTCGAAGGTAGGAAACACGTTGATGTGGTCCCAAGCGATACCGGTCAACAAAGCAATGTCCGGGTTATACAAATGAAACTTAGGGCGCAAATCGGTGGGTGAAGAAAGATACTCGTCGCCCTCAATTACCGCGAAGTTCGCACTCTCGCTAAATCGAACCATACAGTCGAAGCCATCGAGTTGTGCGCCCACCAGAAAATCACAATCGACCTTGGCGTATTTAGCCACATGTAAAATCATCGCTGTCGTAGTCGTCTTTCCATGGCTTCCGCCAATTACAACGCGCGTTTTATTCTTCGTTTGCTCATAAATGTATTCCGGGTATGAGAAAATGCGAAGACCCAACTCCTGGGCACGCAACAGCTCCGGATTGTCCTTGCGCGCATGCATACCCACAATCACTGCATCGAGATTGCCGGTTACTTTATCCGGAAACCATCCTTCCTGCTCGGGAAGCAGACCTCTCTTTTGCAAACGCGTTTTGCTCGGCTCGAAAATTTCATCGTCGCTACCGGTCACATCAATCCCCTTTTCATGTAACGCGATTGCCATGTTATGCATGGCGCTTCCGCCAATGGCTATTAGGTGAACTTTCATCTGTTGTTTATTAAGTTTGAAAAGTGGTCAAAATTCAAACTCGATTGGAGTAAAGAACCGTTCGTTTATGAGCGGAGGAATGTTGAATGTTTGCCCAAATCGAAAAGCACATTCATACATTCGTCTTTAATCTCGCAAACATGTCGCCCAAAACAGATGAAATAGCTCGTTCGGCAAAATCGGGTGTAGGACCGGAAGCCCTCATACACGTCGGTGACCGAAAAGACACACCGGTGAGCGTGCGCCTTATCGACTACGATCAGGCCGAGGTGCGTGAAAAACACGTGGTCAGTATTTCAGAATGCTCCACCTATGCCACAACGGAAACGGTAAGTTGGTTTGACATTGACGGTATTCATGACCCCGCCGTTACCGAGGCGGTCGGAAAGGAATTTGGCATTCATATGCTCGTGCTCGAAGACATTATGAACAGCACTAGCCGACCGAAGATTGAGATTTTTGACGACTACGTATTCGTTACTCTGAAAATGCTGGAATTTGATTCTCGCACATCTGCCCTGAACATAGAGCAATTGTCTTTGATCGTTTCAGACAAATATCTACTCATGTTTCAGGAACGTCCCGGCGATAGCTTCAATTCTATCCGGGAGCGTATTCGAACTTCAAAAGGTAAAGTGCGCAGTAAAAACGGCTACTACCTGGCCTATATGATTTTGGACGTTGTAATCGATAATTACATCATAGTCAGCGAGCAGTTTGCGCGTCATCTGGAGCGCATCGAAAGCATGGTATTGCGAAAGCCCAATGAGCGGACCATGCAAAGCATATTGGCTGTGAGGAAAGAACTACTCGACTTCAAACGCAATATCGATCCGCTGAAAGAAGCCATAAACACGATGATACGGGAGCTCGACGACGACATGGCCAAGTATTATCGCGACTTGTATGACCACATTATTTTCGAATCGGAAAACTTAGCCACCTATCGCGAAACAATCGTCAACCTGCTCGACTTATATCACAGCAACTTAAGCATGAAAATGAATCAGGTGATGAAGGTGCTGACCATTATAACAACCATTTTCGTACCGCTCACTTTCATCGTTGGTGTATATGGAATGAACTTCGACAACATGCCCGAATTGCGCACCCGAAACGGATATTTCGTAGTGTTAAGCTTCATGTTTTTGTTGGTTTGCGGCATGCTCATCTACTTCCGCAAAAAACGGTGGCTCTAAAAACGACAAAGCCTGCCCGAGGGCAAGCCGTTGTCATGCAATTCAAAAAAACAATGAAAATCCAAATCGTTTATATATCCGTTTAAGAGAGTAATCGTTGACGCAGCATGAACTCGAATTGCTGATTCTGCCGGCGTAACTGTTTCAATACAATTTCTTTCTCGAAGATTTCCTTGAAGCGATTCCAAGCATCAATTACCACATCTGAAATTTCACCGGGATTAAATGGCTTCGACAACACGCCACCCACTTTACCCTTGTTAATTGCTTCAAGTAAAAGACTGATATCGCAGTGACCTGTGACCAGAACACGCTGAACGTCCGGATAATCGCGGGCCACCGTTTCCAGAAAATCAACACCACTAATAGAAGGCATGCGATGATCGGCCAGGACCACTTGAATGTTCTTGTCCTCTATTAAGTTGTATGCATCAAACGCAGAAACCGTTGTGTAGATTTCGAACTGACTTCGGAAGTTAGCGCTAAAAGCAACCAGATTCGCTTCGTCATCATCGAGAAAAAGCACACGTGGTTTTCCGGATAAAGCGTCATACGAAATGTGCGCATCAGCATGTAGATTCATAGCCTTGCAGTTTAAGTGTTGATGAGCTTTGAAACGCGGCATGCCTGTTCAGGGTTACAATACACCATTAAAAAAAGGAATTAATCTCTACGCACGTTGCTGCTCAAATAGCTTCGTGATGATTCGCTCCGTGGTTTGCTGCTGCTTTACGTAGTTCTCAATCAGAGCGGTGTAGTTATGCATGAGTTTATTCAACAACTCGTGATTGTCGTGGTAGCCATAGCCATCCATGCCCGAAGGCTCGCCTGCCGCTGCGTGCGCTGTTCGCATTACCTGTCGTTTTAAAAGATCATCCATTTTCACATCATATAACTTACATAGTTCCGTGATGATGAATGCGTCGAGACGCCGGCCGCCCGTTTCGATTTTGCTGTATTCCGGTTGACTTACTCCCAGAATATCGGCTACATACTCTTGCTTGTAGTTGTTCTGAATTCGAAGTGCTTTGATGTTGGGATACTTATTCATGGATCTGGTGTTTTGGTTTGTGAGCGCAAACATGCCTAGCTCCGGATTCGTCGACCGGCATATTTCGAATTTTTCGAAGAGAAAATCATTTAGAGGTTTACAGCATAAAAAACCATGGTTTTCAACCGTTTTTTAAGATTTCAACAACGTATGTCATTTCATATTATTTCTCATACACTTGGGGAACTAAACCGCCTGAACTATGCTTTATAATGCCACTACGAACAGTGTTGCTATAGGACCAACATTGGTCCGCAAAAAGATCAAAAGCAAACTGCAATTCCCCAGTTGGAGAGCCGTTATGCGCGATGTGTTGGAAAATGCACAACTTCACCATCCGGCAGACTTCGACGCGCAATCGCCCGATTACCGCACTATCGCTGATAATCTGAACCTTCTTCGCGAGGTTATTCTTTCCCGGAATACAGAGTTATTATTCTCCCGCATGCCCAGTTATGATGGGACCTATAAGAGCGACGACAATTTAGAGGAAGTGCTGGCTCTTTTCAAGGCATTACCGATTCGGCCCAATGAGTTTTATGCAGTATTCGATTTGAAAACGGCACAATACCGTGAAATGGACGACAAACTAGACTCTTTGCTCGGCTTCAAACCGCAGGACTTCGATGTTCCTGCTCTAATGAGCAAAGATTCCTTTACTCATATTTTTCATCCGCGCGATCACTATCACATGCTTCGCTGGGCATGCTTGGCACAGACCATGGTGGCAGTGCGCATGTTTCACTGGAATTCCATGGAAGACCAGTTCCGCATTCGGTTTAGGGTAAGAACGCAAAAAAGCACCATAGCCTCCTATCGCGCCCACGAGTTTATTACGCTCGAAAAACTTTGCTTTCTTTTTAATGAGGAAACTAGCGAAGGGTGCAAGCCTTCCATGCACATAGACAAATGGCTCATCTATGACCGCTCAGAATTCGAGCATGTGCGTCCATCGTGGGTTAGCTCACTCGACCGACAGGGGAATCTTAATTCCGCTTTATTCCTACTGAACGCCTGTATCATCGATTTTCCCGTTCAATACCTTGTTTATCTGCATGAGCGTTGCTTGGCTGATCGCAACAAAGCCGTCGCTGCCCGACTCGAAGAAAATGTTTTTAAAAACACCGGTATCGAGGCACAATTTGAAGAGCAAGCTGTGGCCGACTGCTTTGCAAAGACCATACGACCGAGAATGGAGCAAACCATCAACGCTTGGGAATTTCGAAAGAAAGATGATTTCTGCATCCTCGAAAGCGATGCACAAGCCATGCAAGCCGCCAAGGCGCTTGGTCTGCTTCCCATTCCTGAAAAAGTACTCAAAACGATTTACTCAGGAGTTGTAGAATTATAGATGCAACTCATTAACAATTCCATGTTAGCAGTGCGCGTAAACCTTAGTTGAAGGATTCGGAGTCATCGGTAAATTTCAGTTGTTGGAATTGTCATGCAATTCCCTACGAAGCACCTACACGTATGGCTCTAACTCCATCACAGGCACCACGTCAGGCCCTCATTCTAAACGGCAATAATTTGCTCGAACGCGCAGTGCTCCACAACCTGCGCGAACAATCACCCACGATCCATATCGTGGATGTATTTCAGCAGCAATTAATGGAATGGTTAAAGGCCGAACATCCGGAACAAACTCTTTCGGAAGAAGAAATGAACCGTTTGGTTACTCTTCACAGTGACACCACAGACTCTGAAAAAAACGGTGCCTGGATTTATTATCCGTGGCGTAATACCCTTGTGCACTGCCTTTCGAAAGAACAATTCATCCGAGTTAGAACCATCCGTAATCTGCATAAAATCACACACGAGGAGCAAGACCGGCTCAGCCATGCCAAAGTGGGAGTTGTCGGGCTCAGTGTCGGGCAGTCGGTCGCTATTTCCCTTGTCATGGAGCGCATATGCGGAAGCCTGCGCATCGCAGATTTTGATACACTGGAACTGTCCAACCTCAACCGAATTCGCAGTAGCATGATTCATCAGGGTGAGCTTAAGACAACGATTGTCGCCAGAGAAATCGCTGAAATCGACCCGTTTGTTGAGGTCAGCTGTTACGATAAAGGGCTGCAAACCGATAACCTTCATGAGTTTCTGGACGGGCTCGACTTAGTGGTTGATGAATGCGACAGCCTCGAAATGAAAATCATCCTCCGCAAGGCCTGCCGGGAAAGAGGAATTCCGGTTGTTATGGATACGAGCGACTCACTCATGCTCGATGTGGAGCGCTTTGATCTGGAACCCAATCGTCCCATATTCCACGGCCTCATCAACGAAGAAACACCAATTGACTGGCAGAACCCACAGCAGCGCATGCTCTTGCTCAGTCAAATCATAGAACCGCAAAAAGCCAGTATACGGGCACAACAATCTCTCGCGGAAATAGGCAAAACCATTACTACCTGGCCGCAATTGGCAACTGACGTAGCTATGGGAGGCGCATTTGCCGCTAAAATTGTTCGACAAATTCTGCTGGATGATGCTGTACCGTCAGGGCGCTTTCGCATGGATATCGTGAACCAATTTCAGTCCAACGCTTCCTTTCAAACAAGCGCGCAAGTGAAGCATGTCTGAGTTGATGGGTACATACCGTATCGAAGCATTTCAGGCCGTAGAACATCCGGAATATTCCGCACTCTTTCATAACGGCCATACGGGAGTGCTCACAGAACTGGGCATCAAGAACCTGAACTCGGCTCAGCCCTCATGGTTGAGCGACCCTAATGTATTCGTGCTTATTGCCATCGACAGCGATCGCGAAGTAGTGGCCGGATTGCGCATTCACCGCTTCAACGCAGCTTCGGGTAGCCTTCCCATCATAGAGTCTATCAAGGAACAGGACAGCCGTATTATCGAAGCTATTCATGCTACATTGCCCGGAGGAACAGCCGAAGCCTGCGGTCTTTGGAGCGCTAAAAAGGTCTTTGGTAAAGGACTAACACCTCTGCTCTGCATTGCTGCCATTCCCGTGATGGCAGAAATAGGGCTGTCCAATTTTTTCTGTTTCGCAGCGCCATACACCGAAAAGATGATCAAAACCAACGGTCTTATTGAGGTTACCGAAGTTGGCGATAATGGAAGACTGCCCTACCCTACTCCTGAGTTCATTTCAGTCGTGCTGAAGAACCCTGACATTCACTCTATGGAACACGCCGACGAGTTCAATCGCAGACGCGTGCTCGAGCTCATGAAAGAGCCGGTGTGCACATTTTTCGAAGACTCTCCTCGCGGTGCCATAGAGGTACATTACGACTTGCGCCTCAAAAAAGGCCATGAAATTCCCGTTTTCTGAAACTAATTATGTAATCGTCGTATAAGGAGTCATTCAACTTAAAAAGAATGATTTCTAAAACGATACGTAGTCTCTTTGTTTTTGCCCTCTGCCTCCTGTTCGCCCGCGCACAGGCCAAAGAAGGTACGCATTCCTTGATGTTGGAAAAATGCTCCGTTTATGTCGGTGACCCAAATCTTCCCATTGCGGAAATAGCTGCAAGTCAGAATTACAAAACCACTCCCCATGGAGCTCCCAATTTAGGCCTCAGTAATGATTGGCAATACGTGCAATTCGATTACGAGAATTCTTCAAATGAAGATGAATTATTCTGCTACATAGGCAATAGCTCTATTGAGCATATTGAACTTTATAAAATTGGATCTACACTCGAATTAATTGGAGTGACCGGCAGCACTCAAAGCAATGCTACTCCTTTTGAAACTCCATCGGGCTTCAGCATGGAACTCCCGAACGAATCAGGTCGATATATGCTGCGAATGCATTCGAGCAAGCAATTAATTGCACCTGTATACATCGGAGAAAGCAACCAAATTTTGCGAATGGCCGGTAAGGAAGACGCTATCATGTTTCTCTATTTCGGCATCATAGCGGTATTGTTTTTTTACAACCTTTTTCTGGCCATTGCAACCCGCGAACGCGGCTACTCCGATTATTCTTTTTACATCCTGTCAATCGCTCTTACACAAGCTGTCCTATTCGGCTATGGCAACACCTACTTGTGGGCAGGTAATGAGTGGTTCGGCAGAAATGGCGTACACATTATGGGGGCGGTGAGTGGCATTACCACTATCCTTTTTACGCGTAGCTTCCTTCGTTTGAAAGAGCACACGCCCGTTCTCGATAAAATTCTCCAAGGCTACGCAGTTCTCTATTGTGCCGCACTTGCTCTTTGCTTCGCAGGATTTGGAATTGAAAGCTACAACGTAATTAATTTCTGCGCCGCATCATCGATTCTTTTGATTATCGCCTCATTGAAAGCTCGCAAAAAAGGTAACCGATCAGCCGGCTTCTTCCTTCTTTCATGGTCCGTATTCATTGTGGCGTGCACCATTTTCGCCATGAAAGATTTTGGTGTGCTACCCTATAATTTCTATACGGTATATTCACTACCATTCGGCTCTGCGATTGAAGGAGTGCTGCTTTCTTTTGCGCTTGCTGACAAAATCAACGTTTTGCGAAAACAAAAAGAAGAAGCAGATGCGCAACGAATTAAAACCATCGAATCGCAAAACGAGCTTCTGGAAACAAAAGTTCATCAACGGACTGCTCAGTTGGAAGAAGCCAAAGACTACATTCAGTCGCAATACGATCATTTGCGCCTGACACAAAAACAACTGGTCGAATCCGAAAAACTAGCGGGACTTGGCCAAATGACAGCAGGTATAGCGCATGAGCTGAATAACCCAATCAATTTCGTCAACTCCAATGTTGGTCCCCTGCAGCGCGACATTGCCGACGTGCTAAGTATGCTAGACGCCTATCAAGCGCTTGGCCCCGATGCAACGCAAAACGACCTTGAAATGCTGAAGAAGCGCTGCGAAGAACTCGATATCCAGTTCTTGCGGAAAGAAATTGCACAGCTCGTTCAAGGCATCGAAGAAGGATCGAAACGCACGGCAGAAATTGTAAAAGGCCTGCGCATTTTCGCGCGAACCGATAAAGACACGCTTATTGCTGCCAACATCAATGAATGCATTCAGTCGACGCTCGTAGTGATGAAAGGTGTAACAAAAGGTCAGGTTACCGTTCATAAACAACTGGCGACCGACATTCCCGATGTAGATTGTTTTCCGGGTAAACTGAACCAGGTGATCGCCAACCTGGTATCGAATGCCATTCATGCCACGCGCATTCCCGGAAGAAATGCCATACAACGCAACATTTGGATTAGCTCCGAGCACGATAGTGACTTTGTGCGCATTCGTGTGAAAGATGACGGCTGCGGCATTGATGCGCAGGAAGTGGAGAAAATCTTCGTCCCCTTCTTCACCACCAAAGCTGTAGGCGAAGGCACCGGTCTGGGACTAGCTATTGCTCGTGGTATTATTGAAGAACACAAAGGCCAAATCGAGGTCGTTTCGCAACCCGGAAAAGGCACAGAGTTTATCCTACATTTGCCTCGAAACCGCAACCAGGAAACACGTTCTGCAGCATAACGCGGACTTACAGATGAGCAAACAATTCAGCATTCTCTACCTCGACGACGAAGAGCAAAACCTCGTATCCTTTCAAGCGCTTTTCCGCCGACAGTACAATGTATATACAACGACGAGCGCCCATGAGGCAGTGGACATACTGAACAAACACGAAATCCAGATCATTTTTTCCGACCAGAAAATGCCTGAGGTCAGCGGCGTTGAATTCTTCGAAACCATTCTACCCGACTTCCCTCATCCCGTGCGCATTTTGCTGACAGGATACGCCGACATCGAAGCTGTTATTGACGCCATTAACAAGGGCCAAGTGTATCGCTACGTTGCGAAACCATGGGATGCAAATGAACTGGCAATCTGTGTCGAAAATGCCCTCGAAAAATATGGCCGCGAACAGGAGCTGCTAAGCAAAAGTAAAGACTTGGATCAGTCGAATGCTGCACTGGAGCAATTCGTTTTCAGCGCCAGCCAAGAGCTTCGTAACCCAACGGAGCACATTCGGCAAGCATTATCCGTTCTGCAAAACAGCCAGAACAACAACGACGCTGCGGCCGCTGCATTGCTGACCATACAACAACAGGTCATCCGCCTGGAAGACTTCAGTGAACAAATTGCACGTTACTACAGCCACAGTAAAGCATCAGCGGAAAAAGCAGAAGTCAACTTGGAGCAACTCATTCAGCAATCGATTGACTCAATACCGGGAAATCTGACACAGACCGCTTGGAACATTTCCACAGAACTGAATCTCAATGGGCCCTTTGTTTCCGATAAAGCACGACTGCTCATCATTCTGCAAAATCTCTTGAACAATGCGGTTCGCTTTTCGGACATCAACAAATCAAGCAATAACATTCAAGTCAGCGTTATTCAGAATGCAGAGAAAGCGATATTCAGAATTGCGGATCAAGGCATTGGAATAAACCATGAGAACTTGCATCAACTTTTCGGTCTGCAGCTAAATTCGGAAAAAGCATCAGCCGGGGGCATTAACATGTATCTGACAAAATCTGTCGTTGATAAAATGCAGGGAAAAATCAGTGTTTCGTCCACGCCGGGTGAGGGAACACTCATTACTTTTGAAATACCCAATAGCAATTAATGAACCTGAGCAACATCCATTTTCACTTGGTCGATGACAATGACATCGATACGTCCGTGAATATGAAATTGCTCCATTTGGCCAATATTTCGAATCACGTCAGCACCTATTCGAGCGCGGTCAAATTTCTGGCTGCTCTGAAGGAAAATCCGGGTTTATTCAAACAAGATCCGCACATTGTGCTACTGGACATTATGATGCCCGTGATGGATGGATTTGAGTGCTTGGCTGAGTTGGAAAAACTCGACTCTTCACTGACACACAACATGCACGTATTCATGCTTTCAAGCAGTATCGACCGCACTAATATCAGCAAAGCAGAAAAGTTCAGCATGGTCAAGCGTGTGATTGAAAAGCCACTTGATGTGTACACTCTCAAGTTGGCATTGGAAGACCTCCTAGCAGAATAAGACAGAGGTTACATGGTTATCAACCTAACATTCGTCAATAATATCTCTTCCAGGTTTAAACTAAACATGCCGATGTAGCTATGTTTGGTGGCTATCTCCACCTTTATTCAGCCATGGCAAGTTTTGTAAAAAGTACCTCATTCAGAAAAGCAATAATAGGCATTGCCCTCACGTATGCCGTTTTACTGCTGGGCTCGTGGTTTTGGCTCCAATGGTACACCGATCATGGAGAGTATGTGAGTGTGCCCGATTTAAAAGGTCTGCGCTCAGAAGATGCGATACTTGCTCTGCAAGAGAGAAATCTGGATTATTTAATCATTGATAGTATTTACGACCGAAAAGCAGCCCCAGGATCGGTATTCGATCAAAGTCCCGCATTTGAAAGTCAGGTAAAAGAAGGTCGCCAAGTTTTTCTTACCATTTATCGGTTAAGCCCTCCCATGGAAAAACTGGGCATTAAACAAGGTGATTATGCCACGGTGGCGATGATTAAACTGCGCAACAAATCAATCGACTTCGATACACTATACGAAGACAACAACACGCTTGCAAATAGTATCATACGAGTTACGCAAAGGGGCAAGGCACTGAAAGCAAGCGATGAGGTGGCTCGGGGCTCCAAGGTAGTGCTCGTAATTGGGCGCGCAGCTAGTGATAAAATCATTGTGCCCGACTTTACCGGAATGTCCTGTCAAGAGGCAAGGTCCATTCTTGACACCCTTCGATTGGAATGCAATTGCCGCTTCGAACCCGGAATTTCTTCTCCCTCAGCACAAGATTCTTCCACCTTTCGCGTTTGTCGCCAGGACCCTATCCACGATCCCGAAAGAGGCACTTCCGCCGGTCGTATCGTAGATTTGTGGTTGTACAATACCCCGTGTGCTCCGGATAGCACACAACAAGACCAGTAATGATGCGAAATTTACTTATTTGGACGTTTACGATAGCCATAAGCCTACTCTGCTTTGTACCGACTATGTGTCAAGAAAGGGAGCTGCCGCTGCAGTTCAATGCTGAGGCAAATAGACAATACGCAGATGAGCAGCGGTTCACTCCCCGACAACAACGTCAGGGCGCATCGCTTCCAATCCCCTTCTTCGACGATTTCTCCCGATACACCCTTCCCACAGCCAACCCGACAATTCCTGTTGAGTGGCAGCAATGGTCCGACAACTCTGCATTCATAAACTCAACTTTCCCGCTCAACCCCATGACGATCGGTGTAGCTACACTCGACGGACTGGAAGCTGATGGAACGCCCTACAGCGATACACTCTACTTTCCGACCATCACTGAGGCTTTTCTTGATTGGGGGCTTACCGATGAACTCACATCGTTGCCTATTGATCTTTCAGGCCTGACACCTGACGATAGTGTGTATCTCGTATTTCACGTTCAGGGAGGTGGCTTGGGCAATGCACCTGATGCAGATGGTATTCTTGGTGCTGAAGGCGATTCGCTTATTCTCGAGTTCTATAGCCCGCTTCAAGAAGGGCAATGGTCGCGTGTTTGGGCTAAAGAAGGTGGTGCGGACGCAAGCGCTTTTGATACCGTCTTTGTAGGCGTATCCGAGTTCATTTACCTGCAAGACGGCTTCCGCTTTCGCTTTCGCAATTATTGTACACAGCACGGAGCGCTCGATCACTGGCATCTGGACTACGTAATCTTAAATGACGATATCAGCCCCTCGAATTTCTTCTACGATGAAGTTGCATTTCAATACACCAACAATAGCCTCCTGAATTTTGGTCTCACCGCAATGCCCTGGTCACACTTTCAAGAAAATCCAGGGTTGTACATGCGCGATGATATTACCTATTCGCAACGCAACCTCGGAATAACCTCCAACATAACCAGCCGTTGCTCCATTAAATACAACGGCGTATCACTTTTTGAAAGCGACCTCGACGCAAACACCAACACCAATGGCTATAGTGCTTTTGGGCGAACTCTTTCATTAAACAACTACACCTACAACACTCCATCAGCAGAGGATACCGCATCATTCATAGTAGAGGTTGCTTTCAATCCTACCGACATTCATCCACAAAACGATACGATGCGTTTTCAGCAAAAGTTCACCAACTTCTATGCGTACGACGATGGTTCAGCGGAACGCGCATACGGCATTCAAGATGCGGGCGGTAAAGTGGCATTGCGATACAACACACCGATTGATGATACCTTGATTGGTGCCTATATCTACTTTGAACCCATTCAGTATTTAGCATCCGACCAAAGCTTTATTCTGCAGGCTTGGAATGATGTGAGTGGGGAACCCGGCAATTTGCTCACCTCCGAGTTCGACAACTTCAACTTCTCCTTGCCCCACTACTATGAGAGCGGGCCTAATATTTTTGTTTACTTCGGATTCACCAGTCCGATCTTCGTTCCATCCGGCAACTTATACATTGGTACATTGCAACAAAGTGATGTATCACTCAACTTTGGACTCGACAAAAACACCAATGCAAATAGCACTCAACTGCTGTACCAATTGCAAGGAAGCAGCGATTGGCTTCCTTCCAATATTGTAGGAAGCGTCATGATTCGCCCGGTCTTTCGATCTACACTGCCCGATTGGGTTGGAACTGAAGAGTTGAATAACGACGAGAGTGTAATTTTCCCGAACCCTGTTCAAGGCATGCTGAATTTGCGGCTATCGCCAGAATTTGAATCATGCAGCTACCGCATCATGGATTTGACCGGTAAAATTGTTTTGGAAGGACTGTCTGCCAACCAGTCAACTTTAGAGATAAACACCGAGAATCTATCTCAAGGATGCTACGTCATTCACTATATGAACGGTGATAATGAAGGGCACACCGCCCGCTTTGTGAAAGAATAATATGAGTGAATTTGATGAAACAGCCTCGCTAGGCGATCAGGACGACGATCTATTCGAACATCATCGTGTAATAGCCGACAAGGGCCAGGGCCAAGTTCGGATAGATAAATTTCTCTTCGACCGTCTCGAGAAAACATCACGTACCCGAATCCAGGACGCCTGTGATAACGGCTTCGTGAGAGTTAACGGAACTCCCGTGAAAAGCAGTTATAAGATAAAGCCTCTTGATGTGATTACCATGGAGATGCCTTATCCGGTAAGGGAAATCGAGCTAATACCAGAGAACATTCCACTGGAAATTATATTCGAAGACGAAGACCTTATCATTCTCAATAAGCCATCTAATATGGTGGTTCATCCGGGACATGGCAATTACTCCGGTACACTGGTAAATGCTCTTATCTATCACTTCCAGAATCTACCCGTCCGGTCTGACGCACATCCGGGATTAGTGCATCGACTCGACAAAAACACGACGGGCGTTATGGTGATTGCCAAAACGGATCAAGCGCTCATTAATCTCAGTAAGCAGTTCTTCGATCGGACCATTGAACGACGTTATGTTGCACTCGTTTGGGGCGATGTGAAAGAAGACGGCACGGTAACAGGCAATACAGGTAGGAGTCTGAAAGACCGCAAAGTTTTTACCGTCTTCCCGGAAGGAGACTATGGTAAGCATGCCGTAACTCACTATAAGGTGATTGAGCGCCTTGGATATGTGACGCTGGTTGAGTGTAAACTGGAAACCGGAAGAACGCATCAAATACGCGTTCATATGAAACACATTGGACATACCCTATTTGGTGACTTCGAATATGGCGGTGATCAAATTCTGAAAGGAACCACCTTCGCGAAATACAAGCAATTCGTTCAGAACAACCTGAACATTCTGCCTCGCCAGGCGCTGCATGCTCGCTCTCTAGGCTTTCACCATCCTACTACCGGCGAATGGATGTTTTTTGAGAAAGAACTTCCTCCCGACATGGAGCAAGTACTCGATCGCTGGCGCAATTACATAAACGCGCAGCAAGGCGACGAGTCCGTTAATTGAGTGAGAAATTGAATTCCCCCTGTTTCATGAGTCGATAGTGATGTGAAAGCTTCGCCAACAGATTCGAGAAGGTCTTCATAGCCGCATCCGTTTCTTCAGAAATAGGCTCCTTTCGCAACCGCAGCACCATTAAGCCGTAGAGTGCAGTGAGACACACCTCGACATCGTTGGTTGACTTGCCGTCGGTACGTTGCAAATATTCTTTTATGTTCGGTTGAGCCTGCAAATAAGCATCAGAATAAGACTTATCCCGAACGATATTCAGCAGGGTGTTGTGAAGATAATTCAGTTCAAATATCAATTCATGAATTTCACTTACGTGGCCTCGTTGCTCAACTCCATCCTGACGCATGCTACCTACCAAACCACTGAACCATTTCTTCTCTGACTCAAAAGCCTTTGCATCCGGTGCATAGGATTGAATAAACTCATCGAGTGCATTCGCATCAAAATTCACTGCACGAAGAAGGTCTTCCATTTGCCAAAGGAAGATGATGTACTCCGAGATATTTTCCCTAAGTTTCTTAGCTGCTAAACTCATTTCACTTGTTTTTCTGCCGCGTATTCTGCGTTCAAACCTGCAATAACTTCTGAGGTAATGTCATAGTCAGGATTACCATAGAGCAATACCTGAAATTCACTCTGCTTATTAATGACGTAGTCGATACCACGCTCTTTGGTGAACTTCGCGAGGTATTGATTCACACGATTCAACAACTCCTCCTGCAATTGCGCTTCCTTCTTTTGCAATACACCCACCTCCCGTTGCTGGATTTCATCCATTTCCACTTGCAAACGCTCCATATCCTGTTGAAGAGCAATAGCCTCGGCTTCTGACATATCCGGATGCTCTTGAGCGTATCGCATATTTTGCTCATACTGAGCTTGACGAGGGCCATATTCCTTCTTTACTCGTTCTTCGGCAGCTATCATTTTCTGATCCAGGTCTTTGGACTTCTCTGCTATGAAATCGTACTTGATATTGAGTGAATCGCCGTTCACGAATGCCACAACAGTAGGTCTTGGTCCTCCATCGCCTGAAAAGGCGGCAGCAACAGGAACGTTTTCATCAACGCCGACCGAAGCATTAGATAGGCCGGAAACCTTAAACCATAACAGAACTACTACAACCGCCAACAAAGCGGAAACAGCCATTGAAATCTTTGCAATCATTATGTGTTTCTTGTTTGATCAAACGACTTCTTAAAATCAGCGTGCATACTCGCAAAACGATTCAGACAATTCTCAAGCAGCTCCGGTGTGAGCAGCGCCTTTACCCCTTCCAATCCATCAACGCTGTCGGCGCTAATTTTAAATGCTTGCCTGTACTGACCCGCCTCCAATTCAATGATGTATTTCTCGTTGTACAGAAAAATCGAAATCTTGAGTTGAGGGTGTGGTATGGTGGCTATGATTCTCATTAGTCGGACGCAAAAATAAGAACTACGAGCATGCAGCGCATTTAACTTTACACAGATGATACGCGATCTTACCTCTGCTGAAGCCGGTGAAAGACTGAAACAACATGGTTACAACGAACTCGCCGGTGCAGGACCCAAAAACATTTGGCGTATTGCGTTGGAAGTTATTCGCGAGCCGATGTTTCTGCTGCTCATTGCGTGCGGAACACTCTACATGCTACTGGGCGACTATCGCGAAGGCATAGTGCTTGTGTCGAGCATCCTTATCATCATAGGTATCACATTCGCCCAATACCGAAAAACCGAACGATCACTTGAAGCACTTCGCAACCTCGCCACACCACGCGCATTGGTTATTCGCGACGGAAAAAAAGTGCGCATTGCAGGCCGCGAAGTCGTGCCTGGCGACATACTCGTGCTGCATGAAGGCGACCGTATCGCAGCCGACGCAACAATAGTGGAGTGTATCCACCTGTCGGTCGACGAGTCGCTGCTGACGGGAGAATCCATGCCAGTTTCCAAAAACACCGATGAAGGGAGTCGCGAAGTATTCAGCGGAACTCTGGCCGTTCAAGGCTCTGCCCTTGCCGAGGTAACTTCTACCGGCATGAACACCCGATTTGGCCAAATCGGTCATTCGCTCCAGTCGATTCAGGATGAAGAGACCCGATTGCAAAAAGAGATGAAAGTCTTCATTCGGACCTTGTCAATCATAGGTGTATTTATGAGCATCGCCGTTGTTGTGGCATTCTACATTTCGCGAGGCAACTTCCTTGAATCGCTGCTTACGGGGTTGGCTGCTTCCATGGCAATCCTACCCGAAGAGTTTCCTGTAGTACTAACCATTTTTTTAGCTCTTGGAGCATGGCGATTATCCAAGAAAAACGTGCTGACACGCCGATCGAGCGCCATTGAAACTCTCGGTTCCGCCACGGTGTTGTGCAGCGATAAAACGGGCACTATCACCCAAAACAAAATGATTGTTGCAGCAGTGGCTCTGAATGGTAAAATCGTTGAAAAAACGGATTTCGACACCAACGATGAATCGTTGCGACAAATCATCGGTGCAGGCTGTTTAGCATCGGCCCACGATACGAACGACCCCATGGAAAAAGCCATTTTCGCGTTGCATACCGCCATGGCCTATGAAAAGGCGGCGCTCGACTTTGAACGCGAGTATAGCTTGAGTAAAAACTTACTCATGATGACACGCGCTTATAGATCTAATGAACATACCAACTACTACCTTACGGCCAAGGGAGCCCCTGAAGCGGTGCTTAAACTTTGTAATTGTTCGAATGAAGAACAGCAGCAACAACTGGAGTTGGTAAAAAGTATGGCTACTCATGGATATCGTGTTATTGCAGTCGCCGAAGCGATACACGTAGGCAGTTCTTGGCCTGAATCACAACATGGATTTACCTACAAACTGCTTGGACTGCTTGGATTCGAAGACCCCATTCGTGATGAAGTGCCGCAAGCAGTGGCCGAATGTAAAGCAGCCGGCATTCGTGTTTGCATGATTACGGGCGACTATCCGGCAACTGCGCTGGCTATTGCAGAAAAGATTGGATTGGACCACAAAGGAAAAGTGCTCACGGGAGAAGAATTAAACCAACTACCCGAACATGAACTATCCAAACGCATTGCAGAAACCTCCGTATTCGCTCGTGTTATACCGGAGCAAAAACTGCTCATCGTGAACTCACTAAAAGCATCGGGCGAAGTGGTTGCTATGACCGGCGACGGCGTGAACGATGCACCCGCACTGAAAGCCGCGCACATAGGAGTGGCTATGGGAGCAAAAGGAACCGATGTTGCGCGCGAAGCGGCTTCGCTTGTTTTGTTAGACGATAATTTCGCTTCCATCGTTGCGGCGATTCGCTCGGGAAGACGCATATTCGACAATCTGCAAAAGGCCATGTCTTATATACTGGCCATTCACATTCCGATTATCGCGCTCACGCTCATTCCGGCATTCATGGGCGAACTACCCATATTGTTGTTTCCCATTCACATTGTGTTCATGGAACTCATCATCGACCCGGTGTGCTCTATTGCCTTCGAGTCCGAACAGGAAGAAAGCGGCATCATGCAGCGGCCTCCCCGCCCGGCCAACGAGCAGTTTTTCGGAAGAAAGAAAATCACCTTTGCTATCTTCAAAGGAATGATGCTCCTAACGACAGTATTGATTGTTTTCGGCCTATCCATTCAAGAAGGACATAGCGAAGGAGAAGTAAGAGCCATTGCATTTTCTACGTTAATCATCGGCAATATTTTCCTCATACTGACCGATCTTTCAACTACGCGCTCATTCATTTCTGTATTCATGGAACGAAGCAAAGTGACACTCCTCATTATCGGTATTGCCTTGACACTCTTGCTATCGACCCTGACAATTCCCGGTCTTAACTTCATCTTCAATTTTGAATACCCAGGGTTTGCGCACTTCTTACCTGCCATTGCCGCAGCAGGCTCTATGTTGATGGTGTTGGAGGGGTGGAAGTGGTGGGAGAATAGGTGATAGGTGATAGGTGATAGGTATTAGGTGCGGGGGACTGGGGACTGGGTGACGATGCGCCTAAAGAGCGTTTTCTTTCTCTTTTGCAATGCGTTTCAAAACGCGAACAATTAACAGGGAGAGGAGTGTGCTTGCCGCGGCGAGATAACCAACATACTCGAAATTCATGAGTGGCGCGTTTTCATCAACCTGTGTAATGATGGCTCCTGAAATGATACCCGATGAGCCGCTTGCGAGAGACATCATGGCCGAATTCAAACTCATGAAGCCAGCACGCTGCTGCGGATTAACAACGGTCGTCGCAATGGTGTTGGCAGGTATCATTCGACCCGATACAAGCACAAAGAAAAAACCTGCTATTGCAAGCACAACATACAAGGGCACTTCGGGCAAGTGTGTAATGACAAGCACAGGAATAATGCTCAAGAGCGCCGCAATCGTAAACACTCGGAAGCGCCCCACTTTGTCGACCATTCGCCCAATGAAAAATCCGCTCATTACGGTAGCTGCCCCACCTACCAGATAAATCCACTTGATATCGTGCTGCTCCAACCCTACATTGTTTATGTAGTAAGGCGTCATGAATGAAATAACCGTAAACTGACCCAGCACCAACAGCACCGTAAAGAGCAGTGCGTTGCGCTGCTCACGTGATGTGAATGCCAAACGAATTGCAGCTGTGCGATCGTATGTCGCCTTGCTCTTCAAGTGCTCACGCATGGGCGGAATCTGTTTCCAAGCCATAATCCATATGGGAACGGCAAGGATCGTAACACCATAAAACGGGACGTGCCAGTTATTATCAAACACATCAACGAGTGTGAGCGCTATAGGCATACCCAAAATTGCAGCAAGCGAAAACGACATTGTTACGATGCCCATCGCTCTGCCCCGACGTTCCAGCGGTATCGCATCACCGATGATAGACATGACCAAACCGCCAAGCAATCCGCCGGTGAGTCCGGTAATAACACGTGTAAGGATAAACAATGCATAATTGAGCGAATCGCTGTCCGTGTTGGGAAGAATGGCAC
>Ga0315905_10000485_pt1 | contig 43076 bp, 45 predicted proteins | sample LakEriMetagenome_5_FD_203522 | JGI IMG/M metagenome (GOLD analysis project Ga0315905, IMG submission 203522) | Freshwater fungal communities from buoy surface, Lake Erie, Ohio, United States - Buoy 4 MA121 | ecosystem: Environmental > Aquatic > Freshwater > Lake | place: USA: Lake Erie, Ohio...
TCATCCAATCCGCTTCTGGAATCCCGGCCGGAGGGGCGACCATGACACGCAGTCTCTGATTGGGATGCAAGCGGGAATCAATCTGCCGTCAAGGGTTCAGCAGGGCTGAAGTTCGCCTTGAGCCGTCCCGGCCTCTGAACACATACAATGGGTCAATGGGACTGAATTGGGAGAAAATGGGGCTTCGAGGATGGGTATGGGCTTACGCCAAACGACAGTGAGCGGAACAGATCCATTGTGTCTCAAGGTCTCTGAGGGAGGTCCCGCCCCGGGGACAGGTAAAATAGAGAGTTGCTTTTTAGTGACAGTGCGGACCGCCTTCATTGGCGTGAAACCTAAATCCATCGCCGTTTTCAAGGCCACTTCTCATCGAGGAGAGGTGAGTGCCCCCCCCTTTTGACAGATGTATACCAGCATGGTAAATTTAAACAGTTATGTCGGCCAATCAGTTGATTTGCCTGATTTAGATCATCCAACCTTGGCTTATTTGGAACATGTTGCTCGACACTCCAAACCAGCATGCACTTCATCAAGCAAGGAAAGTACAGCTCAATAAATTCTCAAAATATGTCAAGCAATTCCTCACGAAAATTGATCCTGAATTAGACTTTGAGAGTAATTCTTGCCCCACTTGTGATCGCCTCCCTGATGCGCCCCTTTTCACAAAGAACGGCGGCACCTACTGCTACTGTCCAGATTGTAGGCATATCTTCCTGTCCAATCCACTGAATGAAGAGAAGTTGCTTGAATTCTACTCTAATTATCCCACCTCAAGTCTGGAGTGGCATCAGAATGAATCTGAATTCTACCGGAAGATTTATTCCAAGGGCTTGGCACTTATCCAGTCAATCCCTCAAGTTAAAACAGTCTTGGACATAGGTTGTAGCAGCGGATATTTTTTGTCAATTGCTGCTGAGCAAGGGTTCGAAGGATTTGGTATAGAGCCGAACCGGCAAGAGGTTGATTATGCAATTAATAATGGAATAAATGTTATCGGTTCTACCATTTCTGACTTGGGAGATTTGACTTTCGATGCCATCACGCTTTGGGATGTGCTCGAACACATACGACGTCCAGTGAGCTACCTTCAAAAACTACGCTCTCATCTCAAGCCCAATGGATTAATCTTTGTTCAGGTGCCAAGCAGTGATTCACTTGCTGCGAGAGTGATGCGGGAAGCATGTAACATGTTCGATGGTATTGAGCATCTGACGTTGTTCAGTGCCATGAGCCTTGACGCGGCCTTTTCGCGCGCAGGGCTGAAATGTATCATGAAGCAGACTGTGATTTCAGAGATCTATGCCATCAGAAACTATCTATCCTACGAAGTCGATCCCTATCTACCGGAATCAGACTCGCAACTGGGATTGGATCTGCTTGAACCAGAATTAATCGAGTCTTCTGGTTTGGGATACAAGATTCAGGCTGTCTATAGCACTTCTGAATTATGATTTATTGTCGTCGCTGTTTGTACCCTTCAACGAAGCCTGATCTTTGGTTCAAGGATGGCATTTGTGGAGCCTGTCATGCCTTTGACCAAAGGTCTAAGTATGATTGGTCAAATGGACGACAAGTTCTTGCTGAAATCATTAATTCTAACAAAATGAATCCCCAATACGATTGCATTGTCCCTGTTTCTGGCGGCAAAGACAGCACTTATCAGGTTTGGCGCATCCTTCAAGAAGGATTTAACCCATTATGTGTTACTGCGCCAACTGATCAGTTAACCCCTCTTGGTAGAAAGAATATTGAAAACCTCAAGTCATTAGGATGTGACTATATAGAGTTCTCTGTCAATCGTGCGGTTCGCAAGTTAATCAATCGCTATGCATTCTTTAATGTGGGCGATATCCAGTGGCCGGAACATCTTCTCATCTATACAATTCCTGTTCGCGCCGCCGTTCTTTTCCAAATCCCAGTCATTGTTTGGGGAGAATGTCCACAGCGTGAATATGGTGCCGGGAGGCCAGAAGATGCTTCACTTAAGTATTTTGATCGCCGTGTTCTCGAAGAATATGGCTCTCTGAATGGCCTAAGAGTTTCAGATCTAACTTCTATTGAAGGTGTGCGTCACTCGGATCTCTATCTCTACGAATACCCTGAGGCATCCGATGTCGAGGCCCTTGGACTTAAGGGAATTTATCTTGACAACTACTTTCCATGGAATGGTATATCAAATGTTGTAATCTCTCAATCCCTTGGATTTCAGACCTATCATGAAAATATTCTTGGCACTATTGCCAACTATGAGAATCTCGACAATTATGTGCATGGAATACATGACTACCTTAAATATCTGAAGTTCGGTTTTGGACGAGCGACTGATGTCGCCTGTAATCTTATCCGGCGCAATCTTTTGTCCCGTGAAGACGCGATCCAGCTCGTTCGTGTCAATGATGGCGCTTATCCGTCAAGTTATATGGACAGATCTCTCGACAATATCCTGGCAGAGTATTCTATCAGTAATGAAGAATTTGATTCTGTTTGTGAGGACTACACAAACTATGACCTATTTCTTCAGGATACTGATGGTTGCTTAATCAGGCGACCCGATGGCTCACCGTGCCTGGGGGGCGATTACGATAACTTCCACGCTGAACCATAGTTGACGATGATTTGGATAGTCAATTTTCCATTCTGCAACTTCTTTAGTTTGGAGCGCTACTTGCGCGTCCGATCTCATCCCTACCGACTACTGACTGCGGCTGATCGTCTAGAACCTCTGGATATTCTTCTTCTTCCTGGAGTGGGAACATTTGCTCAGGGGATGGACTATCTACGTGGATCTCATCTTGCATCTGAGATTGTTCGGCATGCCAACGCTGGTGGACGGATAATTGGCATATGCCTTGGAATGCAGATGTTGGTTCAGGCAAGTTCAGAAAGTCCCGGTGTCCTTGGCTTGAGTCTGATTGGCGGTGTGTGTGAGCGTATTCCAGCCTCGCCAAAGTTTTCTGTTCCCCATATTGGCTGGAATGGGCTTATGTTTCCAGCATCTCTCCATCAAAGCTTCCTGCCCTTTGGTCAACCATCAGGATCCTCAAAATCTGATTATTATTTTGTTCACTCCTATCATGTCATACCTGAGTCATCTGTCACCATAGTTGCGGCATTTGACCATCCATCTGGCCCTCTCGCAGCTGCTATTGCCACCGATAAAATTATTGGCTTTCAGTTTCATCCTGAAAAAAGTGGCCCTGCTGGATATTCACTGCTCGATCACGTTCTGGCTTTATGAAAAAGCGCATTATCCCTTCGATCCTGCTTCGTTGTGGCACCAGCGTCTCACTCTCACAACAGTTCAAGCCTTGGCGAACTGTTGGTGCTTTAGCTCAGCAACTCCGTCTCCATGTCCGCCGTCATTGTGATGAGATTCTTATTGTCAACACTGATCTTGCGGGTTCCGGTACCTTTCATTGCCCGCAACGCCTGCTTTCTCTAGTGCGCCAGGAAGTGGACGTACCCATTGCTTACGCTGGTGGTATTGCATCAGAAACTGATGCTGCTCAATGTATCAATGCAGGTTTTGATAAAGTTTATATGACCTCTCTTTTCCTTGATGATCCGTCTGGCGTTCAGCGTGTGGCTTCGCTGATCGGTTCTCAAAGTGTTGGAGTCTGTCTGCCTTATCGCCGGGAATCTTTAGAGAGTGATGCTCTTATTTGGGATTATCGCACCTTGTGTCTTAGGCATGATCAATCTTTGACCGATGCCTTGGCTTCGGCGGTCGCTCATGGAGCTGGTGAGATTTTGCTCCATGATGTTGATCGTGATGGATCATTGCGGGGTTTGGATCTGTCGATCCTCCCAAAACTTGAGGCATGCAATATCTCTGTCCCTGTATTAATCGCTGGGGGTGCTGGTTCTTCCTCGCACATCAGTTCCGCACTGGCGAGTCCAGTCGTGCAAGGTGTTGTGGCTAGCTCGATTTTCTCGCTCACCCAGGAGACACCAGGTACGATCCGCGCTCATTGCGAGGAGCTTGGTATCCCCATGCGTAGGCCATAGATTCTTATGGGAACTAATATTTGCCTCATACCAGCTCGAGGCGGAAGTAAGCGCATTCTAAGAAAGAATATTCGCCTATTTCGTGGGCGTCCAATGATCGCCTGGTCGATTGACGCCGCGCGCGCTTCTGGATGTTTCGCGAGAATAATTGTCAGCACGGATGATGAAGAAATTGCCGCTGTAGCAACTGCTTGTGGGGGGGAGGTCCCTTTCTTGCGTCCTGCTCATCTGGCTGACGACTATGCCACAACCCAAGATGTAGTGGTTCATGCCCTGCAGTGGTGTGAACACCAGCATTTGTCTGTTCAGGCTGTCTGCTGTCTTTACGCCACCGCTCCCTTCGTGCAGGCTGAAGACCTCGCGAAAGCCGCTACCTTGCACGAGAGCGTGCCTGAGCATGGGTTTGTGTTTGCCGCTACCAGTTTTCCCTTCCCGATACAACGTGCTTTTCGCATGGATGCCGCTGGTGGTGCTGTCATGTTTTTCCCTGAGCATGTTAATACTCGAAGTCAGGATCTTGAGGAGGCTTATCATGACGCCGGCCAGTTTTACTGGGGGTCTCCTTCGGCTTGGTCTGGCACACGGAACCTTTTCCATGATGGATTTCCTCTCTTGCTTCCGCGCTGGCGCGTGCAGGACATCGATACCGAGGAAGACTGGGTTAGAGCGGAGTTGCTGCATGATGTTCTTTGCGCATTATCTGAATGAAATGACCTCTCGCATTCTTGTTGTTGCCGCCCATCCTGACGATGAAGTACTTGGCTGTGGCGGCACGATCGCGCGCCACGCCGATGCCGGCGATCAGGTGCAGGTGCTGATCCTGGCGGAAGGTGCGACATCCCGACAGCGGCAGCGCGATCGCGGCCTGGTCATCCATGAGCTTTCAGTTCTTGCCCAAGCCGCCCACAAAGCTGGTGCCATTCTTGGCGCCGCCGGAGTTGAGCTTTTGGATCTTCCTGACAACCGTCTCGATTCTATGGATCGCCTTGACCTGATCAAACAGATTGAAGGGTGCATCGATCGCCACCAGCCCCAGATGGTCTATGTGCACCACGCAGGCGATGTGAATGTGGATCACCGCCGTCTGCATGAGGCGGTGGTCACGGCTTGTCGGCCCACCCCGAACTACCCGGTGCGGCGGTTGCTTAGCTTTGAGGTGCCCAGCAGTACGGAGTGGCAACCACCTGGCTCGGCGCCGAGCTTTCAGCCTAATTGGTTTGTCGATATCTCCGCCCAGTGGCCGCGCAAGCGCGAGGCTCTTGAGGCCTACGCCAGCGAGATGCGGCCATGGCCTCACGCCCGCTCGATTCGGGCTCTTGAGCACCTGGCGCGCTGGCGTGGCTCCCAGGTGGGTGTGGAGGCGGCTGAGGCGTTCTCTTTGCTCCGCCAGCTGGTTTGAGCTGACGTCATGGCTATTTCGCCCGGTTTCGTTAAATTTAGGCGTTGTCCCTGTTCAGTGGACAGATCCCTAATCCGCCAGGGCAAAACCCGTCTGGGCCCCCCGGTCACGACGGGTTTTGCCCTGCCGCTTGGGCTTCGTGCTGAACAGCGGTTTCCGCCGCCCGAGGGAGCTTGGCTATCGTTCGTTCTCCTGATTGTTTGTATCCAGGCGGATTTAAGATCCAGTCGCGAGCAAGATCGACCAACGTGGGAGCCCCTCAGCACTGATCTCGAAGATCAACTCCGAGACCTCGTCCTCCCGTCGCGAAAGCAACCCCTCGTGGCTGCGGAATGCTCCGCGGAAGTGAAGATTGGAGAGCTTCGTTCTCGCTTTTCTAGCGTTGAGGCGCAAGTCGCGAGCCCTGAACTGCCAAGCCCCGCCACCCCGCTAGCCACCCTTGACCCCCCCATGCGAGAAGGCAGGGCGCACGATTTGGGCGAATCCTCCTCGGCCTTCACCGAGGAGGGGCGGTGATGATGTCTCGTATTTTGGTTCGCGCTGACGCCGCACTCTCCATCGGCAGTGGCCATGTCGTGCGCTGTCGAACATTGGCGAGGGAGCTGCGGCGTCGCGGCGCGGAGATCACCTTTTTGTGCCGCCGTCAGCCCGGCGATCTCATTGAACTTCTGGAGCGGGAGTTCCAGGTGCTGGCCTTGCCCGAACAGCCGCTGGCTGCCTGCGAGGGGCTGGAGGGACGGAACCTCTACGGCGCGTGGCTCGGCTGCGGCCAGGCCCAGGACGCGGCCCAGTGCTTGCGGGCTCTGGCCGAGGCCCGTATCGGCGGCGCCGACTGGGTGGTGGTGGATCATTATGGGCTCGATGCCAGCTGGGAAGCACAGCTGCTGGCCGGCTTGCTCGGAGGTGCTCCTTCTCCGAAGCTGCTGGTGATCGACGATCTGGCAGACCGAGAGCACTTGGCTGATCTGTTGCTCGATCAGAACTTTTTTGGCGAGGCCACCGCCAGTCGTTATGAGGGCTTGGTGCCACCGCGGTGCCGCTTGCTCCTGGGGCCGCACTATGCCTTGATGGGGCAGGAATACGCCCAGCTGCATTCCCTCTTGCCGCCGCGCACGGAGCTGCGCCGAGTTCTGTTGTTCTTCGGAGGGGTGGATCAGGCCAACCTCACAGCCCGCGCGCTGGAGGCGTTGATGGATCCGCCGCTGGCCGATCTGGCTGTGGATGTGGTGCTGGGTCTCCAGTCGCCCCACCGGCAAGCTGTGGACGACCTGGTGGCCCGCCGCCCCCACACCACCCTCCACGGCCCCCTGCCGAGCCTGGCCGGGCTGATCGCCCGGGCCGACCTCGCCATTGGAGCCGGCGGCGCCACCACCTGGGAGCGGGCCTGCCTTGGGCTGCCGAGCCTGGTGGTGGCGATTGCGTCCAACCAGCTGCCCTTTGCCCAGGCTCTCGATCAGGCGGGCTACGTCCAGTTACTGGGCGATGGGGCGGCGGTGTCCTCCCGGCAGATCCGCTCGGCGCTCCTTGCGCGCAGCGCCGAGCCCCGCCTGGAAACCGGGGGATCGGATCTCACTGATGGCTGGGGTGCTTCACGCCTAGCCACCGCGTTGCTAGGACCAAAGGGGGCGATCAGCCTTCGGCCGGCCACGGCCGCGGATGAAGCGCTGCTCCTGCGATGGGCCAATGATCCTGAGGTGCGCGCCAACAGCTTTTCGCCAGAGCCCATCGCGGCGACTGATCACCACCAATGGCTTCATAAGGGTCTCGCTGATCCGAACCGGTTGCTGCTGATCGCCACCGCGGCTGATGGGTGTCCCATTGGCCAGATCCGCTTTGATCGGCAGCGGGCCTTCGCGGAAGGCGAGGCCAATGAGGCCATGATCGACCTATCCCTCGATCGCTGCGCCCGTGGCCATGGGCTGGGTACAGAGCTTGTGCGCCTTGGCCTGCAGGCGATGCAACAACGATGGGGACCGGGCTGCGACGCTGTGGCTGAGGTGCTGACCAGCAACACAGCGAGCAATGCCTGTTTTGCCCAGGCCGGCTTCACAGCGGAAATCGGCTCAGTCGTCCCATCCCCGTCTTGGGCTGTGAATCGCTGGCGCTGGCGCCCTGCCGCGGCACCCCGCTCCGGGCTGGCGCCAGATAGCTCACAGCTCCCGTTCCAGAGTTGATGGCGCCTCTCTGGCAGCGCGATCACAACATCCCCAAGCTGTTCAGCGCAGTGGTGGTGCCGGCCTGAGGCCAAGGTCTTAGTGGTGGTCGTGATGGGGGGAGTGCTCCAAGAGGGCCCATGCGCAATCGCCGGCGAGCTTTAACCCCGCGCCGCCAAAGGAGATACACTTCAGAAATAAAGCCCTGGTCGAGCGCGTCAGAATCCGCCTGGAACGCCCAACGAGAGCATCACCTCCCCAGCCATGCTCAAAACCGTAGACGCACGGGCTATTGTTATCTGGTGCATTCTTGTCCCACAGTGGAGACATCTGATCCCAAAGGCAATCTGGGTCACTGGCCCACCGACTCCTCGAAGAACATGAGCTTATTGAACGGTTATGGCAAAATGGCTCGGATCATCAAGCCGAGTGAGTAGGTACATCTCAGAGCCTCTGCATTTTTTGGAGGGGTAAACTCACTACAATTAGCGTATCAATCTACCCAGAGACGTAAATGCCCCAGTCAACTAAAGAGCGCGCTGAATCTCTCGATCTTTTGACTCCAAGACTTGATATTAATCAAAAGTGTCAGGATCGAGACTTTCAGGCCTGGCTGCAGTCAAGGCTTGGCGTGCAGGCTGGCGAAAGAGTCCTTGATCTTGCGTGCGGCAGCGGCGCCCAGGCCATGTATTTTGATAAACGCATTGGATCAAATGGCTTTTTGCGATGTGTGGACATACATGAACCCTCAATTTCCGCGATCAAACATCAGGTCCCTCCTGGAATTGCTAGAGAGTTCATCGTTTCTGACATGATGAATGTTTCTTTCTATTTGAAAGAGGCAGATGCATTTACCCTTGCGCATTGTTCATTTGCGCTTCCCTACGCCTCTGACCCTTCTTTTGTCATCAAAGAACTTGCTAAGAGCGTGCAAAAGCCTTTGGGGAGGCTTGCGATCTCTCTCCCTTGCAGGCCACATGGAATGGTCGATTTTGCAAAAAGCATCCATCCCATCCCTGAAACTGTAGAGCCTGCGATTGAGTTGGGAGAATCGCTGTGCATCGGCTTGTTCAGAGATTTATTTGGCGAGGTAGATGTGAGTTACTTCAACAGTAATCTGACATTTGTCTCTGACGATGATTTCATGCTGCTGTATAGAAGTACGACTTACTACTCGCCAGAGCATGATTCCGAAGTCGCCTCTATTGTCAGATCACGTATATCTGATTATGGCCGTATCTCATTTAGAAAGAGCGCCATCTTGTTGATTGGGCGAGACCCTATTTAGGAGGCGATTGGTATGTCGATTGAAATCGCCGGGCGCCCCATCGGCGCAAACCATCCCCCTCTTGTGATCGCTGAGATGAGTGGCAATCATAACCAAAGCCTAGAGCGGGCCCTGGCGATCGTGGATGCCGCGGCCCTTGCGGGAGCACATGCGATCAAGCTTCAGACCTACACCGCCGACACGATCACGCTAGACGTACGCGGCGGCTGCTTCGAGATCAGCGACCCTGATTCCCTTTGGTCCGGCCAGAGCTTACATGACCTCTACAATCAGGCTCACACCCCGTGGGAGTGGCACGCCCCGATCATGGAGCGGGCCCGCGAACTTGGGCTGATCTGCTTCAGCTCACCTTTTGATGAAACCGCCGTTGATTTCCTGGAAGATCTCGGCGTCCCTGCCTTCAAGATTGCCAGCTTCGAAAATAACCATCTGCCGTTGATCGAAAAGGCTGCGTCCACTGGCAAGCCCTTAATCATCTCCACTGGCATGGCCAGCCTAGGCGAACTCGACGACGCCGTACGCACCGCACGCGACGCCGGCTGCACTCAGCTTGTGTTGCTCAAATGCACCAGCACATACCCTGCCAGCCCCGAGAATACCAACATTCGCACGATCCCCCATCTGCGTGAGTTGTTTGGCTGTGAGGTGGGCCTGAGCGACCACACGATGGGTGTGGGCGTGGCTTTGGCTGCCGTGGCCCTCGGAGCCAGCGTGGTGGAAAAGCACTTCACGCTGGCTCGGGCCGATGGTGGAGTGGATGCGGCGTTTTCCTTGGAGCCAGCGGAGCTCACCAGTCTGGTGAGCGAAACTGAGCGGGCGTGGCAAGCACTTGGCCATGTGCATTACGGGCCCACAGAAGCCGAGCGGAAGAGTCTCGTGTTCCGACGCTCGATCTATGCGGCCGCCGACATTGCCAAGGGAGAACCATTTACGGAAGCCAACATTCGTATCGTGCGTCCAGGCCATGGTGCAGCACCCGCTCTGTATCGAAAGTTGATTGGGCGCTCGGCCCAACGCGCGTTCAACTTTGGAGAGCCAGTAAGCCTGGATAAGCTGTTTTGAATCTGTTTATTTTCTTGGGCTTCTTCTTGCCCCGCCATTTTATCGGCGATCTTTCCGGACTAGATAGGTGATGGCGATTTGACGGAGAAGCGTTTCAAAGACAAGTTTTTCTTGGAGTTGATCCCATGGATAGCCAAAGGACAAGGCAGATAGTTCCTCTCCGAAGAAGAGGATTGACTGTTGAGCGATCTCGTGGAATTGAGATTCCACCTTCGCTGGGTTGATCCTGTAACCCCGAGCGGATTCCAATGCGATCTTTAGATCAGAAGGCTTGTTTACACGGAAACACCCGTCAACATCTTGATACCAGACCTCCCCAAATATAATCACACACTTTGACCGTGATAAGGATTCGTAACCGGCACTTCCAGTAATGGTGGCGACCATCTCAGAGCGGTCGATCAGGGCCTGAGAATGGATTTCAGATGAAATCATCCTCACATTCTTGATGCCTTTGAGTTGTTTGTAGAAAAGCTCTGACCGACCCAGGTATCCGTATGAATGGCCTAAATATTGGGCAGGATGCTCTTTAACGTAAATCAGCCATCCGTCCGGCAAGGCTGAAGCCAATGCACGCACAGCGGAGAGTTGGTCACAAAAACCCCCCCCCAGTGGACAGGTGGTTAATTCGGGTTGATAGCTCAGTGGAAAGTAGATGTAGTTTCTGTCTAAATCAATCTCCTTAATGGAAGCGATTTCATTACGCGATCGATGGATCCATTGCAAGTAGGCCCGATCATTGGCGTTATTTCGGAGAAGAAGACCCTTTAGGGCGGCTTTCAGTGCTATCTTAATAATATCCTTGAATTTAGCTTTGGATTCGTTAGCCTGTGCAGACTTGAGATCATAACGAGGATCCCATTCAAATGGCTTTCTATGCTCTGACAAAAGTTGCTCCACGTGAGCGGCCTGTAATTCTCCTAAAGGGGAACCCTCGTCAGTGAGACAAAGCGGCACGCTTTTTATTGTCCCGTGGGAGTCTGCGGTCAGCACAACTGGCCTGTGCCCCCAAGGGTTGTACTGCAATGCAATCCAAGGAATACCATGGCGAAGCGATAAAATAAACAGAGCAAAATCTACAATTTCATGTGGGGCTGATTGTGAAATAATCATGTCTGGCATGTCTTGAGCCAGGGCGCCACTCCAGAATGAAATAATATAGCTTGACAAAGCTCTCCGCTGGTCTTGAGTTGACGTAAGTCCATCATATAATCGACCTTGCATGTAATCAAGACAAAACATCAGGCCTGGGCAGTCGTGAAATACATCCAGATCAGAGAGTAGGGGAGATGTGGGTAACGGCTCTTGCGACCTGGCTTGCATCAATAGAGTTTCTATGCTTAGGAACCTACAGATATGGTTGGACCAATGCTGAGTCTTGTCGTAATAATCTAGTGCGCCCCATGCCTCCAGTGTCCCCTGCTTGATGATGTTGAGTGCGGCATCTCTGGCTTCTCTTCCCAATGCGGAAAAAATGACTCTAGGTGGGTTCGACAATGTGTGCCTAGGATTCACCAGGATTTCCTCCAGTAGCTTTGATCATCGACCGAAAAGATGAACTTAACAATGTGAGCTCGCTATATGAACCTTGTGCTTTCAGCCTTCCAGCCTCGATTTCAAGAACCTTGTCGCAATAGCGCAATGTTGTCAAGCGATGAGCTATCATGATCACAGTTAGATCTCTACGTAGACCTGCAAGGACATTGATAAATGCATGTTCTGTGCTCGAGTCTAATGCACTTGTCGCTTCATCAAGAACAAGAACTTCGGCTTGCTTATACAAGGCTCTGGCGATACCAATTCTTTGGCGTTGTCCCCCACTCAGGCGAACCCCTCGCTCACCAACGAAAGTGTCGTAGCCAGCTGGTAAGCCACAAATGAATGAATCAATCTGCGCCTGCGTGGCAGCTTGTTTGAGGCGCATCCAATCAATGCGATCGTTCTCGATCCCAAAGGCAATATTTGCCGCGATGGAATTATCTGTGAGAAAGATACTCTGAGGCACATGGGCGATGAGTTTACGCCAAGTGGCTCTGCGGTCGCTTGTGGGATTCTCTCCCTGAAGTGGTATCTCATCTACAAGAATTCGTCCTGTTGTTGGCGAGAGCAATCCCATGAGAAGATCCGCTGTTGTGCTCTTGCCGCTCCCTGTTGTGCCGACAAGACCGATGCATTCCCCTTTGCGGACTTCAAAACTGAGTCCAGAAATGATTTCTTTTGAGTCGCCATAGCGAAAGTGCACATCATCAAATCGGATGGTTTGGCGAAAACTCAGGGAGAGCTTATCTTCGGCTTCCGTGTTAATGGGTTTGCGTTGTTCAAGCAGCATCAGGGTCCCAGACAGAATTTCCCTATAACTGCGGATCGTTGTCAATGATGCATAAATCATTTGAACGGCAGGCAATAGGCGTTGAACTCCAAGGATCAGTACGCCGATGGACGGTAGGGCTGACGCGAAGCCGCGGAGTGAGGCTAGGACCATCGCGCTTGTGGCGATCGCGGCAATCCCAATGCCCTCCAGCAAAAATCTGGGCATTTGTGCCACGAATACCGCTTCTGCGTTGAGCAAGCGGAACGGTCGATCGAGCCTACGGAAGATCTCGACATAGACAGGTTGGCTATCCTCCAAAATCACATCGCGTATCCCCCCTAAGCTTTCTTGTTGTGCCTTCAACATGCTCTCTTGAAATGAGGCTGATCGTGAACTCACTTGCCGTAAGCGTCGTTTGCTGACTTTTGAGATCAGCCAATAGGTCATGCCCAGCACCAAGGCCAGTGCGCAGGCCAGGATTGGCTCATAGGAAAGCAAGCCAATCACAATGGTGATCGTGAGCACCGCGGAGGTGATGGAGCTGAGCAGCGGCTGTAAAACTCCTGCGACGAGCAGGCCGGCATAGGAAACTTTCGTGATGATTTCGCTACTGTTTCGGGAGGTGTGGACTTCGTAGGGCTGATATAATGTTCTTTCATAAGCATCGACACTCAGATCATTACCAATTAAAGCCGCCAGACGGCCAGTATAATATAAATTGGCTGTCCGGATTGCGGCTGCAGCTAAAGCGGCGACCGCCACAAGAAAAGTGAGGGCGACTAAAAGATTGCTGGTAGATCCGACACCAAAAAGCTGAGATAACCTTGCCACAAATCCAAGCTGTAAAGCTTTGTTGGGATCACTGAGAACGGCAAGAAATGGGAATAAACTCGCCAGCGTCAGCAGCTCAGCCACACTGCTCAGGAGCATCAGCAGTGATAGAGCAGCCAACTGTTTGCGTCTCAGTGGACGAAGATGGCTCCAGAGCTTTCGCAGTAAAACCGGAATTGTGTCTGAAGAACAACTGCTGGCCAATACTCAACACACGTTGCGTTCACGTGAATCCTACGGTGGTCTTCACCTCTCACCAACCTCCCAATAGGTTTTCTGCCCACCTCGGTTGCGGCCAGGTTAAGAGATTGTCAGCCGTTCACGGTCTTCATCCCACTTTGGGGCTGTGATGTCTTACATGACCTAGTGTCTAGGGTCCGCTGGAAAGCTGGGCTTGTGCCATGAGTAAAGACGCAAGTTTAAAATCAAACTCAGTATCAATGTCGATTGACCGTTCCCTTGGCATTATATAACCGAGGGTACCTGGGGGTATGAAGCCGTGTTCCTTTTGGAATGCCTCAATGCCGATCACATAGATTGCGCCATTAAGACGATACCAATCTGAGGATGAGTTTCTGTTTAGGCTCTGAAGTTCTGGAGGGGTGAAGTCATCCATAACTAAGCTACTGGGCAGCTGACCCATCCACGTTGGTGAACATTCTGTCCTGCTGATCGAAACCACGGCGGGAGCATCGCGTGACTCGAATAAATCTAATGCGCCAAGAATGTCATTGGCTGTTCGAAGTGGTGACGTGGGCTGAAGTAAAACAAGTCCGCGATATTTGCTGAGATCATCGGTCAGTCGTTCAAGAAGGGCCGCGACAACATCCGCGCTGGAGGCGCTATCCGTAGCCAAGGCTGCATCACGTAGCCAAGGGCAGTCAGCGCCAGCATGTCTGGCGATGCGCTGGTAGTCAGGAGAATCGGTGCAGACGATGGTGCGCGCGATGTTCGGGGTGGCTAAACTCGCCACAACTGACCAGACAAAAAGCGGCTGACCACCAAGCTCGCGTACATTCTTTCCTGGCAGTCGTTTGCTACCTGAGCGGGCTGTCACGATGCCGAGATAACGATGCGTTACTGGCATATCTTCATGAAACTTCTTAGCATTTGCAGGCCAGCTTCGCCGCTTTTCTCAGGGTGAAACTGCGTGCCTAAGACATTGCCATCCTCAATCAGAGCTGTGATTTTACAGCCTTCATAAAGCGCCACACCGGACGGCAATGAGCATCCTTGGTTAACCAGTCCATAGCTGTGCACAAAGTAAAACGACTGACCCTCTAGTCCTTCGAGAAGTCTGGGCTTAGCTTGAGATTCTGATGTGGAAGTCACCGCCGCCCAGCCAATATGGGGAAGCCGCGCCTCAACGGGCAACCGAATGATCTCTTCTTCAATCAGCGCCAGACCATCATGTGTGCCAAGCTCAGTGCTCGAGCGCATGAGCATCTGGAACCCTAGGCAGATGCCCAAGAGAGGTCTTCCTTTAGAAACGAGTTTAAGAATAGGGTCCCGTAATTGATGCATGTCAAGCCGGCGCATCCCTTCTCCGAATGCGCCAACACCAGGCAGGATCATCCCATCAGCATCAGCCAAGTGCTTGGGATCCCTGGTGAGAATAGCTTGAGCACCAATGTATTCAAACGCGTTAAGAACGCTCCGCACATTGCCAAGCCCGTAGTCGATTACAGCAATATTCATTGTACAATTCCATGATAGGTGGCTTCTGAAAGGACAGATTTTAGTTGATCAACAGTTGCTTTATCGTAATGAAGCATCGAAGCCACCGCAACACCCTGGATACTCGTCTGGGAGGTCAGTTGCTTAACATGTTCCAGTTTCCCCGCACCCCCTGAGGCAACAATCGGAATCCGCACAGCTGCCTCAATCGCTGCGCATAGTTCGATGTCAAACCCCCGTTGTGTCCCCTCCTGATCGATGGATGTGACAAGCAATTCGCCAGCGCCTCGATCCTCTAATTCCTTAGCCCAGGACACCACGTCTCGACCAGTTGGCTCCCGGCCATTGCTGTAATAAGCCTCCCAACCACTCCCTATGCTTTTTGCTTCGATTGAGGCGACAAGGCACTGACTCCCATACACAGAACTGATTTCACGGACAAACTCCGGCCGATTCAACAATGCTGTGTTGACAGCCACTTTGTCTGCTCCTGCATCCAAAGCCTCTTCAACATCCGACATCGTACGAATCCCTCCGCCAATGGTGATGGGCACAAAAACAGTTTTGCAAGCCTTAGAGATCATATGGAATAAGTTGCTGCGGCCATATAGACTGGCCACTGAATCCATGAACAGTACCTCATCCACAGACTGTGTGTAATATTTTTGTGCTAATTCGACTGGATCACCAATACGCCGTTGCCCCTCAAGATGTATCCCCTTGATGACCAAACCGTTTTTGATGTCCAGACGAGCAATGAGTCTTTGCATAGATTAAATATCATTGAATTGCTTCTGTGTTGAGATCTGCCAGAACTTGTTATCACAGAGGGCGGCGAGGAAAAGCTTGGCACTGTTTCCAGATCCGAATGCCAGGTCGGGAATGTGTCGAGCAGTATTCATCCAGCTGGCGTCCATCGCTCTAAGGATGTCATGAAATTGACCGTCCACATTCACGATGCAGGGTGAATTGGCCCGACCATTTTGCCGTGAGGACACATTGATTGCCGGCACGCCATAGACTGGACATTCACGTATGCCAGCACTGGAATTGCCGAGGAGGTATCTGGCGTTTCGAAGGAGCACCAAGAAATATTCTACACGCATGGATGGCAAGAGTTTGACTAGCTTATTGTTTTCAAGTCGTTTCCATGCTTCAAAGATAAGTTCACACCCCTCATCGTTGTTTGGGTAGATCACCACATGCGCTCGTCCACTCTCCAGCACTGCCTGCGCGATGGCTTGTGCTGAGTTCTCTGTGTCTGGGAGATCTGTAGTGACCGGATGGAACATGATCACTCCATAATCGCCAAAGGGGATGTCATAATAATTTTTGACTTCCTCTATCGAGGGGAGAGTAGGTGACATCATGAGATCAATATCTGGGGAACCAATCACATGGATGGATTCGGGCCTTTCACCTAGTTGTAACAAGCGCCGTAGAGCTTCCTCATTGGCGACAAAATGTACATGTGACATTTTAGTGACAGCATGCCGGATCAGTTCATCCACCGTTCCCGAAACTTCACCCCCTTCAACATGGGCGACCAGGATATTCCTTAATGCACCAACTATTGCTCCAGCCAAGGCCTCAACACGATCACCATGGACAACAATGAGATCAGGCCGGAATTCACTTAAGTATCTTGAAAGCCCTTCAATTGTTGAAGCTAAAACCCGCTCCATTGGTTCTCCCAGCACTTGGTTGTGGTAGACGTAAACGCTGCGGGTGCCATCACGTAGTCGGTGTTCGGGAAGCACCCTGTACACTTCATCTAAGGTGTAGCCGTAACGAGACAGGGTGTGCATTCCTGTGATGAAGATGGCGACATCAAATTCATCAGATGAGTCGACAGCTTGGATTAGGGGCTTCAGTTTGCCAAAGTCCGCACGAGTACCGGTCAAGAATAAGATCTTTGCGGTCATTTTCTCTCACTCCGCATGAGGGCTTGTTGAATATTATGAGATAATCCTCCCGCCTCATTTGCGCTGCCTGTGTGCTGATCAAGTAGACGATGCAAGAGAGCCAGTGATCTGAGCACAACTGTCATTTCATTGTCGCGGTCTTCTCGTTGATCTTCTGTGGGCCGTGCCGACGGAATCGCGTCATGGCCTTGCATGAGCATGCGCGAAACTATCACACTCGCGTCTGAAGCGTCATGCCACCGAAGCAAGTCTAAAGGATAGGTTATAAATTGCAGCTTGGTTTTTAGTCGCATGCAAATCCTTTTCCACAGTTTATGAAGGGAATTGAGTGATCTCAGCTCGTATCTGCCAAAATGATTGGAGACGGTAGCCGTGCAGGTTATGAAATTATAGGCCATCCACCGAAAGCCATGGATGGAGTTTTCCAAGCGCCATCCTTCGGACAGGGCTTTGTCAATGTTGGCAAAATATTCCTCCTGCGTGCGTCCTGTGTAGTGAATATCCCGAGGATAACTTGGCAACTCTGCGTCATAGGTCACCACTGGGATGCCTAACGCAAGTGCTTCGACGCCAGTCACCGACCAACCTGTGACAACCACAGAAGTGCTCTCGAGAATCTGGTACAGAGAGATTGTTTCGCTGGGCCAATTCACATGCGCATTACTTGGCAGATCGCGAAGTTGTTTTTCAAGTTGAAAAGACTGTTCAGAGCGCATGGCCTCACGTTTGTTAGGGAAATCGCGAGGATGGATGCGAATCACAAGGAAGAGATCCGGTCGGTTCGCAATCCATGCCAAAGTAGCCCGCACCCATTCCGCCTGGGTGCGAAAAACATCGCTAAACACCTTCTTTTTGGGAAAGGCATTGATGAGCAAGGCAGCATAAGCCTCATCGTAACTCGATAGCGTCATCAGCAGTATTCTTTGTTCGGGCTGAATGCCCCATCGTGAACGCAGATCGCATCCGCCGTCACTAGGAGCTGAATAGACTGCAAAGTGTTGGCCCGAAAGCAGCTGTCTAAAATGGCCGACAATCTTGTTGGCTGAAGATGAGGATACCGGATGAAGACTGCTTTTTACCCAATAGCGTAATGCGGGATTGACCAGTTGGTGAACTCTCCAATCCCATATTCTCAAGGTGCCCAGGCGATGGGATAAGTTATTTCCATTCTCAAGAAATAGCACCCTAAAACCCTTGTTTATGGCGTACTGTGTGCAGGGATTGATGTTGGAATATTGTGGGCTAAATGTTAATATTGCGTCTGCTGGGTTGGCATCAAGATATCGCGCAAATCCTTGCAGGCTGCGGAGTGCATTGACAAGATAGACGCCGTAATCGTCCCACTGTTCTTTTGTTAGTGTCGTGGACATCTTTTTATGACACAGTGTCAGTTCATACAGGGCTAGCCGACCAACTCTGACTCCCAGAAAGGCGGTATCCAAGAACTTGTCGGCAACCGCATGAGCCGCCAATTCATCAATTCTGCGATAATCATGATCAGCCAAGTAGTTGGAGAGCGTGTCAATCGGGAATCGGTAGACGCGCCTGATCGCTTCCACACTGGATCTGCATTGTGCACAGATGGATGCCGACTGCTCCACGGGGCATCCAGGTCCGAGACCGTGGGCGCTCATTGGCGCACAGTAGCTCTGTGCTTGCCCACATGTGAGGTAGATGATTCGATGGCCAGTTTCAGCCAAGGCGCGAGCCAGATAAGCTTCTGGTGCGGTATGGGGCCAGATGGCCGCATGGGGGGTAAAAAATAGCAGCTTTAAGGGCATTATCTATGCTGATTCAACCAGTCATTTAGATTTCTTAGGGTCCGACTTGCCTGCTGATAAAGCTGATCCATGCACTCCGAGACTTTTTTTCGCTGAGCAGCAAGATCCTTAAGATCGCTGAGCGTGGATGCAACAAGCCGATTGCCAAATCCAGGATCGCGCACATCAATGAGGCGTTCTTTTAGCCCCAACTCCTCATATAGCAGCTCAATCTGAGGGTAATTCAATAGGCCACGACAGGGAATTCCCATGCCAGTAGGGCAGACATTGGCGTGAAAGCGCATGCCAAGAACAAGGTCAAAGTGGCGGTAGGATTCCAGAAAGTCTTTGAGTCCAACTTGATTCGGCTCAAGCCTGCCAACAGTGACCCTTCGCCGCAGATAGGGGTCAGGAAGCAAAGCCAGCAACTCAGCAATCAGTGAACAGTCTCTCCAGATATGCGGCATGACACCGAGATGAAGACTGGGCTTTGTGGCCATTAATTCTGTCAAACCCAACGCCATCTCAGTGAGAAACCCGTCTTTGCTTAAACTGCGATCGAAGCGACGTTCAAGCATATCTCCGGCCAGATTAATGCCGATCATTTCACTTCCCGACGGTTTAGAATTACACCCTGCCGCATCAGCAAAGAAGCCTCCATCAGGAATGGTAGGGATCATGGCCGCCGTCTCTTCACCGAGCACTTGGCGAAGGGCCCGGTGTGATCCATCATTGCGGACGCAGATGAACATGTCGTGGCGACTTAATATCGTCGTGATGAACGACGAAAATCGGCTGACGGACCTCTCGCTATATCCTTGTCCAGTATCGACACCCAACGCGAAAAAGACGGTAGGTACCGTGAGTTGCGATAGATGGTCAGGCTTAATATCAATTGACGTTCCAGTGCAGGAATGCTCTACCCATAATTCCAGATAATTTCCGCCGCCAATGATTAGTAAATCAAAGCTGTTGGCAAAGCTGACAAAGTTTTCGTCGAACTGACGCTGCTTCCAATAGAACTCTCTTATCTCTAATTCAGTGAATTCTAGCCGATGGCTCAGTTGTTCGTCTAGCAGACGCCGAGCTCCGGCATGATTGGCCAGGTCACCAATATTGCCCGCGAAGCTTGCTACATGCAGAACTCGAAGTCGTTTGCGCTGTCCGCTCATTTGGACATGTTCAGTTGATTAACGTCTGACCAACGCACTTGTGTATTCTCGGGCAGATCGCGACTGGCGGTATGCCCAAACAAGTTCTCATAGTCCATAGCCTTGATTTCACCGGTCCCTGGTCGCTTCACCCAAATATTTACAGGACTAAATTCCTCTCCTGCCTTGATGGATCTTGTGGTTACAACTGAAGCATAGGCAAAGTCGATTGTGGGCTGTTCCTCAGTGAGAATCGTTTTGCTTCCCCCAAGGGCTTCATGAATAGCCCGGCTGCCCTTAACCATCTCTGAGAGCTGTGGAGGATCAATCGATATGGGGATGTCTGGACCAGGCCATTCATAGCTCGAGGTGAAATGTTTTTCGAGGATCGAAGCCCCCAAAGGAACAGAGGCGAGACAGGTATAAATTCCGAGGGAGTGGTCCGACAGCCCCAGCACGGCGTCAGGAAACGCGTCCGCGAGTTCGGCTAGTGCCCCAAGGCGCACGTTCCGATAGGGTGTTGGGTACATGGAAGTACAATGCATCAGACCAAAAGGTATTCCCGCTGTTCGAAAAATCTCAACGGCGGGGCGGATGCTTTCAATGTCATTCATCCCAGTTGACAAGACAATAGGCTTACCAAAAGATGCGATATGGCGTATCAGAGGGTAATTGTTACATTCTCCAGAGCCGATCTTGTACCATGCCACGCCAAGGGCTTCAAGTTCGTTTGCGGCAGCTCGCGAGAAGGGTGTGCTCAAGTAAAGCAGTCCCTTGGCTTCTACATAGGCTTTGAGTTGCGTTTCTTCCTGCGGTGAAAGAGCGCAGCGTTTCATGATCTCCCAAATACTCTCATTGGCGTTGCCTGGTACGACATCATTTGGAATCATCTCATCCTCTACCACGTGGTATTGAAACTTCACACATTCACAACCTGAGGCAGCGGCGTCGTCAACCATCCAAATTGCTTTATCTAAACTGCCTTCGTGATTAATTCCTATTTCCGCGATAACAAGCGGTGGATGCTTGGCACCTATGCTGCGGTCGAGGATGCGAAATTCGGTCATGGTGATGTGTTAACTGATCTGGTTCCTGAGCTTCCACTCGCCGTCAGGCTTGTGCCAAAGGTGAGGGGAGCGGTGGCGGTCTACAGTCTCATGAAACTCTACTTCGTTAATGTCGATATATTCAAGGAACTCCTGAAAAAACTTCTCCGGGAATTCAGTGTCAAACTTCCGTACGAGATTCACTCCTTCTTCTCGCGTAATCTTGCCGTTACGGATTTCTTGAGCGGCATCATATGAAGCGCGCCCTAGGCCAAATTTAATCAATGTCGTGTAATAGTGGAATGGGTCGATTTTGTCATCGATACTGCTGTACTTTGAGTAGGTGCCTTCGGTTCTGACGGGGTTGGGTTGAAAGCCCGTATGTTCAACAGCATAGTAATAGCATTCCTGTGGATCCCACTTTAGGTAATAGCCAAGATAGTGCACTTCTACTCCATTGTCCTTGAGCTCCTCCGGGCGAGGTGGCAGATAGGGGGCGAAATCGCCTAAGGTATAGCCGTGCTGTGCAATAATCTCGCCCATCGTTACACCCCCGAACAACATGTCAAGATGATTTCCGGTGGAGTAAAAAGCTGGATCCATTGTAGGAGACTTGTTCTCTTCCATGTCGTTGCCGTATTCAGCTTGGTTTTCTCCATACATCACGAGCTTGACGCCATGCCGAGCGGCCATGGCAGGCCCAATGATTCTTTGCCCAATAATAAATGGCTGAAAAGGATGAAGCAAGTTCAGGAATGCCAGGCGTGTGAGCAGCCGATGCAGTTTGCCATTGGGCGTGTAAAGAATGTTGTCGAGACCGCCAACATGCATCCAGTTAGTGAAGTTATTCCAGCCAATTTCTGTGTATAGATGTGGTGCCCACGTGACAGTCAGAGGATTCATCCCGTACTTGTATTTCAGGATGTGTGCTGTGTAGGCACTGTCTTTGCCACCACTTCCTGGAACAATCACGTCATACTTGCCGTCATTTCGCCTGAAGCGAGCAAGCAGGTCGCGGAGACGATCTTCGCGCTGATTCCAATCAATGTTGGTATTCTTCTGTAACGCAAAGGTGCAAGCCGAGCAAATGCCATCCTTGAAGGCAATGGTTGTCTTTTTATCGCTCTTCCCGCTCCCAAATTCGACAGTTGAGCTTGGCCGTTGATTCGAAATGACGCAACGGCTGCAGAACTCAACCTGTGGTGGGAGTCCGTAAAAGGCTGTGGCTGTCAAAGTGGATGGTGGAACTGGATCAATGAAAGGGACGGCTTGTGGTGCTGGGATCTAATGTTGTCATCACTGATCCCCCTGCAAAGCTGTGGCACTCTACCATGTCACCGCTTGTCCCCTACGAGTTTCCCTGGTATCAGCGGTAGCCCGTGGCTTGCCGAGCCGCTGCGCGAAGTTTGCGGACTGGCACCCACAGGTGGGATGCTTGCCATAGTTTTGAGACCGTTATCCCCGCGCGTCGCCAACGTTTGCCATTCGGGGAGAATGGAATTTGTTGGAACATTCCGGACTGAATCCCGCCCGTTTCCTGTCACGGTCACCCGTGTCCTCCCCGCCAGCGACCTCGCGATCGGTTGACGGATTCTTCCTTGATGGGTGAGGTTGAACACGTCAGTAACGCTAGGGCCGATCAGTTGTGAGTGGAGATTGTCTCTTCAGTCGCGCCTAGCGCTGATCTTTGTTGGTTTGAGTGACACCTTACGCCGCTGTTCAGGCTGGCCAACCAAATCACCTCGACCCCAACATCCAACGTAAGGCCAGGCCCCCCCCGCTTGGGAGTGATGATGCTCTCCATTCCGTTCATGGAATCGCGGTTTTTCGCCGGGCCGGGCCGCCTTAGCCTGAGTGTCACCGGCTGCCCCCCCCCTTGTCCCTCCCCCCGCCCTCCGATGCCGCCGAGTCCTGGCGGGGGCGCACCGTGTTGGTGACGGGCGGGTTGGGGTTCATCGGCTCCACATTGGCCCGGCGCCTGTGCGATCTGGGCGCGGAGGTGACCGTGCTCGACTGCCTGTTGCCCCAATACGGAGGTCATCGCTTCAATTTGGAGGGTTACGCCGACCGATTGCGGATCAATATTGCCGATTTGCGCGATACCTCTTCCTTGGACGCGCTGCTGGAGGGGCAGCAGGTGATCTTCAATTTGGCGGGGCAGACCAGTCATCTGGATTCGATGCTGGATCCCGAAACCGATTTGGCCATCAATGTGACGGCCCAACTGCGCCTGTTGGAGAGTTGCCGGCGGGTGGTTCCCGGGGTGCGGCTGATCTATGCCAGCACGCGCCAGCTCTATGGGAGGCCCCAAAAGTTGCCTGTGGATGAGCGACATCCGATTGTGCCGGTGGATGTCAATGGCATCAATAAACTCTCGGCGGAAATGTATCATCTCCTCTACGCTAAAGTTTATGACCTCAGCGCCAGTGTGCTGCGGCTCACCAATACCATCGGCCCCCGCATGCGGATCCGGGACGCTCGGCAAACGTTCTTGGGAATATGGGTGCGGCAACTGCTGGAGGGTCGGCCGATTGAGGTCTGGGGTGGGGAGCAGCTCCGCGATTTCAATGACGTGGAGGATGTGGTGGATGCCTTGCTGATTGCTGGGGAGCGGCTGAATTTGCCGAAGGAGCCCTACAACTTGGGGTCTTCTGAGGTGATTTCATTGGCCGACTTGGCGCGGTTGATGATTGAGCTCCATGGTTCCGGCGAGTTGCTGATCACTCCGTTCCCGGAAGAGCGCAAAAAGATCGATATCGGCGATTATTATTCCTGCTATGCCCACTTTAAGCAGGCCACGGGATGGCAGCCGAAGCGCACGTTGCGGCAGACCCTGCGGCGGACTCTTGAGTATTACTCCACCTGGCTGTCGCGGTATGTTTGAACCCGAAGGGAGCCCTGAGACCTGCCACAAGCAATCGCGGCTTCAACCGATGTCCCCCGACGGCCGACTTCCACAGGCGCCAAGCGCGTTCTTCCCCCAGTTGTGGGCCCCATCGTGGGGCCGCGCGGCCCATCTTCCCCTGAACCTCCTTGAGCGATCCCTTTAATTTCCCCCAACAGGAGTTGCTGCGTTACCGCCCGCTTCTGCTCGACGCCATTGAACGGATCACCTCGTCGGGTCAGGTGATCCTGGGGGAGGGGGTGCGTCAGTTTGAGGCGGGTTTGGCCCACTGGCTTGGCGCGGGGTGCGAGCCCGAGCGGGTGATCGGCGTGGCCAACGGCACCGATGCCCTGGAGCTGGCCCTGAGGGCCGCGGGAGTGGGGCTCGGCGATCGGGTGCTCCTGCCCTCCCACACCGCGTACGCCACCGCCGCCGCCGTGCTCCGGGTGGAGGCGGTGCCGGTTTTTGTCGATCTGGAGCCCGGCCGCTCCGTGCTTTCCGTGGCCCACCTCGCCCATCGCCTGGAGGAGGCGGGGCGCCGGCCGGGGGGGGCCTTTCGCGCCGTGATCGCCGTGCACCTGTACGGGGAGGCCTGTGATCTGGCGGCACTAGGGGCGTTCTGCGCCCAGCACGGCCTGGCGTTGATCGAGGACTGCGCCCAGGCCTGCGGCACCACCTACCAGGGGCGGGCCGTGGGCACCTGGGGAGATTTCGCGGCCTTCAGCTTCTATCCCACCAAAAACCTCGCCGCCTTCGGCGATGGCGGCGCCCTGGTGGTCAACCGCCCCGAAGTGGTGGAGGTGGCTCGCCGCGGTCGGTTTTACGGCTGGGATCAGGAGCGCCAAGCCGTCCAATTTGGCGTCAACAGCCGACTGGACGAGCTGCAGGCCTGGGCGCTGCTGGGCAAGCTGCCCGACTTGGCGGCGCACATCGAGAGTCGCCGCCGCGTCGCCAGCTGGTACGGCGACCTGCTATCCGACACCGCCCTCACCCTCCCTGGCGACGGGGCCGATTGGCGTCACAGCTTTCATTTGTATGTTGGGCGGCTCCAGGAGCCAGGCCGTCGGCCCCGGGTGATGGCGGAGGCCCAAAGCCGGGGGGTGCCGCTTTCCCTGCACTACGCCTTGGCCTGTCACCAGCATCCCTATGTCAGGGAGCGTTTTGGCCCCCCCGAGCCCCTGCCGGAAACCGAGCGGCGGGTGGCGGAGATTCTCACCCTGCCGCTGCACCCCTATCTCCCTCGGGAGCTGGTGGCGGAGGTGGCGGAGGTGTTGCGGCCCCTGTTGGCCTGAGGTCGCCCCATGGGCTCCGATTTCGGGGGAGGATGCCCCCTGTCATCCGCCCCCAACCCCTTGGAGCTCCCGGGTGTCCCCCCCACCCTTTGGTCTGTCCTGCGGGCCGCCGCTGGAGGGGAGCGGATCGCGCTGGTGGGGGGCGCCGTGCGGGATTGGCTCTTGCACCACCAGCATCTCGACCCCTGGCGGGGTCTGGTGGATCTGGATCTGGTGATCGAGGAGGGGAAGGGCGAGGCGGAGGGTGAGGGGGCGCTGGATCCAACGCGGCCCGCCAGGCCATCGCCAGCCTGGCGATTCGTGGAGCGGATCGCCGCCGCCACCGACCAGGTGACCGTGCGGGACGCCCGGCCCCACGGCCGTTACGGCACGGTGGAGTTGGAGCTGGAGCTGCTCCCTCCCTCCCTGGACGGGGGACCAACCCCGGCCCCCATGCGCCTGCTGCTGGATGTGGCCAGTGCTCGGGGAGAGACCTATCCCACTCCAGCGGACAACCCGGTGGTGTTTTTCGGGGCGCTGGAGGACGACCTGGCCCGCCGCGACCTCACCATCAACGCCATGGCGATGGATCTCACCACGGGCGCCCTGCTCGATCCCCATGGCGGCCAAGGCGATCTGGCCCTGCGGCGCCTGTGTTTTCTCCATCCCGCCAGCCTGCGGGACGACCCCACCCGGCTGGTGCGGGCCGCCCGCTACGCGGCACGGCTGGGTTTCCCACTGGCGGCGGAGAGCGAATCCCAGGCGTTGAGCACCTTGGCCAGCTGGCCTTGGGTCTGGCGGCCCGGAGATCCCCCCCCCCGGGCCCCCGCGGCCCTGGGCACCCGCCTGCGCCGGGAGATGGAGCTGTTGCTGGAGCGGGAAAACTGGCGGATCGCCCTGGATCGGTTGCAGGCCTGGGGGGGGCTGGTGCTGCTGGATGCCGCCCTGCAGGCGGATCGGCGCTGGCCCAGACGGCTGCACTGGGCGCGACGGTTGGGCGTGCCCCGGATCGTGGCGTTGATCGCGGTCGCGCCGGATCCCTTGGCCCTGGCGGAGCGGCTGCAGCTGCCCCACCGCCATCACCGGCTGCTGGAGGCGTTCAGCCACCTCCGCCAGGCTTTGGCCAGGGAGACCGGCGGGGCTGGAGGCGGGGCTGGAACGGCCTGGAGCTGGTGCCAACGGCTGGAGGCGCCAGGAGGCTCCCCCGAGGCGGTCGCCCTCGCCCTGGCCTGCGGATTGGGCCCCCGTCGGCCCTTGCTGCGCTGGTTGCTCCGATGGCGCCATTTGCGCTCGGAGCGATCGGCCGAAGAGCTCATGGCCGCGGGCGTGCCCCGGGGACCGGAGCTGGGGGATGCGTTGCGCCGGTGCCGTCAGGAGCGCCTGAACCAGGAGCGCCCCTGAGCCCTGGCCCCCGTCCGGGATGTTTACGATCAACGGCGCCTGGATCTCCCTCCCCCATGTCGGCCAGCCTCACGGTGCTCAAATTCAGCTCAGAGGATTGCGGCACCTGCCACCGCATGAGCCATTACGACGCGAAGGTGGCCGAGGAGCTGGGCCTGGCTTTCGTGAGTGTGATGCTTCAGGACACGGAAACCTATCGGCTGTATCGCAAGGTGTTGATGGCCCAGTATCCCAACAAAGAGGGGATGGGCTGGCCCACCTATCTGGTGGTCAGCGACGTGCACGCTGACTTTGTGGTGCATGGCGAGCTCAAGGGGGGGATGCCGAAGGGCGACTTTCGCGAGCGGCTTCAGAGCCTGCTGGAGCTGGTGGAGAGCTAGGGAGGGGAGAGAGGGGTGTCCGTCGCCTGGCCCCCCCCATATCCCCGGGGGTTCGCCGATTGCCAGCGCCAACCATCCCGGCACATGTCCGTGAGGGTTCGGCGGGTGCTCCACCCCAGGTGGCGCTTGGCCAGGGCGGGATCCGCCACGCTGCTCGCCGCGTCCCCCTCCCTCCTGGGCAGCACGGCATGGGGAATCTCCCGCCCACTCGCGTCGCGGTAGGCCTGCAGCATCTGCAGAACGGAGATGCCCTGGCCCGTGCCCAGGTTGAGGGTGAGGAGGGTGTCGCTGTCGGAGTGGAGCAGATGGTTGAGGGCGCTGCGGTGGCCTTCGGCCAAATCCATCACATGGATGTAGTCCCTCACGCCACTGCCATCCACCGTGGGCCAATCGTCCCCGAACACAGGCAGGCAGGCTCGCTTTCCCACCGCCACCTGGCCGATGATGGGGAACAAATTGGTGGGCTCCCCGTGGGGGTCCTCACCGATGCTGCCGCTGGGATGGGCGCCCACCGGGTTGAAGTAGCGGAGGCGAGCGATGCGCCAGCCGGGCTCGCTGGCCGCGACATCGGCCAGCAGTTGCTCCACCGCCGCTTTGGTGTGGCCATAGGGATGGAGCGGACGCACCGGCGCGCTCTCGGAGATCGGCAGGGATTCGGGGTACCCGTAGAGGGTGGCGCTGCTGCTGAAGATCAGAACGCGGCAGTCGTGGCGCCGCATGGCCTCCAGGAGGCAGCGGCTGCCGTGAACGTTGACATCCCAGTAGAGGAGAGGCTCTCGGATGGATTCCGCCAGGGCCTTCAGACCGGCGAAATGGAGCACCGCCCCCACGGGCCGCAAGGCCATGGCGCGCTCCACATCGGCGGGTCGCCGCACATCCCCCTCAACCACCGTCAAGCCGGCGGAGGTGCCCAGGGATTGCCAGATCCCGGGGGATGGGGACGTCCATGGCGGCAAGTGGGCCAGCCGGGCCACCCGTCGAAGGGCCTCGAGCTCGCTGTTGACGAAGCTGTCGAGCACCACCACCGAGTGGCCCGCTTCGAGGAGGCAGAGGGTGGTGTGGCTGCCGATGAATCCCCCGCCACCTGTGATGAACAGATTGGCCAACTGACCCGCGGACCCCCGTTCTCGCGCGATCTTACGCGCACCAAAGGCGGAAGAGGAAGCTTACGCCGGGAGACTTCGGGCGATTCCCCTCAGTGAAACCGGAGCTGAAACGCGTGACGCTTTCTGGGCCGAACAGTTCGGGGCCGCCTGGAAACGGTGTAGGGTCGTCGGGAATTTGACTTGAACAATGCCCTTGGTTACGCCCATCCGCAAAATCTGTTGCATCGGTGCGGGCTATGTTGGTGGGCCAACAATGGCTGTGATCGCGGATCGTTGTCCCGATATTCAGGTGACAGTTGTTGATTTGAACCAAGAGCGAATTTCCGCCTGGAATCATCAAGACCTTTCCTGCTTGCCTGTTTACGAACCTGGCCTCGACGCCGTCGTCGGGAGGGCGCGCTCGCGCAATCTCCACTTCACCACGGAAGTGAATCAGGCGATCGCCGATGCCGACATGGTCTTTTTGTCGGTGAACACCCCCACCAAAACCCGCGGGGTGGGCGCGGGGCAGGCCAGTGATTTGCGTTGGATTGAGGCTTCTGCCCGCCAGGTGGCCGCCGCCGCGAGCGGCCACACCATCGTGGTGGAGAAGAGCACCCTTCCCGTTCGCACCGCTGAAGCGGTGAAGGCCATCCTCGCGGCGGCCCAGGGCGACACCGGGGGCAGCAAAACGTTCTCCGTGCTCTCCAATCCTGAGTTTCTTGCCGAGGGTTCCGCCATCCAGGATTTGGAATCCCCGGACCGGGTGCTCATCGGCGGCGAAGATGCCGACGCCATCGAGGCCTTGGCTTCCGTTTACGGCCACTGGGTGCCTTCCGAGCGGATTCTGCGGACCAACCTCTGGAGCAGCGAGCTCTCCAAGCTCACGGCCAACGCTTTTCTGGCCCAGCGCATTTCCTCCATCAACGCGATCGCGTCCCTCTGCGAGGCCACGGGTGCGGATGTGCGGGAGGTGGCCCGGGCCATCGGCACCGACTCCCGCATCGGCCCGAAATTCCTTCAAGCCGGTCCCGGCTACGGCGGCAGCTGTTTCCAAAAAGACATTCTGAATCTGGTGTACCTCTGCCGTCACTACGGACTGGAGGAGGTGGCCAGCTACTGGGAGAGCGTGGTGACGCTCAACACCTGGCAGCAGCAGCGCATTGCCCGGCTGGTGGTCAACAGCCTGTTCGGCACGGTCAGCGGCAAGCGCATCGCCGTTCTTGGCTTCGCCTTCAAGGCCGACACCAACGACACCCGGGAGGCCCCGGCCATCCGGATCTGCCGCGATCTGATTGAGGAGGGGGCCCAGTTGGCCATCGTGGATCCGAAGGTGGATCCAGCCCAGATCGCCCGGGATCTCGAGCGGCCCCCCGTGGATCCAGTGCGGGCCAGGCAGCCCGTGGCGCTCGGGGGCGAAGGCACCTGGACCCATGAGCAGTCACCCATGGAGGCCGCCCGTGGGGCCGACGCGGTGTTGATCCTCACGGAGTGGAAGGTGTATGGCGATCTGGAATGGCCCGCCATCGCGGCGGTGATGCGCCATCCGGCCTGGCTCTTTGATGCCCGGGCCGTGGCGGATCCAGGGGCGGCCCGCGCCGCCGGTTTGAATGTGTGGCGAGTCGGGGAGGGCTGAGGAATGGCGCTTCGCAACCTTGTCACCGGTGGAGCCGGCTTTCTCGGCTCCCATCTGATCGATCGGCTGATGCAGGCCGGAGAGGAAGTGATTTGTCTCGACAATTACTACACCGGCCGTAAGGACAACATTCGCCACTGGTTGGGTCATGGCAATTTTGAACTCATTCGTCATGATGTGACCGATCCGATTCGGCTGGAAGTGGATCGCATCTGGCATCTGGCATGTCCAGCTTCTCCGGTGCACTACCAGTTCAATCCCATCAAGACGGCCAAGACGAGCTTTCTGGGCACCTACAACATGTTGGGCCTCGCCCGAAGGGTGGGAGCCCGGTTGCTGTTGGCCAGCACCAGTGAGGTCTATGGAGATCCCGAGGTGCATCCCCAGCCTGAGAGCTACCGCGGCTGCGTGAACACCATCGGCATCCGCTCCTGTTACGACGAGGGCAAGCGCATCGCCGAAACCCTCTGCTTCGACTACCAGCGCATGCACAACACCGAAATCCGGGTGATGCGCATTTTCAATACCTATGGCCCCCGCATGCTGCCTGATGACGGCCGGGTGGTGAGCAATTTCATTGTGCAGGCCCTGCAGGGCAAGCCCCTCACCCTCTATGGAGACGGCAGCCAAACGCGCTCCTTCTGTTATGTGGACGATCTGATCGAGGGCATGATTCGCCTGATGAATGGCTCCCACGCCGGCCCGATCAACATCGGCAACCCTGGCGAATTCACGATTCGCCAGCTGGCGGAGCTCGTGCGGGACCGCATCAATCCCTCCCTGCCCCTCACCGAACGGCCCCTGCCCCAGGACGATCCCCTCCAGCGCCAGCCCGTGATTGACCTGGCCCGCCAGGAGCTGGGCTGGGAACCGAAGGTGACGCTGGAGCAGGGCCTGGAGCCCACCATCGCCTATTTCCGCGAGCGGCTGGCGGCTGCTTCCGCCTAAGCGGCAGCGGTCCACACCCCTCTTCCGGCAAGCACCCTTCGCACCACTGCCCGGAATCGGATTCGCGGCCAGGTCCGCTGGACCGAGAGGCGAACGGGCACAGTGGGTTGGTGTTGATGACCGCGTCGCTTGTGGAACCGCTCCAGAGCCTGAGGGGCATGGTGGACCTGTTGCCCGAGCAGATCGGCCTCTGGCAGCACCTGGAGGCCGTGGCCCGGGAACAATTCCGCCGGGCCGGCGTGCGGGAGATTCGCACCCCCCTGCTGGAGGTGACGGAGCTGTTTGCCCGGGGCATCGGGGAGGCCACCGATGTGGTGGGCAAGGAGATGTACACCTTTCTCGATCGGGGGAAGCGCAGCTGCACCCTGCGGCCGGAGGGGACGGCCTCGGTGGTGCGGGCCGTGATCCAGCACGGCTTGCTGGGCCAGGGGCCGCAGCGGCTGTGGTACGGCGGGCCGATGTTTCGCTACGAGCGTCCCCAGAAGGGCCGCCAGCGCCAGTTCCATCAGATCGGGCTGGAATTGCTGGGCATTGGCGAGGCCCGCGCCGATGTGGAGGCGATCGCCATCGCCTGGGATCTGCTGGAGGCCCTGGGGCTGGACGACCTCTGCCTGGAGCTCAACAGCCTCGGCACGGCGGAGGATCGGGCCCGCTATCGGGCGGAGCTGGTGCGCTGGCTGGAGGCGCATCTGGAGGATCTGGATCCCGATTCCCAGGGCCGGGTGCACACCAATCCCCTGCGGGTGCTCGATTCCAAGGACGCCGCCACCCAGGCCCTGCTGGCGGGAGCGCCCCAGCTGGGGGATGCCCTGGACGGCGAGAGCCACGAGCGCTTTTCCAGGGTGCGCCAGGGGCTGGAGGCGCTCGGCATCCCCTTCCGCCTCAATCCCCGCCTGGTGCGCGGCCTCGACTACTACAGCCACACCGCCTTCGAGATCACCAGCACCCATCTGGGCGCCCAGGCCACCGTGTGTGGCGGCGGTCGGTATGACGGGCTGGTGGAGCAGCTGGGCGGACCGCCAACGCCGGCGGTGGGATGGGCCTTGGGATTGGAGCGGCTGGTGTTGTTGTTGGCCCAGCGGCAGGTGGCGCCCTCCACCGCCCTTCCGCCCGATCTCTATGTGGTGAATCGGGGGCAGGCCGCGGAGGCTTGGGCCCTGGCCCTCACCAGAGGTTGGCGGCGGGCGGGGTTGGCGGTGGAGCTGGATTTGAGTGGTGCCGCCTTCGGCAAGCAGTTCAAGCGAGCCGACCGCTGTGGCGCCCCCTGGGCCGCCGTGATCGGCGACAGCGAAGCGGCCGAGGGGGTGGTGGTGCTCCGGGATCTGCGCGGGGAGGCGAGCGATGACCGGCGGCTGGCGCCGGAGGCCGTGGCGGGAGCGTTGGGGCTGGGCTGAGGGGCCGGACGGCAAGCCAACAAAAAAGCGGATCGTCGCGATCCGCCCGGGGGGATGGTGAATGGCCAGGGGGACCTGACGCGGAGCAGGTCGGGTCTGGCCTCAGGCGGATCCCACCGCCACGTAGGAACCGTAGAAAAACAGGCCCACCACGAAGATCACGGCCATGCCTCCCGCCGTGGCCACGAGCCACAGGGGAAGCACTCCTTCGGTCCAGCGGCTCTTCCAGGCCACTGCGGGCCGGCCATCGGGGAGCCGATCCGGAATGCGGCCGTCAGGCAGGGCAGATTTCTTGCTGCTCATGGCTCAAAGAAGGTGGTGAGAGGCGTCAGTTGAAGAAGTAGCTCGTGAACAACACGCCGGTGACAAACACCAGCAGCAGCCCCAGATAGAGGCTGGTGCGGTTGAGCTCCACCGGCAGGTTGTTGGGGTTGGGATTGCGTTGGAGACCCATGGCGTTAACGGCGCACAAACTGCATGGCGGCCAGGGCACCCAGGAAAAACACCGTGGGGATGCCGAGGGCGTGGACGGAAAGCCAGCGCACCGTGAAAATCGGGTAATTGCGTGGCGTGGTGGGGGCTGTGGACTGGGTCATGGCTTATTTCAAGCGCTGGTCGAGGGAGGATTTGGCTTCGTAGCGCTGGCTCACCACCGGAGCCTTTTCTTCCTGAGCTTGGAAGTAGGCATCGGGGCGAGGGGTTCCAAACGCGTCGTAGGCCAGGCCTGTGGAAACGAAAAGGAATCCGGCCAGAAAGATGGCGGGCAGGGTGACCGCGTGGATCACCCAGTAGCGGATGCTCGTGATGATCTCGAAAAACGGACGTTCGCCCGTGGAGCCGGCAGCCATGGCAACAAGCATTCAGCGGCCTGATCCTAGGGGGCGGAGGACGACCATCGCCCTCCGCGGGGGGCGATGGTTACAGAGGGACGCAGTTGGTCCGCGCCCCTCAGCCCACCCAGCGCGCCTTAGCCCACCCAGCGCAGCAGGCTGCCCCGCTCTCCCAACACGAAGGCCTTCCCGTCAGGGAGCACGGCGATGCGGGTGAAGTTGCTGGGTTGTTCAGCCCCCACGGGATCCTTGCTCCAGGAGGCGCCGCCGTCAGCGCTGGTCAGCAGGGTGCCGCTGCCCCCGCCGGTCCAGAGATCTCCCTTGGGATCCCAGGCCAGATCGAGATAGCCATAGCCATTGGTGATGGGAATGATGGCCTCTCCCCAGGCTTCCACGTTGGTGGCATCGTCGTTGAAGCGCAGCTGGGCCCCTCGGGTCACCATCCAGAGTTTTCCATCCGGCTGGAAGCCCATCGACTGGACCCGTTGGCTGCTCACGCGCTGGTGCACCTTCCAGTCGGATTCCCCGGGCCGCCAGGTGGCGAAGAAGTTGCCCAAGCTGCTCACGCTCACGTAGTGGCCATCGGGGCCGCGTCTCAGATCGCGCACGGCTCCCGCCGCGTCGCCCACCAGGGCCTGCCAGCTCTTGCCCCCGTCCTGGGTGCGGTAGATGGCGCCCACATTGGTGGCCAGCTCGGCGGTGTTGGCCCCCAGGGCGGTGATCAGGTAGGGCTCGCCGGGGAGCTTGGTGTCGAGGAACAGGCGATTCCAATTGCTGCCGCTGTCGGTGCTGTGCAACAGGAGCCCGGGCTGGCCCACGATCCAGCCTTCCTTGCCGTTGAAGGCGATGCTGAGGAGGCGGAAATTCTCCTCCTCCGGAAGGGTGAGGCTTCGTTCCTCCCAGGTGGCTCCGCCGTCACGGGTTTCCATGATCAGCCGGTTGCTCCCCACCAGGAAGCCGTGGTCGCGATCGGTGAAGGCCACATCCAGGGGATTCGACTTGGTGTCGAGGGGCACCGGGATCCAGGGGCTGCTGGTGGCCGTCGGCAAGCCGGTGGTGACGCAGCCCGGCAGCGCCAGGCCCACCAACACAACCATCACGACCGACAGGAGCGAGGTGGCCAGACGCTTCGGCCAAGCAAGGGGGGAGGGGGGACAGGGGCGATCCATCAGCGCAGGGAGTAGAGAGAAAGGAAGAAGGCGAACGCCAGGGCAAAGCCCCCGAAGATCAGCACGTTCTTCTGGCCAGGGGTGAGGCGGTTGACGCCCAGACCGTAGTTGAGATTTTCCTCGAAGCCGCTGGGCTTTTCCCGGGGGCCGATGTCGCGGAAGGCCCCCACCTTGACGCGACAGACCGGGCAGCGAAAGGAGATGGGATCGAGATCTTGGAAGGGCGTGCCGGGCTCAATGCCGAGCTTGCGCACCCCCTCCCCCGGGTCGTACACATAGCCGCAGCTCCGGCATTCAAAGCGGTGCTGGCTGGTGTCCTCCTCGACGACAACCTGAACCTCGGGCTCCGCGGGCGGGGGAGCGGTGTCCCCGCTGACCGGCGCGGAGGGGGGGGCCGGCGCGGGACCCTCGGAGCTGGATGGGCTGCTCATGGCGGGGCCGTTGGAATCCGTGGACTGTAGGCAGCCCCAAGGTTGGGGAGCGGATGCCAGACTGCGCCCCAACCTTGGGGCTGAACCATGTTCGTGCTCTCCGGCTACGACGCGTTTCTGGGCTTTTTGCTGATCGCGGCCGCCGTGCCGGTGTTGGCGCTGGTCACCAACAAGCTCTTGGCCCCGAAAAGCCAGCGGGGCGAACGGGAGCTCACCTACGAATCGGGGATGGAACCGATCGGAGGAGCCTGGATCCAGTTCAACATCCGCTACTACATGTTCGCCCTGGTCTTCGTCGTCTTTGACGTGGAGACCGTGTTTTTGTACCCCTGGGCCGTGGCCTTCCATCGGTTGGGTCTGCTGGCCTTCATCGAAGCCCTGGTGTTCATCGCCATCCTGGTGGTGGCTCTGGCCTACGCCTGGCGCAAGGGCGCCCTTGAATGGAGCTAATCCCCCATGACACCCAACCCTTCCTCCTCCCCCTCGGCCACGGCCGGCCTCGCTGAGGCGCTCTCGGTGGCGGCCCTGCGGGATCAGCGCGCGGCCAGCTGCGCTCCCGTCGGGGCGCCAACGATCACCTCGGATCTCTCCGAAAACATCATCCTCACCAGTCTGGATGATCTCCACAATTGGGCCCGGCTGAGCAGCCTGTGGCCGCTCCTCTATGGAACGGCTTGCTGCTTCATCGAATTCGCGGCCCTGATCGGCTCTCGCTTCGACTTTGACCGGTTCGGGTTGGTGCCCCGCTCCAGCCCCCGCCAAGCGGATCTGTTGATCGTGGCCGGCACGGTGACGATGAAGATGGCCCCCGCCCTGGTGCGGCTCTATGAGCAGATGCCGGAGCCGAAGTATGTGATCGCGATGGGGGCCTGCACGATCACGGGGGGCATGTTTTCCGCCGACTCCACCACGGCCGTGCGCGGTGTCGACAAATTGATCCCGGTGGATCTTTACCTGCCGGGATGTCCGCCCCGTCCGGAGGCGATTTTCGACGCCGTGATCAAGCTCCGCAAGAAAGTGGGCAATGAGTCGGTGTCGGAGCGCCACAGGCTGAAGGCCACGCACCGCTACTGCACCGTGCCCCACCAGTTGAGGGTGGTGGAACCCCAAATCACAGGTGCCTACTTGTCGGCCGAGACCCAAAAGGCCGCCCTGGCCGCATCGGCCGCCCTGCCCCTGGCGGCCCCCCTCCAGGCGGAGCCTGCCCTTGTGTCTGATTCCCTGCCCCCGAACCCCCTTCCTTAAACCATGGCCGAAGCCGCCGAAGTCGCGCCCGTCTCCGCGCCAGCCCCGGGTCCCGTCAGCCGCTGGCTGAGCGGCCAGGGGTTTGACCACGGGGTGCTTCCCCACGATCACCTGGGCGTGGAGGTGCTGAGCGTGGAGCCCGAGGCGCTCCCCCTGGTCGCCACGGCCCTGAAGGCCTACGGCTTCGACTACCTCCAGTGCCAGGGCGGCTACGACGAGGGGCCGGGCGGACAATTGGTGAGTTTTTATCACCTGGTGAAATTGGCCGCCGTGGCGGATCAGATCGCCGCCGCCTCCGCGCCCGCTGGCACCTGCCAGGCCCTGCCCGCGGATCTGAAACCGGAGGAAGTGCGCTTGAAGGTGTTTCTGCCCCGGGATGGCGCCGTCACGGTCCCGAGCCTCTACGGCCTGTGGCGGGGAGCCGATTGGCAGGAGCGGGAGAGTTACGACATGTTCGGCATTGTCTACGCGGGCCATCCCCATCCCAAGCGGCTGCTGATGCCGGAGGACTGGAAGGGTTGGCCCCTGCGCAAGGATTACGTGCAGCCTGATTTTTACGAAATGCAGGATGCCTATTAGGGATGAAGCGGTCGTGATGACGATTGTCTGCGCGGTGGATCGCGGTTATTTGCGACACTGCGCCGCCATGCTCCATTCGCTCCGTGAATCCAACCCCGACGAAGAGCTCACGGTGTTTGTGGTGCACGACACCCTGGATCCGGAAGAAAAAGCCCGATTCATCGCTTATACCAGTGCCTTCTTGCCCTCGATTTCCCTCTTGCAGGCGGATGCTTCCCGTCTGGAGGGCTTCCCGGTGTCAGGCCATGGCTCGCTGGCGGCCTATTTTCGGTTGTTGCTACCGGATTTGCTCCCCGCTGGCGTGAGCCGGTTTTTGTTTATCGACAGCGACGCGGTGGTGGTGGATTCGTTGCGGCCGCTGTGGGAGCAGCCTCTCGAAGGCCATGCGTTGGCGGCCGTTCCCGAGCACCAACTCAGTTGCGCCGACCACGGCTACGTCTTTGGCGAGTATTTCAACTCCGGGATGATGTTGGTGGATCTAGAGCAATGGCGCCGGAGCGATCTGTTGGAAACGGGGCGCGCCTTCGCCCGGGCCAATCCCCATCGGCTTCGTCACTGGGATCAAGATGTGCTCAATCACCTCTTCGCTGGCGCCTGGTTGGCGATGCCAGAGCGCTGGAATGCCTGTCCCCACTTGTTTGGTCTGAACGCGTTCTATGACATGAGTCGCGACAAGCTCACGGCCGCCCAGCGCGAGTCGATCGATCATCCCGCGATCATTCATTTCGCCGGGCCAGGCCCCGTGAAGCCCTGGCACTATCGCTGCGAGCATCCCTGGCGCGACACCTACCGCCGCCACATCGCCGACACCCCCTGGGCGAAGGTGCCCCTGCAGGATCAACCTCCCCCGTGGCCGATTCGGGCCTGGAGAGAGGGGCTGTTTCAAGTGAAATGCAAGCTGAAAAGCTTGCTGGGCTCCTAGCCGTCCCAGCGATGTTTGCGGTAGAAGCGCATCACCGCGGAGGCCACCCCGCGGGGATCGTGCCGCAGGGTGGCGCTGGGCCGGGTTCCCTGGAGGGGCGCCCGCATCACCTCGTAGCCCAGATTCTCCAATCCGGCCACATCACAGAGCACGGGCTCCGCTCCCCGGCGCCGGTAGTGCTCCACGAGGGGGGAGGGGGTGAGGTCTTCCTGGGCCAGCACGGCGGAAAAGAGGCGTTCGTTCACTCCCAAGGTGGAGAGCTGGGCTTCGATGGCCCGGAGGTGGCTGGCCACGTCCATGCCGTCGGTTTCGCCGGGCTGGGTCATGAGGTTGCAGATGTAGAGCCGAAGGGCGCGGCTGCGACGGATGGCCTCCACCAGTTCCGGCACGAGCAGATTCGGCAGGAGGGAGGTGTAGAGGCTGCCCGGGCCGAGCACGATCAGGTCGGCGTGGGCGATGGCTTCGAGGGCCCGGGGCAGGGCCGGAGGCCTGTCGGGGGTGCAGCCCAGGCGCACGATCGGGCTTTCGGCGTTGCCGATGCGGGATTCGCCTTCGAGGCGTTCGCCGTTTTCCAGTTCGGCCCAGAGGCGCACGTCGGCGTTGGTGGCTGGCACCACCTGGCCCTGCACCGCCAACACGCGGCTGCTGGCGGAAATGGCCGATTCCAGGCTGCCGGTGATGGCGGTGAGGGCGGAGAGGAAAAGGTTGCCGAAGCTGTGACCCTCCAGGCCGCTGCCGGCTTTGAAGCGGTATTGAAACAGGCGGGTGAGGAGGGGTTCTTCCCGGGCCAGGGCCACCAGGCAATTGCGGATGTCGCCGGGGGGCTGCACGCCCAGCTCCCGGCGCAGCACGCCACTGCTGCCGCCGTCATCGGCCACGGTGACGATGGCCGTGAGGTTGCTGCTGTAGCGCTTGAGGCCGCTGAGCAGGGTGGCCAGCCCGGTGCCGCCTCCAATGGCCACGATGTTGGGCCCGCGGTTGAGGCGCCGTTGGGCGAGCAGGGCATCCACCAGGTGGGTGTCCTTCTCCGGGGCGAGGGCCTGCTGGATGGAGCCAAAGCTGCGGTTGAGGCCCAGCCAGATCAGCACCCCGCCCAGGAGGAGCACCAGGGGACCTGTGATCCCCCTGGGCAGCACCTGGGTGACACGGGCCAGCAGCCAGCGGATGGTTTCGAGGGTCCAGTAGATGGGTTGGAGATCGGCCCACACCGCGGCGCCCAAGAGGGCGATGAGGAGGCCCAGGCCGGAGGTGAGCATCCATCGCTTCACCACCAGGCCAGGCTGGAGCCAGCGGACCGCCCGGCGGGAACTGCTCACCAGATCCTGCTGGCGCCGTTCCCCCCGGCCGATCCACTCGGGACGCTCGTGGGGGCGCGGCTGCGGGCGCTGACGAGGACGGCGTGCGGTTGGGCCTCGGTCGGGCAAGGGATCGGGGGGCGGATGCTGGAAAGATTGAGAGAACTGTAGGGAGGCGTAGGGCGTCGGGATGGAAGTGCCGGTGTGCGAGTTTGTCGATGTCTCCATGGGCTGGGGCCCCCAGCTGATCCTGGATCAGGTGGATGTGAGGGTGCGGCCTGGAGAGCGATTGGTGGTGGTGGGGCCCTCCGGCTCGGGAAAGTCAACGATTTTGCGGTTGATGGCGGGGCTGCTCCTGCCCACCGGCGGTGAGGTGAAGGTGCACGGGGAGACGCAGCGGTACCTGCGCCTCGACCAACGCCATCCCCCCGATGTGCGCCTGGTGTTTCAAAACCCCGCCCTGCTGGCGTCCCTGACGGTGCGCGAGAACGTGGGCTTTCTGCTTTATCGCCGCAGCCGGTTGGGGGAGCGGGAGATCCGGGAACGGGTGGCCCGGGCCTTGCGGGCCGTGGGGTTGGAGGGCATTGAGGAGCGGCTGCCAGGGGAACTGAGTGGCGGGATGCAGAAGCGGGTGAGTTTTGCCCGGGCCCTGATCGAGGATCCCACCGAGCGAAGCGACCAGGTGCCCCTGCTGCTGTTTGATGAGCCCACGGCGGGGCTGGATCCGGTGGCCTGCACCCGGATCGAGGATCTGATCGTGGAGGCCACGGGGCTCACCCACGCCTCAGGGGTGGTGGTGAGCCATGTGCACAGCACGATCGAGCGCTGCGCCGATCGGGTGATCTTGCTTTATGGGGGCCGCTTCCGCTGGATGGGCACCGCGGAACAGTATCGGCAGTGCACCGATCCCTACGTGGTGCAGTTCAGGACAGGTAGTCTGAGCGGACCCATGCAACCCGCTGAGCACTGACGAGTCTCTGAAATTCCATGCGCCGCAGTGTTCGAGAAGCCTTGGTGGGATTTTCCCTGCTGGCCGCCATCTCCGGAGGGGTTGGCCTCTGGCTGTGGCTGAAGGGAATTTCGTTGCAGCGCAATCTCTGGACGATTCAGGCCAGCTTCGCCAACGCGGCCGGTTTGGCTGATCGTTCGGCGGTGCTCTATCGGGGGGTGCAGGTGGGCAATGTGCGCAGCGTGCGGGTGAGCGGCGACGCGGTGGAGGCCCGGTTGGAAATCACCGATCCCAACCTGCGGCTCTCGCGGCCCGTGGCCGCCCGGATCGCCAACAGCTCGCTGTTGGGCGGGGACGCGGTGGTGTCGCTGATCAGCTCCGGCCCGCCCCTGCCCCCCGGGCCGGGTCCCAGGTCGGAGGGGTGCGACCAGGCCCGCATGGTGTGTGATGGCGGCAAGGTGGTTGGCGTGGCCGCTCCGACCCTGGAGGCGGTGACCGACACCGTGCAGCGGCTGCTGAGCCAGGCGGAGCGGGAGCGGGTGGTGCCCCAGATGGCCTCCGCCACCCGCGCGTTCGAGCGGACGGCGGGGGAGACCGAGAAGTTGTCGCGCGATGGCCAGGTGTTTGTGAGGGATGCCCAGCGGCTGGTGCGTGAGTTGAACGCCTCGGTGCGCAAGGCCGATCCGATCCTGGCGAATCTCAACAAGGCGAGCGCCGAGGCGGCGGAGGCCACCCGCCATGCCCGCTCCGTCGCCGCCCGGATCGACAATCCCCAAACCACCCAAGATCTGCAGGCCACCCTGGCCAACGCCCGCAAGCTCACCGATCGTTGGCACGCGGTGGGAAAGGATGTGAGCAAGCTCACTGGCGATCCCAAGTTCATGGATGGGGTGCTGAGCGTGTCGGTGGGTTTGGGCAAGTTTTTTGATGAGCTTTACCCCGCCCAGGTGGACGCGGCCAAGGACCGGGCCGCCCGCGACGCGGCCCGCCGTCAGCGCTGGAAAAACCAGCGTGAAGCCGACGCCAGCCGCTTTGCCCCCCGCAGCAACGCCCCCGCCGTCACGCCGGCGGTGCGGGGGCTTTAGGCCCCTCTGCCAGTACAAGCTGACGCAGCCTTGCAGGCTCCTCTCTCGTATGTCATGGCCTTCGAACGCTCGCTATCACCTGGCCGTGGTGAGTGATGCGTCAAGCAGGCAGGCTTGCGGTGGCGGGCAAGGTGGATGGCGTTGTTGGCTGGCTCCCCTTCACAAGAGTCGCGGATCGAACGTGAAAGCCTCATCGCTGACAATGCGTATTCGTTGCGCTTCTGGATGCCGAGGATTGAGAAGGAAGTTGCGTTCGACCGTGATGACCGCAGACGGAACGCTCAAAACCGCACTCCCTCCGCTGGTGAGCCACGACACCCCGAGTGTTTGAAGTGAAGCCGGAGCTGGCACCGTAGACCAGTCCCTCGGCAGCTTTGTCGGTTCAAGTACTGCCGTGGACAGGTCCTCTGGGATTTCGATGGCGAGCAGCCGCAAGTCTGACGGTGCCGTGAGCGGATCGACATGGATTAGCACCTCAAGCGCCGCGAGCGCCGCGGAGCTGGCGGTATAGACAATGGGATTCCCTTTCGTGTGCCAGTGTCCGGATGTGTACATTCCACCGATGCCATCAAGCGCGTTATCCACGTAAGGCTTGCGGCACATCCTCCAGACGCGCATCAACTAAAGATTCCGTAGTTGAGGTGCAGCAATACTTCTTCGACCTGACGCGCGCCAATCTCGGTATCGAGAAGATCGAGCGGAATCTCCTTGCCCAGTGCACGGTTGGGCGTCTTTAGCCAAACGCGTGCCTTTTCGATGGATCCTAGAACCTCGACCGCCTGCGAAACCGCTCTTGCCACCCGATAGACGCGATCAGACTCCTGGGGGTTGAGGTGTCGCGCCTCCTTCCTGCGGGCAACGGTTCGAGGAGGGATCCCGAAAACTGCTGTGAACTGCTGCGGAGAAATTTCGAGTTGCTTTGTCAGTGCCGCAAGCGCGGAGAAAGGCAGACCACTGCGAACGGAATCGCGAAGCTCGGCCAAACTGGTTGCTTGCAGCCGCAGGATTGAGGCCGCTCCTCCCTGGTCAGGGCTGGAGGGCCCAGTTGCCGGCGCGGTATGTCTTGCCATATGGCAATGCTAGCACGGCCATCTGGCGTTATTGGCATTGCGACTCGTTGGAGCCTCCAGCATTTCCGAGGCCCACGACCTACGCAAGGTGCACGCTGAACTCCCTACCGATAGGAGATAAAACAAGGAGAATGAGGAGCATATAGCTTAGACCTTCGGATTGGTCGCTTACAACATATGGTCCTTCACGTAGCTATACCTGCCAAGCACTTCAGTTTCCATTTTGCCTGAGTGAAATGTCCCAGTCACCATCGGTCCAGCCAGCGCTCGCCATCAACTGGCCGCCAAGAGCCAGGAAATTCAACAAAAGACATCTGGTGGTGGCTCAGGTGTATGGCGTTGTGAGCCGATTTCCCGCCTGCATCAAAGGTCACCTGGTTTGAGACCGGTATGATTGGCGATTCGATACAGCATCCTGGAGCCAATCTCTTCGCCATCATGGAATATAAAGACATAGTCTGGACAATCTGCATGTTTAAGGGTTTAGTGAGATCTCGACTGTCGCTTAACTCTCTATCCAGTTGAATGCAAGGCCAACAGAATTTTTTTGGCTTTTGCTGACGGCCAATTGCTCATGCAGAGAGTGGGAGTGAGAACCGGATGCTGACTGGCTCGGATTCGCCATTTTCAAGCCTCTCAGCGATAACACGAAGGGCCAAGACCTCAGCCTTTGTCATCGCATCAGCAGAGTAACTCCCGTAGGCAAGGACCCCAGGTAGCTGCGGCACCTCGGCGATCCAACGACCGTCTATTTCTTGTTCGCACTCCAAAGTGAAGTCCATGCCAAGCTTCCTCTTGATTCCACTGTAGCAATATCCCAGGCATGAGCGTATCCTCGTCATCCGCTCAGCCCTGCGCTCTGCTCAGAGATTCGGCGAACGCTGCCCCTGAGTGGCAGGCAGGGAATTTGGGGTGGCGCAACTGAAAGTTGAAGCTGGCCTGTCCATCTAGAAGGGCTTGTTAGTCGTCCCTTGTGGCCACACTCACCGAAAGCCTAAGACCTACAGCCGCAAGTACTTTCAGAATTGTCGAAAGACTCGGATTGCCATCCTGGCTCAAAGCTCGATACAAGCTCTCTCGGCTCAAGCCAGCATCTTTCGCGACCTGTGTCATACCTTTGGCTCGCGCAACATCCCCAACTGCTCGCGCTATTCCAGACACATCATCCGGGAATTCATCAAGCCATGCGTCAAGATATGCCGCCATCTCTTCAGGCGAGCGGAGATGGTCTGCAACGTCATAAGGAGCCAGCTTCCCCGATTTAGAATTCGCAGGTGTTCGTGTTTGAGTCATTGGGAAAAGTCCTTGAATAAACGGTTGAGTTCTAACGCCTTTTCAATGTCTTTATTCTGAGTTGACTTGGCGCCGCCTCCCAGAAGCAAAAGCAGCTTATCTCCACGAAAGCTGTAATAAACTCTGTAGCCAGGCCCTACATCAATTTTTAATTCAGACACCCCCTCAGTGAGATTTCGGTGAAGACCAGGATTTCCATGAATGAGGCGGTCAACACGCATAAGGACACGAGATCTACCCGCTCTGTCTTTGAGGTCGTTAATCCATGACAGGTAGTTATCGCTAGCAAAGACCTCCATCGCCCTATTGTAGCTCCCAGGCTACGCTGAGGCAAGGGGCGTCCTGGCTTTGAGGTGCGACTAACCGGTTAGCATCACCGGCGGCAGTAAGCCTCTAAACGAAGCCAAAAGCTATCGTTCTGTCCGGTGCATGCGCTTGTTAGCCTGTGTTTTTATATGTTGGTCTGTACTTCTAAGGAAGCTCTGATCAAGACCGCTTAATCCAAGCGCCCTAGTCTCATTCTCGTCAATGAGACGACATTGAGCAGATTATGCTCTTGTTTTGCTCACAGCAGTCGGCGCAAAGAAGTTGGGGCAAT
>Ga0315905_10000488_pt1 | contig 43023 bp, 35 predicted proteins | sample LakEriMetagenome_5_FD_203522 | JGI IMG/M metagenome (GOLD analysis project Ga0315905, IMG submission 203522) | Freshwater fungal communities from buoy surface, Lake Erie, Ohio, United States - Buoy 4 MA121 | ecosystem: Environmental > Aquatic > Freshwater > Lake | place: USA: Lake Erie, Ohio...
AAAACCTTAGTGGCTCGTGTCGGTACAATTAACTATCGACCTCTGCAGGCGCCTGTAGCTCAGTCGGATAGAGCACTCGCCTTCTAAGCGAGTTGTCGCTGGTTCGATTCCAGCCAGGCGCACATGATGACAACACCCCTGCCCCACCTGATCTGGATCGACTGCGAAATGACCGGCCTTGACCTCACCAGTGATGCCTTGGTCGAAATCGCCGTCTTGGTCACCGATTCTGATCTAAACGTTATTGGCGATGGCATCGATGTCGTTATCTCCACAACCCCAGAAAAATTAGCAGGTATGAATGAATATGTAACTCAGATGCACACAACATCAGGGTTAATCACAGAAATTCCAAATGGCACCACGTTAAGTAAGGCCGAAGATGCAATCTTGGCTTACTTAGAAACAACTGGCACCATCGCAGGTAAATCACCACTGGCCGGTAATTCAGTCAACGTTGATCGCAACTTTATTGCGCGCGATATGCCGCGCCTTAGCGAATACCTGCACTATCGCACCGTCGATGTTTCATCGATTAAAGAGTTGGCAAGGCGCTGGTATCCCAAAGTGTATTTCGCAGCCCCTGCCAAGACCGGCAACCATCGCGCCCTTGGAGATATCCAAGATTCGATCGCCGAACTGGCGTATTACCGCTCATCGCTGTTCATCCCGAGCACTCCAGAGAACGGGTAAGATAAGCACTCAATCAGCACATGGTGGACGTAGCTCAGCTGGTAGAGCACCCGGTTGTGGTCCGGGATGTCGCGGGTTCGAGCCCCGTCGTTCACCCCAAGTTTTTCTCATCCAACTAAGTACGAAACGAGAGCGGTAAAGATGATCTTCGACGTTGTAGTTGAAATCCCAGCGGGCTCACGCAACAAATACGAAATCAACCACGCAACCGGTGAAGTACGCCTTGACCGAATGCTATTCACAGCAACTCGCTTTCCACATGATTATGGTTTCGTAAAGAACACCCTTTCAAATGATGGCGATCCAATTGATGCGCTGGTCATGTTGGATGAACCAACTTTTCCTGGTTGCGTTGTCTCTTGCCGCGTTATCGGAATGTTCCGCATGACCGATGAAAAAGGTGGCGACGACAAGTTACTTTGTGTCGCAGCCGGTGACATCCGCAAATCCAACCTAAATGATTTAGATGATGTCCCAATTTATGAACTAGATGAAATCAAGCACTTCTTCGAGGTCTACAAAACACTAGAGCCAGGCAAGGAAGTTCACGGCGGAGACTGGGTCGGCCACGACGCCGCCGAAGCAGAAATCATGGCCTCATATCAGCGTTATAACGAAAGCCACTAAGCCCGAAAACTAATTTGTTGGCGCTTTAAACCCAGGACATCTATCAAGCAAAGCAACCATCGCCGCCTTCTCGGGCTTTGTAACCCACAACCCATACTTGGCCTTCACGACAATCTGCTGAGCAACGTATGCACACCGAATATTTTTCAGCGGTGGCAACCACGTCGCAGCATCACCATCACCTTTCTGCGAATTCAAGCGCCCCTTAACCGCCAATAAATTCATCGGATCATTAGCGAAAGCTATTCGCCTGTCATAACTCAACTTAAATGCCCCGGTCTGCCAGGCATTAGACAGCGCCACAACATGATCTATCTGCACATCAGAACTGGTGGCCACCCCGCGCACAAATGAGATCTTCTCCCCCGAATATGGATCAACCAATACTCCAGATAGAACAACACATTCTTTAGTTCCATCTTTATAAACAATCGAAGTCAGATCGCGATACAAGATGTCATTGCGGGTATCGCATCCATTGCGATCAACATCAGACCATGCCGGACCAAATTGCGATCTTTCATATCCAGTCTTCGGCGCTCTACCTTTCACCGCCAACGTCTCCAATACCGCCACCGCAGTCTTAGGCGCCGCCTCAAGTGGTGCTTGACCCATCGCTACGCCCAAAACCAAAAGCACAGAAATGCGGATCTGCCAGCGACTCATGTCACCATCTTCGCCGCCCCAAGCATGTTAGACAAGGCGCAATGCCCTGATAGGGTCGGCTCTGCATTCAAACATTCGACCGTTTGAATGGGTTGTTAGCTCAGTTGGTAGAGCAGGTGACTCTTAATCACCGGGTCGGGGGTTCGAGTCCCTCACAACCCACTTAAAGCATCACCACAGAATTCTCATGTAACCTCGGTACTGGCTTTGTACTTCACAAATTCTCTTCTTGATTCTCTTATAATTGAGTTCACCTTTAGTTCATCCCTTTTTGAGCACCAAATGAAGTTACGGTTATCGCCTTGCGATCCTGGGGCTACAGGAATTGGATTTAAATACCCACACTTTGCGAGTATAGATTTTTGGCGGTTCAATTCATTTTGCGTAAGAGCTTCGGCGAGAATAATCGGTTTACAACGATTCAAAACCTCTTTTCCGCCGGCAAAAATTTCGCTTTCGAAGCCCTCAACATCTATCTTAATAAGATTAACGCTCTCTAATGCAAACACATCATCAAGAGTTGATGTTTTAACTTCAAAAAATTTTGAGGCACTGGGATTCAGTGTCGCGCTACTAGACGCTAAATGGTCATGTGGCAAGTATAACCGTGAGGTTCCAATACTTTGGCCTAAAGCAATTGGGAATATCTCTATTCGCCCTTCAAGATTATTTGCTTCAATATTTTTTTGTAAATTTTGAATCATCTCAGGATTAGGTTCAAATGATTTAACTATCAAAGTACTATTTACGCTTGCTGCTTCAATACTATAAACACCTGTATATGCACCGATATCTACAACTAAATCGCAGTCTTTAGCAATCGCAGAGAATATACGTCGACTTACAAATTCCCAATCTTGAAAATTAAATCTGCACGAATACCGTAAATCATCACGTGAATTTGTATAGTACAAGTATTCTAATCCCTGTTGGGAGTTCGATTCTATACAAATTTTTATAAAATTGAGAGACTTGAATTTGGGTTGCCAAATCAGTTTGTTTACAAAAATCTGTGGCACGCCAAGAAACTTAAAAAAGTTAAGTGCATATGAGAAAACAACAAATTGGTGTCTTCCGAATGGGACGAGAAAAAAAATAATGATTTTTTTAAGAAATTTTTTCGAATATCGATTCGACAGGGGTTGACATATCCCAAATATAATTCTTTTTAGATATTCTGAGGTATTGAATCCTCTATGAGCCATAGTCTCAAAGATTTCTATTTTTATAAATGAAGAAATCTGCAAAAGACTTATTGGGATCGGCACCGAGTAATTCAGACTTGTGGGGATTCTCTCCAATTGAAAACAAATCAAAATCTTTTCGGTTCAATTCTATCCACTGTGAGAATTTTCTGTGGCGAACGTGTGCTGCCGGAGGAATAAAATCTACATCTGAAGAATAGATAACTACGAACTTAGCAGAAGATCTGAATAGAGAACTCATATAAAGCTCATAAACCTCATCTTCAACAAGGTGATAGATAACATCTAACGATAAAGTCAAATCAGCTTTAAATCTGAATTCTGTTGAGCCGTCAATTGACAAAAAAGCCCATTTATTGTTCTTCTGGAATCGCTTTTTGTTATTCAAAATGACAAAATCTGAAATGTCCAATCCAAGATAGCTTGGGAAATCAAAATAACTCAGATTATTTCCATCTCCGCAACCAAACTCTATAACTGAATGAACCTGATTTTCTCTAACGAATTCATTGAGGACTTCCGCTTTGTATTCAGCCAAGACTCCGTAAGAACCCCCGCCAGAATTCCTGCCACTCTCATATCTTCTAATCCAGTAATTCTTGGAACCCTCGAAACCGACACTTCGATTTCGCAATTTTGAAATACGAGATAACAAATTCATTGAAGAATCCTTTCGTACGGTCAATCAATTGCTAGAGCACTGCCTTCACTATACGCCCGAAATTTAAAAATCTTATGACTCATCACTACTTATACAAAAAAGCTGAGTCTGCGCGGATTGGATTTGAAGCATTACCCGTCTACTGGAGATAATGGATAATCTTCGCACTTGAAGTGTCTCTTGCAAAAGCACGTTCTTTTCTATTTTCTCTCAAGTCACGCTTGCCGTGCCTCATCCCAGGATCTTGAGCGCTGTATTGCTCTAAAATGTATTGAACCCTCCGACTCACGGCCTCGAGAAGCTCCCATGACATTCTGATCAGGCCAGCGTGGGTAGTTCTCCTTTTTGGCTACAATTTGGATACAAGTTTCGATTGATTGGAATCCTTTGAGATCGCACAGCCGCAATCGACGATTAGATATCCAGGGACTTAGAGGCTTAGCGGTTGTGTTTGTCTTGGTCTATCACGCGGGGCTTCCCTTCCCCGGAGGATTCATCGGCGTAGATATGTTTTTCGTGATCTCGGGTTATGTGATCACAGGAATGCTGAGACGCGAGTATGAAGCAACGGGAGAAATCAAATTTAAAGAATTTTATAGGGCCCGCTTCCTGCGTTTAGCGCCAAACTTAGGACTAATGGTCACAACTGTTCTCCTGGCAGTTGCGTTTGTATTGCCACCACTCGGATGGCAACAGATTGCTCAAAAAACGGGGTTCGCTTCAGTTTTTTCGGTATCAAATTTTGTCCTGCCTGAATTATCGGGGGGATACTTCGACATTTCATCCTCAAGGAATCCTTTTTTGCATACCTGGTCGCTATCCATTGAAGAGCAGTTCTATTTGTTTTTTCCAATATTGATGCTAATCACTTTAAGATCAAAAAATCCGAAGAATTGGCTTAAAAATCGCGTCTCAATTCTTGTTGCAATGACCTTGGGATCATTTATTTTGTGTCTAATTCTGTCAGTCAATAGTTATTCATCCAACTGGTCGCAACTTAATTACTACAGTATGCCAACCCGGTTTTGGGAGTTCGCTTGTGGATCGCTCCTTGTTTTTGGCAAGAATCTAGATCATCCAAGGCTTTTTTCTTGGAAGAAAGTGATCAGGGCTGCGGCTGTTACAGTGATTTTTTGCTCCGGATTTCTCCTGAGCTCATCATCTGATTATCCAGGCGTGACAACACTATTCCCAGTGATTGCAACATGCATTCTACTCAGCCTTACTTCCCAAGAATCTTACTTAAACCGATTTCTATCGTCAAGACTACTGGTCGCAATTGGGGATATGTCCTACTCACTATATCTGTGGCACTGGCCTGTAATCGTACTTGCCATGTCTATTTGGCCTGCCCGGCATCATCTAGCAATCTATGCAACATTAATCTCAATAGTACCCGCATATCTTTCATACATTTTTGTGGAGAAAAAGATTCGGAACAAATTACCGATGGATTCACGGACTTTTATAAAGGTGTTTTCTGCGGTTTTAATTGTGCCGTCACTTTTCGCCTCATCAACTTGGGCGCTTGCATCAATTTATTGGAAGCCAAAATTTAGCCAGATAGTTGCTGACACTCAAATTTTTACATCTCAAAATAGTTTTTGCCACTTTGACGATAAATTCGAAAGTCCGCAAACTTGTAAATACAATGTCGATGGGAATGAGACTTCCGTTTATCTTATCGGAGATTCCAACGCAGGACATTTCGGCCCAGGATTGCAAGAGGCAACTTTCCTGCGCGATCAACCACTATTTATAGTTACTTCGGCGAGCTGTCCTTTCTTGCCAGCCGATTTGCTTATTAATTCACACCCTCAAAATTGGAGTTGTGCTGATTATCAAAAAGAGATTTTAGAAACTTTGAAGAATTCAAGGCCCGGTATCGTCATGCTTTCATTTAGTGAAGCGTACTTTATGAAAAGTAACTACAGCCTCAGGGATAAATTCGGAAACACTTATAGTTCAAGCGGGGACAAGTACGATTTTCTTCGAGAATCTCTGCCCGAATCACTAAGACTGATTAAATCTTTCGGGCATCAAATCCTAATAATTCAGCCGGTGCCTCACTTCGTTGACAAGTATTACTGGAACCTCAAAGAGTGCATTCTCCCATCTCTGATTAATGGCTGCAAGAAAGTTATGCCTCTGAAATTTACTGAGTCCTATCAGGGTCAGTTTAAACAAGCACTTTCTGAAGTAGCTTCGACACTTAACATTCAAACTCACGATTTTAGTAGAATCATTTGTCCACAAGGTTCGTGCGCGACTCGAGATGAATTGGGCTGGGTTTATGCTGATGGCACACATATTACTAATTCGTTTAGTCAACGACTGAAGTATGAATTGTTGGATTTAATCCGTTGACTTGTCTGAGCGGGCAAGAGGTTCTTCCTAGGCTCAAACCTTTGTATGAATCTAGGCATTCCACTATGATCGCCATTCAATCACATTGACTCATAATAAGTGGATGTCCAGCTTGTGAGAATGGAGAGGGAAACGTGGCGAAAACCAAATCGTTTATTCTTTCTATGACAAGTTATCCGCCTAGATTCAATAACCTTTTGGATTGTCTACTCAATCTTAACGAACAAACGGTTCACCCTGAAAAACTCGTCTTAAACATAGCCTTCGATGATATAGATTTTCTGCCGATTGAATTGCAGACCTTGCAACTAGAATTCCCGATTGAGGTTAATCTAACCGAAGATATCGGACCAGGGAAAAAGTTGATCCCTACATTAACGAAATACCCGAACTCTGTAATTGTCACGATAGACGATGACATCCGTTACCGGCCAGAACTTCTTCAAACACTGCTAGAAGAGTCTTCGGCCAATCCAACGGCCATAATCTGTTCAAGGGCTCATGAACCTTCATTTGCCGATGGTTTCCCAAATCCTTACATAGCCTGGCAATTTGAAGTTGAAAATATTATCAATAGGCTTTGTTGTCCAACAAGCGGCGCTGGAGTCCTATTTCCTCCGCTGTCGCTCCACAAAGACGTTTTGGATATTCATCAGTATAAGTCTATGTCCTTCTCTACGGATGATCTTTGGTATTGGGTTCACGCCATTAAGAATAGAACAAGGATTATAAAGACTAAAGATTCTTTCAAGATTAATGAAATCGTCAATGATGTCTCACTTCCTTTGCACTCAGCAAATATTATGGTTTTAAATACTTACAATTTGGAAAAAATGTGGCTTGCATACAGTATGAACACGGAATTGCAGGAGTACTGTGAAATGTTGTCAGTCAAGATAGCAACGCATGAGGACTTGTCTGAATATCAAAGAATGCTTCTTGAATTTAGGTTGAGTTTCTTGAATTCAAACCTCTATGAACTTTTAGATTCTTTGCCTTCAGACCTTCAATTGAAGACAGCACGAGAGGTATCCGTAGGTTATCAAAGATTACTTGAGTTAATCATTTCATCGCGTAGTTTATCGTTTAGCTCAAAAGCGCTTGCTCGTAATTCAATCCGCAAAATTCGAAAACTGATTAAGGATTTACGGCAGTCTGATTTTGATGATTAAATTAACATCAATAATTCTACAAAGCCATGCGTTTTTCCTGAATCGAAATTATGGGTTCATAAATCTTACTTCCTGCACTTTTTCCGTAATATTGCATTATGTTTTCAGAATGCCTTTACAGATTATGACGGCGAAGATTAATTCCGAGTCTTTAACCTTCGCCCTGTGATTCTTAGCCTAAACGCTCGCCAGAAATATCGAACGATGAATACATCTGTGCAGAAGTATCTTCTAAACAGTCGCACAGGCTCTTGGGTAAAGCGATAGAACCACTCAAGGCCTAATCTTTGTAAGATCCGCGGCGCTCTTCTTTTCAGTTTCGCAATAAAGTCAATCGTCCCGCCAACACACAAGTATGCACCTGAGATTTCAAATCTCTCGTCTAATTGTGAGTAGAGATTTTCTTGTTTTGGTGATCCTAAACAGAGTAGTACAACTTTGTGATCGTATTCTGATAACTTGAGGGCAAGATATTCTTGGTAATTTGTATCTGATAATTGCTCAAATGTTGGAGTTCCGGTAAAAAAAATATTCAGTTCTGGAAAACTTTTGCGTAGATTTGCCTTTGCCATTTCCATGGCCTCGTCACTACCTCCAACTAGGGCTACAGCAATCCCCATTTGCTCTGCCAGCCCAATAACTTCTATGGATAAATCCACACCAGTGATTCGTTGAGAAAGTTTATCGCCCAATAGACGCGCCAGCCAGAGAATCGGAGCGCCATCAATCAGTCTATAGTCTGCCTTTTCATACAATATGCGAAAAGTATTGTCCCTTTGCCAGCGCAGAAAGTGATCTACATTTGGAGTTACCACCGCAAAATTGTCATTTGTCTGGGCTCTGTGGGCGATTTCAAGAGCAACTACGTTGAAACTTCGGTCATCTACGAGTAATCCAAAGATATCAGTCGGCATTATCAAATTGTAATCCGATGAGAGGCTGGTGTACATCACGCTGTAAACTCGACATACGGCTGTACCTGCCGCTAGTAAACCTGTTGAGAGACCCAAACTAGTGGCAGCGAGATGTTGATATTTGATTTACGAAAGACAATTGAATGTGAATGGACCTCAGAAGTACAATTCCTTCATTGTCTTCACGGGGTGCTTGAGAATCTCCATGAGTCTGGCCCGTTGGAGAGCACGATGAGCGACGCGGAGTCGAGGTGGATATGGCCCTTTATCCGCAGAGATAAAACCATAAAACATTGAAAATGAACCAAAAACAACCGGGCGTCGAAACAAATAGCGAATGCAATGTAATGCGAAATACTCAGGTGCATATCCGACCCATTTGCAAACTAAGCCATTTCGACGTCTACCATGCAGGAGCCCCTGTGAGTGGCCTATCTCTCTATTCATAGTGAACTTTGCACTTTTAACAACGCTAATTCTCATTCCGTTCTCTCTGCATAATATTTCGTCCATGACATCAAAGCCTGTTGCAACAGGAAGTTCCCGAAGCAACTCAATCGCTCGAGTTGAGTACAACTTAACCGGACCAGGAACATAGGAACTTTGCTCACGCGAGAATCCAGAAATGACTCCACCAATAAGGTCTATATCTTGAGAGCGTTCTTCAGAAAACAGTTGCTGAAAATATGCGTGATCAAGGGATACATCCGCATCAAGTTTCATTACATGTGTGAAATCGGATTCCAAATCTATACCAAAGTCAATTCCGTGCCACCACGCAGAGAATGCTGCCCCCGAAATAAGCTTGCCTCGCTGCTCACGCTTGAGAACGATGACCCTAAATGGGGTTACGAACTCTTCTGCTACTTTCACAGTTTCATCAGTGGACCCATCGTCGACAATAATCCAAAGTAAGTTCGGCAATAAAATCTGATTTTTAAGTGATTCAAGGAGTAGGGGAAGATTCTTCCCTTCATTTCGTGCAGGAGTGACGATTAGTATCTTCAACGTAAGCCACATTCTCCCTTCTACATTAATGGCACCGAGTGACTCTCCAACAATATTGGATCTCACCGTCTATGAAATATGACTTGAAATAGGCAATTGCGCTGTTACAGACGCTATCCTAGCTCAATGTTCAAGTACCCAATAGGGGTCCAATTATTTAATCGACCTCAGTACGCAAGAAGGGTTCTCCAATCAATTCAAAATCAATCCCTCGATTTTGATGAACAATTAATTAGTATTTACATTGATGGGTTTGAGGGTTCGATCTACCAGAAAAGAAACGAGACAGATTTTACGGACGATGTAGAAGCGATTGCGAGAGAATTCTTCCCAAATTCCGAGATTGTACGGTTTAGGTCTAATTGCGGGATCGCAGACCTCCACAACCGACTACAAACAGCTGTCTTCGCGAGAACAGCTGAGTGGGCTGCGTTCTTTGAAGAAGATGTCGTTCTAGAGCCGATGTACTTCAGAGAACTCGGAGAGTTGATTAAGGTCACTGAAGCCTTCGATTCCATAGTTAAGGTCGGTTGTTTTCAAATAATTGATTCGATGTCCCATTTACCTCGGGGGCTAAATGGCTTTTATCCGGGCACTGGTACAAAGGCTTTTGCAGAGCGAAAAAGTTTCTTTGTCGCAAAGCAACCAGTAATCACAAAATTTGTAGATATTGAAAGGATCCCTGGCGATAATTCTGATAATTCAATCAGATGCTCTAACTTGGCTGCTGCAGGATATTTTCTGCCCTATTTTCAAAAAGATTCGCTCATTGAGAGTTTTTTGCATTTTGAGGAAAAGTTTCATGTGGTGACCAAGCCGAATATCGCCACAGATATTGGATTTGAGGGAGTGCACAATTACACAACTTCGCCACTCAAAGCATCTCAGGAAGAAAACTCGACTGCGATTTCAATACAAGAACGTAGACGCGAACTTGAGGAATCTTTTGATCAGATAGTAATTGAGTCAAAGCAGCACATCATTCAAAATTACAAGGACGTGCTGCAGGGATACCACGCCAGCACTTCTAGAAAATTAATGCTTTATAAGATTTTAATCATGACCTTTAAAAAAGGACTATAACTCATCGCTTTGTGCTGAGACAATTCTTAAAATTAAGCAGCACATTTATTCAATTCGAATTACGACGCAATTAAGAACTCTGTTATCTATGTTCTAACTCTTGAAAATTTGATTTCAGCGTTTAGAACATTTATCGTGCAGAAATATAAAATTCTGCCTCAATCATCCAAAACCTAAACGATTCTCTTTTGGATCTCGAAAGATCAATCATCAGCCTGGTTCCCTAATCTGGTTGTGGTCTTGCTTGTTACATTGAGTAGTGAAACCTGTTGCTTAAACTCTGGAACCATCTCTTGCAAGGTTTCAAAATCACCTTCCGCAAGCAACCTACCCTCCTTCAAAAAGAGAATGCGATCCGCGGTTCGAATCGTCGATAATCTATGAGCAACAAAAATCATAGTTTTCTTTCCTTTATGGCTTAAAAGCAATTTCATAATTTCATCTTCAGAAGTAGAATCTAATGAGCTAGTTGACTCATCGAATACCAGGATGCTTGGATCCGAGAATAGTGCTCTTGCAATTCCAATTCTCTGAGTTTGCCCCCCGCTTAAATTAGAACCAAAATCAGAAACTTCAGTGTTCAGTCCCTTTGGAAGACTTTTCAGGAAATCTCCAAGACCAACTTGGGACAGTAAACTTTGAACCTCAGCCATTTGATGAATGTCTGGCTCGTCTGCTGATCCGACTGCAATATTTGAATAAATAGATCCCATATACAGAGAAACCTTTTGAGGAACATAAGCAACCTTTCCGGGCCACATTTTAAAACTTTTTCTCGGCTCGAAACCCGAGATAGAAATCTCTCCCGATGTTGGGCGCTGATAACCTAGAAGTAGATCCACTAAAGTTGACTTTCCAGCGCCGCTTGAACCTACGATGGCCACGGTCTGTCCAAATGGGATACTGAGTGATAAGTCTTGAATAGTTGGATGGGCAGGATTTTCGTTATAAGAGAAAAACAGATTCTTAATGCAGATATCGGCGGTAAACGCGGGTGAAACTTTCTTCGGGACCTGCAAATACTCCACTCCCAATGCACTGCCTTCGATTGGAGTGACCATCTTCAAAATTTCAAAAATTTTGTGAGTCTGCTCCTTAGACTTCTGAAATATTCCAAGATAAAACTGAATTCTTAACAGACTTGGAATCATGCGGCTCGCAGAAACGATGAATAGAGTAAGAAAAGTGAGAACTTGAGCAGAATTTCCAGAAGCTGAAGTTACTAGAGCGATAACTCCAACACCACCAAAAAGTGCGATTTCATAAAAATACTTCGGTCTCAATTGACCAATAGAAATTCTGGCACCTGCCTGAGTGCCCATTTTTCGGGCAGCCAGAATTCGGTTAGTCATCCATTCTAAATTTGATGAAACATAAAGTTCGCGAAGTGAAATGGAGGTTTCTTGAATTATTGCGCGCCCTAGAATTTCCTCTCGCATTTGCGTTTTAAAGGAGACTCTATTACTGCGGCGCTCGATAGTTCTTAGAATGACAAACACAGTTAAGAAGTAGATCAGAGTCGGCAGAAATAGGATTTCAGCACTCAGATACAAGTTAACTCCAATTACCCCGAGGAGCATGAAATCTGAAATTATGACCGAAACAGGCACAAGGGAGTCTCGAAAAACCATATCAGAAGCGTTGTAAAGTGCATATGAGATGTCTTGGTTCGTGACATTGCGAAAACGTGTGGTCCGATTCTCAAAAACAGTGTCGCTAATTCTCTTCACTAATCGCAAAGTTTCAGATGCCATTAATTTAATTGTGGCTGTATGTAGAATTAAAGCTAAAAACCCCTTCAACACAAAGATTGTTATTACCCAGATTAGAACTTCCCCGGGACTAGAGTCAGTTAAGAAATCAGAAAACAACCTATTTGATCCAACCTGTGAATCTGAATTTCCATTCGGCGTGGTTTGAAACTCCAGTACAACTTTCATGATTAGAGCCAACCCAACCAAATCGAGGAGGGAACCGATGGCCTGCAGTAGAATAATCAAAGGATAGAAGAATTTGGCTCTTAGCGAAAGCAGCCTGAAACAACTGAGGATATGACCTAAATGTCCTCGGTGAAGAAATCCACGAGAAATCTTCTGCAGCATTCGCCTGGACCCAATCTACGAGAATGTCAGTATGATACGGGCTTATGAAGGGTTTTCCAAAGGACTTCCGCAAAGACATTGCCGGTCTACGGGCATTGGCCGTGATGTTAGTTTTACTCAATCACTTTCAAATTCCTGGGTTTAATTTTGGTTTTATAGGAGTTGATATTTTCTTCGTTATCTCCGGCTTCCTAATTACTAGAGTTTTGTACAAGGATTTTGTTCTGAGCAACGTTAATAATCCTGGAAAAGCATTTCTGTCTCTTTCAAGTTTTTACCTGCGCCGTATTCGCAGGTTGCTTCCTGCTGCTTTTGCAGTAATAATCCTAGTGAATGTAATATCGTTTTTCCTATACAATGACGAATCCAAAAACAGCCTTCAAGCAGATTCAAAGTGGGCGCTAGCTTTTCTAGCAAATGTGTCATTCCTGAGAAGTCAATCAGATTATTTCCAACAAAATAGTGAACCTTCAATGCTCCTCCATTATTGGTCTCTCAGCGTTGAAGAACAGTTCTATTTTATTTGGCCAATCCTATTTCTAATTGCAGCCAGTCTTCATAGGATGAGAATACGTGGGACTTACTTCCGATTTGATAGACGTATTCTTGCATTGGTAATGTTTGTATCGATATCTTCGTTTGTATTTTTGCAATATAGTTCCGCGAGTGAGCCGACAGCTGCCTACTTCTCCATTTTTACAAGAGCTTGGGAGCTCGGAGTAGGTGCGTTTTTCGGAATTTTAGCATTTCACAAACGTCCCGAAACGCGCTTTTCAAGACTGGAACTTTACTCTCTGCCCACTATTTCATTGATGATATCTGCCTTTGTCTTAAATGATAAAAACTGGGCGATGTTTGTGGCTTTACCTGTATTAGCTACCGGCTTTTTCCTCTACGCAGGTCAACACAATACGCCTGACACAACACGAAGATCGCCAAGATTCAGTGCTGCTCAAGAATCTGTACAGTTCATTGGAAAAATTTCTTACTCACTGTATCTCGTTCATTGGCCGATATTTGTAGTTTTTGAACACTTCGATTTATTAGAAAGTACATTGGCTAGACTCTGCCTGATCCCAATTTCCATCATTGGCGGGTTTTTTCTATGGAAGTACGTGGAAGTTCCCTTTCAAAGTATTAAACTTCCAACAAAAATTAACTGGGATGAGACTGCCTTTCACTTCATAAAGGCAAGGAGGGTGGTGATCGGGGTTTTATCTCTCTCGCTTGTCGGATCACTCTATCTTTTAACATATCCAGAGATACCTAAGCAGCTTCTATCCAATAAAGGTGACATATCTGGGTTGGCGGATCAAATAGCATTGCAACGTTATGCAGAATTCGAAGGTGAACTGCTATCGGGCAATTCAACGGGTTTATCAGTGCCCTTGGCCTCGTCGGAGACAAAAACTGGATTAGCAAATCTAGACTTAAAGTCGCTGGAGTCCGAACTTGTTTCAAATCTAAAGAATGGCCTAAAGATCAATTCTCTAAATGAGCCGCTTGCGATAGCTTTTAAGTCGGCTAAGTCGGACGCCAGTCCTTTCGAAAAGTCTGGCTGCTCCAGTCAGGACACCGAAATTCCAAAAGATTGTCGGGCTGGCAACCGGTCCCCTGACGCGAAAAAAGTCGCTCTTATCGGCGATTCGAAGATGGGTCACTTCGCCCAACCTTTGATTGACTACTTTGTTTCGAAGAATTGGTCAGTGGAACCCCTAGTGATGAATGGTTGCCATCTTTCCGATCCTGAAAACAAGTTTATGAAATACTGCATCGATCGGTCCGAGTGGATATTGAGCAAATTGAAGCAAACAGAGTTTGATTTGGTGTTTTACTCGGAATGGCCAACTGCGGGTAGTCGAGATTATTTCCAATCAATTCAAAGAAGCGTAAAAGAATTGATCATTATTCAAACTAACCCGATGACCAGTTCTCCCCAGGCATGTATCGATCCAAATTTGACCTTTGAAACATCTTGTCAAATCATGTCACCGGGATTAATTCCGGATATGAAGCGAGCATATGCGGTAACCAGGTCACTAAAATCTTCAAATACTCGTGTTATCGAGGCTGATAAATGGGTATGCATCGAATTCGCTTGTCCCTATACCGCAGACGGTATCTTCGTCACTCGTGATGGCAACCACTTGACCTACTCTTACATCAAAAAAATAACGCCACTCATTGTTGCCACGCTAGACTCGATCATAACTTGGTAACTTCAACTCTAAACCACTTTACCGTTTAGAAGTGCTTGGGTGCTCTTGAGGTAAACTATTTTCTCGAAGCTGTGCTTCGAATTGACTACTGTCGCGAGCGAGTAGAATGTAAGGCGTAAAGTCAATGTTGTGAACCGCCACAACATTCCAATGAAATTAGAGTTACGTCGAATAACAACGCTATAGTTGCAAGTATCCTTCAATCGTCGGGAGTTCAGATAGTTCGGATCACGTCTCTCGGGCGCTTGAATTTCTCTGAGAACTGCATTCTTTGAGTACCGAACACCGACGCCTTGCTTCCTTAGCCTAAAGCACAGATCAGTATCTTCGCTGCCCGACAAGTTAAAGAACGGGTCAAATGCAACGCGACTAGCGTTAAGCAAATAACTAGGAATAAGCATGTTGCCCGCGCCTGCCTGCTTAACCAAGGCTCCATCAGGCATTGATTCGTATTTGCTCTTAAATTTATCTCGATAAAACCCTGAATTGAACTCTGAGTCTGCATAGACGGGACCGAAAATGACGTCGCAGGGAAATTGACGATGTGAATCAATAATGGCTTCGAGCCATGAGCTGGTTGGAATTTCGTCGTCGTCGATGAAGATTAAATTGCTATTTTTGGGGATACCAGAAATGGCGGCATTGCGTACGTTTGAGTATCCTCTGACTGGTTCAAAAATGACTTTTACCTTAGGACCAAACTCCGTCGTGCTTCTTGCGCCATTAATTATAACGGCGATTTCAATTCTTTCTGACGAGTCTGCCGAGATCTCCACTAAAGAATTTATACAACGAGTTAAATTTAAACTTTCGCCAAGGGTGCATACCGCGATAAAAAAGGTTTCACTCATGAGTTTGGGTCCTTTTTCTGTTGGATCCCAACACTATAATTAGAAACAGAATTGTTGCAACAGTTGGGTACTGTAAATTGACATAAGCCTCTGAGATACCAGAAACTAACGTTGACGTTAACACCATTTTTTCTGGTGGATCAAGATTCGGAAAATATGTAAGAGCTTTTGCAAGCAACAGGAAGAAGAGTATTAATCCGACAGTGCCAGTGGAGATGCTGACATCAAGAATTGCGTTGTGAGCCGATGTTGCCCAGACATTCAGTAATTGTGAATCTATCGCCCGGGACTCCCAATTCCAGCCAAGCCCAAATGCAGGACTTTCCCTAAATAGTGTCACTGTTGTCTGCCAAATGGCCGCTCGATTTGTGAGGGCGGTTGGATCAAGAAAGCCAATGTAGTTAAGGAACTGATAAGAACCTGCCAAAAGTATCCCAAAAATGAACGTTCCATAAACAATCGGAGACTCCAGATTTATTGATTTTCCGGACAATTGCCTCCTCTTGAAGATCAGAATTACCGAATAGACAAATAGGCCTACTGCTACTCCGCTGATGGAGGTTCTCGACCCGCACTTGATCAAGCAAAAAATTGGGAATATTAGTAAGTATCTATTTGATTTGCGAGCAATTATCAAAAGTAGCGAAAGTGCCGCTACTTGCCCTAGTCCATTTGGATGTGCGAAAACGCCGTAGTTTCTCCCCGGGATTCCAAGAAAGTTTAAGAAAACGGGATAACCCTCCTCGGAAAAGTACAGTCCTCGTGGGTTGGCTCGTACCAGTATCGCGACAGTGGATGCGACTATTAAAACGTGCACATTCGCTGCAAATATCGCTAAAACGCGACCATACAAATCTATATTTGTCGCAAGAATGATTAAAATTAAAAATGCGGCCGCAAAATTAGGAGTAAATGCACCGCCTCGCAATACCTCGGAAGTGGTGCCAATTAGAAAAATTCCTGTTGCAAGAATTAAAGTCTCAGCACCGAAAACCTTAGCAGCTAAAAAGAGTTGGTGGTTAACGAGGAGGGAAATCCCAGTTGCTAAAAAGATTAAGACGCGCGAATATCGAGCCGCAGGGCTTCCTAGAAATAAAAAATCCAGCATAATTGGTACCGTCAACAATGCGCTAATCCACCAAGTTATGAATTTTAGGCGACGTCTTTCAGTCTCGATTAATTGCGTGTCCTCCACTTCCAAAGTATATCGCCTGGCGTGGAGTAATCTTTAATTGCTCAAGGTGACGCAAGGACGTACAGCAAGCCGATGTAATGGAGTGGAGAGTCGATTGAAATTGGCATTTGTGTGCAATCAGAATCAAGCGCGTTCTCAGATTCTAAGTTCGGTTTTCACCACAATGCTTCCGATGTGGGAGGTAAAGTCATTTGGGTTAATCGCAAGGGAAGGCACCCCCCTTCCCTTGATCATCGAATCCGTATTTCACGATTGGGGCTTGAATTCGAAAGGTCTTTTCGCGAGGAATTTATCTGTTCACGAAGATGAATTACGAGAAATGGATCTTGTTGTTGCGGTGACTTCGTTAATTGCCGAGGAAGTTAAAGCTTTGGGTTTTGTTGGTGTCATTCTCGACTTAGAGAGAGAGGCAAGTCAACTTGGCATTGAAGTCGTGGATCCACAGTTGATGCCCAGAAGACAGTGCGCGTTCGAATTGGCAAAGTATTTGAAAGTCGCTGTCACTGCTTTTCAAGGAATTGGGTTAATCAGAAGAGAACCACATATTTTGGCCTTAATGCCCAACAGCGAGAAAGAAATTGATACGGCTATTGCGATTGCCCTCGAACGGGTTGCGATTGATGCATCGGTGCTAATAGCGGATCTAATCGCTCCTGCAAGTGCAATGAAATCATTAGCCATGCCGAGCATCTCGCAGTTCCAGGTCGATGAAAAAACTTTGCTAATCACACTCGTCGAATCCCGCAAAGACGCGAGAATCTACCTGCCAAAGTCGGCCTCTATGCGGCCTTCCCAGGTTTATCTGTCAAAGGCTTGGCAAGATTTCATCTTCCAATTCTCGACTAAATCAGTCACCATCATTACCCCACCGAGGAGAAATGCGACCGGCAAAATAGCTGATAGCTACTTGGCCGCGCTTTATGCTGACAGGATTCAGATAATCGAGTCATGACCAATTTGGTGCCAGCAAAACAGGGGCTCCTGGCATGAATACCTGCATAAACCGAATTTGCCCCTTTGAGGCTTATGCTGCGCGGCCTCAAACTTGGTAATTTACAGCCTCAAGGAAGTTTTCTTATTGGGGATGAGGCCGCCTTTTGGAGCTCAAGCAGTACTGGAACTTAGTACTTAAGAACTTATCAATAGTGCTTGCTTTGACCTTTCTTGGCGGAACTTTAGGGTTGCTTGTTTCGATGGCCACTCCAAAGCAATACAAAGCAGAATCTCAGATCTTTATTTCAACTCCAACGCCTTCGATTGATATCGGTGCACTCCAGCAAGGTTCAAGCTTTGCACAACAGCGAGTAATTTCTTACTCACGCGTTATTTCTGGCCCTGCAACTTTGGTACCAGTGATCGAAAAACTTGGCTTGCAAATGAACAGCTCTGAACTGGCCGCAAAAATCCAGAGTTCCGCTCCGCTAGGAACTGTGCTCATAAATATAACAGTTACCGATGATTTTGCTGTCCGTGCATCTGCAATTGCAAATGCAGTTGCCATACAGTTTGGCGAAACAATTCAAACTTTGGAACTGCCTCAGTTTGGAGATAGCGCTGGCGTGAAAGCTACAATGGTGAGGTCGGCTGGAGTTCCTGGCGGGCCATCAACGCCGAATACAAAGCTGAATACGCTGACTGGTTTATTGGGCGGGTTCATAATTGCCTGTTTCATCGGAATAGTACGCCAAATCTTTGACAGTTCGGTTAAGAATGCAAATCACCTTTCAGGTCGTCCATTGCTTTCGACGATCTTTTTTGATCCCGAAGCTGAAGATAGTCCCCTCCTCACAAATATTGGAAATTATTCAATTCGCGCTGAGTCTTTTAGACACTTGCGTACTGCGCTCAAACTCCCGGTTGGCCAAAGTGAATGTCAGGTGATCGCTGTAACTTCTGCATTCCCTGGTGAGGGAAAGACGACTACCTCAATTAACTTGGCTATTGCTTACGCCCAGACTGGGCTTAAGGTTGCGCTCGTTGAAGCAGATTTGCGACGACCATCTTTTAAGAAATACTTCGCCTCAGATCTTGATCAGCCGATTGGCCTAATGGAAGTGTTGAACCTTATCGATTCAGGGAAGGCTCCAAAAAAATTTGAGGGTCTATTTCAAAGTTTTGGTAGCGAAGATGACTGCTTTGAATGGATTGGTTCTGGAGTCATCCCGGCTAACCCCGCTGAGAAATTAGACTCGACAGCGATGAACGTATTTTTAGCGGGGCTTAAGCGGGAATATGACATCGTCATTGTCGACACACCCCCGGCATTGCCAGTCACGGATGCCGCTGTCTTAGCGGCCAAAGTCGACAGCGTGATTGTTGTTGCCCGCGCCGGCGTCACAAAGCAATCGCACGTATCGGGAGTTTTTGAAATTTTGGATAATCTGAGAGCGACGATGCTGGGCGTAGTTTTGAATATGGTTCCTCAACATGCTCGTGGTGAAGAGTACGGGTATGCCTACAATCGATATGAGCCAAGGTCAAAGTATGGGTACAAATACGGGAACGGATATGGATACGGCACAACAGAGCCGTATGGGCCTCTTGTTCTGCAAAGTAATTTGCCTGCAACAGGTGAGATGCGCGTTCCGTTAGAAGTTCGCATCAAGGCCAAATTAGCCAATCGCAAAAAAGCTAAAATTTCTAAGGTAAGCGCTCCTGAAAAGGCTAAAGAAAATGATATTGAAATCCAAAGCGATTTTGAGAAGTTTCTTGAAGAGATCAAAAAGTCGTAAGGCTAGTAAGAGCCTTTTCCGCTTAACACCGCTTTAAAAGTCCTAAAAATAAGAATTAGATCTAATGCGATTGACCAATCTTGCACGTATTTTATATCAAAGGCCATGCGCTCTTCCCATGTCGTGTCTTTGCGACCAGATACCTGCCAGATACCAGTTAGTCCTGGCTTTGCAATCTGTCGCCTGAAATGGAAATCACCAAGCTGTGGGGCTTCTTCAGGGAGAATTGGGCGTGGACCAACTAATGACATCGATCCCGTAAGTACGCACCACAATTGGGGTAGTTCATCCAGCGAAAAGCGACGCAGAACTCTTCCAACGCGGGTAATTCTAGGATCGGATTTGTACCGTTCGCTCATTCCCTCATCTGGGCGGCCCAAGATTTCAAGTCGAAGTGCATCAGAACCTGGACGCATACTTCTAAACTTAGGAAATTTAAACAAAGTGCCATTCTGACCGATTCGTTCTTGGGTGTAGAGCAATTTGCCGCGGGACTCAAATTTGATTAGCAACACAAGAACCAGATACAGAGGTGACAAGAGAATTATTGACGGTATCACCAGTATCAGGTCAAACAGACGTTTTAGCACACGCAGGGAATCACTTATCTGAGCTGAACCAATAGATACCCAATTGAAGCCGTCCAGATAGCTTAATTGACTCTGAGATGCAGCTAGTCCAATCCGGTCATAAACCAAGAACTCAGCGCCTGTTTGCTGGATAGACCACATCAACTGCTCGATTTGCAAAGATGACAACTCATGGGTGTCCGCTAATAGGACTTTGCTACATCCGGATAATGTAATTTGCAGAGTAACTTCATCAACCCATTTGCTAAAGTCATAATGAGATTTGGGAATTTCCTTGTGCCGGAGTTCAATTATCTCGCCAAGGCCCAGTTCATGAACCAATTCCACTTCCTTCCCGTTTGCGCCTAAAACAAGCCATAGGCTCTTAAGATCTTTAGCCTTCAATTTATTGTCTACGATGCGTAGAAAGATCCACCGCAGAATGAGGTGAAGAATTGTGCCCCCGACCAGACTAAAGAGGATGACAAATCGTGAAATTTGAATCTTAAAAAGATAACTTGCCGATGAGAAAGCTAAAAAAGTCATAAAACTTGATCGAAGAAGTCTGCGGTAGCCATCGATGTGGTTATCTAGGATTTTCATATCCCAGGCGCCGAATAATGATAGACAGCAAAGCCAAATCGCAGGGAAGGCAATCAGAAGGGCATATTCTTTAGCGTCATTTTTGAATGCCAAGTCCTCACCGATATGGCGGACCTCAACTGCGACCACAGTGAGTAGAACCAAAAGGACAGATTCAAAAGCGATTAAATAATTTAGAAGAGTTCGCTTGGCTAATACCGAATCGGAAGGTTTAAGCTGCATTATCGATTTTCTCCATTAGGCAATTATCCCTTGCAATTCTTGGTCTGACCAACCATCTGGTTTGGATATTGGAAAAACCGAATGCCCCTTAGTGTGATCTGATCACGTCGCTAGCACAAGAGGACTCGCTCTACCCAAAAAATCGATCAAACGCATAGAATGTGATGATCCCACTACTTATTGGAGCGCAATGTCTAATGCTTTTGCTGCTCGCGTACTAATTGCCGAGGATGAAGAGTTTACGTTAAACCTTCTTCGCGAGGTGCTTGAGGGTGCAAATTTTCAGGTCGAGGCTGTGGGAAATGTGGCTGATGCGATCGCGAAGGTCGATAGCTTCGACCCGCATGCAGTAATTACAGATTTAAACTTTGGGGTGTCGGCACCCAGCGGTGCCGATTTGTTGCAGTTTATTGAAAAAGATCATCCGTGGATCGGCAAGGTGGTGCTTACGTCGCACGCCTCCCCCAATTTGGCAGTACCAAGTGGGGTTGTGATCCCGGATGGTGTTACTTACTTGGTTAAGTCAGAAATGGGATCTATCTCTGAACTGATTGCAGCGGTTGAAAGTTCTATCTCTAAATCCAATATCGGGGTGTCGAAGCCGGTCTTAGAAAATGATCGAATAGTTATTAGTTCAACTCAGAGTGAGATCTTGTTGATGCTGGCTGAGGGATATACGAATAGCGCGATTGCGCGCAAGCGCGGGACGTCATTGCGCGCGGCCGAAACTTTGATTCAAAGAACTTTTGCCAGCCTTGGCATTAAATCAGATGAAGATTTTAATCCCCGTGTTTTGGCCGTGCGGCTGTGGCAGCAAGGAAAAGTTGTTGTTAAGTGAAAGAGGCGCTCGAGAGATTTAAGGTCGCATCCACTGGCCGCTGGGCAATTTCCGTTCGTACCTACATTTTGACGGTACCAATAGCGATCGCCATGAATTTGGAACGTGAGAACCTTTTAAACCCAGGTAATGCATCAAGAAGTATTGCTATTTGTATGGCTGGAGAACTGGCGAGTTGGCTCTTTCTCTTCATTTCTCATACAACCCTGTTGAAGCATCGGCGAGAACGCCAGCAGCGATTTTCGAAATGTCTATTTGTCTGGTTCGGCGCAGGGGCGGTTAAGAGCGCAGTATTTATTCTCTACTCGACAACAGTATTCGGGTTGGAACCCGACGTTACCGTGCGTGCATTTATGCCAACGCTTTTTACGGGTGCGACCGCAGGATTGCTGGCTTTCTATTTTGGAACCATCGACCGTCGAAGGATCGAAAGCTCTGCGCTTACAACAGTCGACAGGTATCTAAGAGCCGAGAAAATAGGGTTAAGTGCCTTAGATCGAATCGCCCGCGTTGAGGCAGTGAAATCTTTACGCTCTGATTTGGAGCCAGAAATAATCCATTTGCGCAGCGTTGCCTCGGGTCTGGTCAATCAATTAGATAACACAAAGAATAAAGATGAGTTAAATGAAATCCTCGAGCTAAGCAGAGATCTTGAAGATCGAATTGAGCGGGAAGCGCTAAAACTTTCAGAAAATCGGGTCGAAAGTGACAGATTCGATTCATCTGAAGCTAACCCACCTATCAACTTTGGATTTGTGCCAACGGTGATCTCAGTGCGCACTTCTGCAGTGGTAATCACTTTAGGAATGTTCTCGGGTCAGATAGTTAGGAACGGACCCATTGGCGTGGCATCAGGCCTGTTCGGGACCGCTCTTTTGGTGATAGTTCTGCTAGTCCTACGCAAAACCAGCATCAGGCTTAGTGGCACAAACTTTGTTATCGTAATTATTGCGTCCTACCCCATTATTTTCTTAACTCAGTTCATCTATGTCAGTGAATTACTGCCGGCGCTTTTTGACCTTCCAAATCCTTACCTGCCTTGGTATTCGGCGCTAAAGACAATTTATGGGTATTACCTGGCATCGATCGTAGCTGGGCTGCTTATTAGCAATACCGATAAATTAACGGCCTCACGAGAAGTTCACGATGATTTGCAATCCGAAATCGCGGCATTGAATCAACAGCAAGATCTGATTACTCAGCATATTTTGGAAACTCGATTTGGAACAATTAAAGGGAAAATAGCTGGGGTCACAATGGCGCTGCAGCTAATTCTTAATGAGGATTCCAGCATCACAGCCGCAAATTTACAGAGCAAAATGATGTCTGGGGCCCTTCAATTACTTACCGAGGCGCAAACAGAGGTAGAACTTCTAGATATTGAGTTCAGCCATGGTTAGAAATTTTCTTCAAGTAAAAATAGTTAATTTAATCAATCTGCTTCCGCCTCGCCTAATAACTATGCAAGTCTATATTGCAACGCTGCCGGTGACGGTTTTTGTCACAATTTTTATTATCCCTCTCGAAATTAATCGACCAATCGAGTATCTACATTGGCTTGTGATTGGCTTATTGAGTCATTTAGCGATGCTTCCATTTGCGGTATATGGCCTTAAGCGCACTAGTTTACGTGAGCAAGCCCTCTTGGTTTTGGCTATGGGTTTGGTGCGCGGCGGGACTATCGGCATTCTCGAGCCCTTATTTGGATTTAAAGATCAGTTTGCACTGCCACTGCGCGCCCTAAATTCGATGTTGTTTACCTACTATCTTTTCCAGATTTTTGCCATCATTTACGACTTTCGCTACGGATTCCGCAACAAGGTTTCGACTCTTTTAAAGCAATCAGTTCTTAGCGGAGAACAATTAGATTCAAACGCATCGTTTACGACAAATAACGAATTAGTGGTGGTCATAGGGAACTTGCAGGAAAAAATTAGGCAGGCTATTTCCAATCTACCGAAATCCCAAAGCATAGATGAGAGCACGAAAGAGATCGACAAAATCGTGCGAGATTACATCAGGCCACTGAGTAAATCTAAGTGGAGTAATGGAGATATGCGTTGGATGAAATTAGGCTTTTTTCGAGTCGTGAAGAGAACTTTAACTCTTGCGCCCTTGCCAGTTTTTGAAGTCTATTTGCTTATGTTTCCACTGGCCTTGATAAATCAAGTCTCTCGCCTCGGATTTGCAACTACAGCCGTGACGCAAGGTGCTTGGTTTTTAGCGGTTGTTATCCTAGTTAATGGCTCTAAAATTATATTGCCCGCAAAAAATAAGAATTATTTTCCTCAAAATGTCGCAATTATGTTTTTATCAAGTCTGATAATTACTCCATTATTCTCATTCATTGTTGGTGTTTCCCCGGGCACCTTGATTAACGCACAAGATTCGTTTTTGAAACATCTATATCCCTCGCTATTGATAGCAGCAGTGCTCATTACCGCTTCATTGTTATCTGTTTTAACTAGCGATAAGGCCCAAGTATTTGATTATTTAGAAAATCATCTAGACAAAGAAAAAGCGTTAAACTTTTTTGAATCTGGCAAACAATCCATTCGAGATGCGCATTACGCACAGTATTTACATGCTGAAGTTCAATCAAAGCTTCTGGTTTGTAAGTTACTTTTACTTCGAGCCGCTGAATCAGATTTTCAAATTTTCAGTCCAGAAGTTACCAACCAAATCCTCTCTCGTTTAGATGGTTTGGGTAAGCAGCCGGCTATTCCTGTTTCGCAAATACCTAGCCAGCGCATCAACGCATTGGTCCAATCCTGGAAAGGGCTTGCTGAAATTTCTTTCGACTTACCCCCCGATTTTGACGAAATTAAGGCTGAGGCAAATGTGGTTTCTCAGTTAATTGAAGAAGGTGTCATCAATGCCATTAGACATGGCAATGCCAACAAGGTGGAGATTCGTGCATTTTTCATGTCAGGTCTACTGAAAGTAGTAATCCATGATGATGGGGTTTATGTTGAAAACAAGAAGTCAGATGGGCTCGGAAGTATCCTCTTTGATACATTTGCTAAGCGATGGGATGTCGCGTCCGACGGAGACGGAACTACTCTGCGATTTTCTGTAGAGATCGCTTCTGGAAATACAATAGGTGAATAAGAAAGACTGCCACCGCGCCCGATGAATTAAGTATGAAATCTCTTAACGAACTCACGCGCCCAGGGACGAAACTTTGTGCAAACTCAGCACCCGCCGATAGAAGAATACAAATTAAGAGCGCGTACATGTCTTCTAGACTTCCAAATAATTTGATCAGAATGAAGAACATGGGAACTAAAAGCAAAATGTTGCCTACAAATTCGAGGTTTCCAGAGAGATACAGCAGATCTTGAAATAGTTTCTTTAGGAAATTGCTCGGATCTAATTGATCTTTAGGCACTTTCCTCGGAAAGACCATGGCAAGCAGATAAGTGCTTATATATAGGGCACCGCTGGCTTTTATCAACGCGGTCTTATTCACTCTCGTGAGTTTACACTAGCCAATGTATGATCCCGTAACGCAAGTTTATCGGAGGTTAAAGTGGAAAGAAGAGATCTCTTTCGCTGGAGCAGGCGCATTTCAATTGCTTTGCTGCTGGTTTTCTTCGTTTCTGCCGTTGCCTTTGGTATCAGTACAAAATCTCATGTTGAAGCTTTTTCAACTAGCATGAAGCAGTCCTCGTCAAAAGAAGTTATTGATAAAAATGCGCAGGCACTTTTAAATGACCTCAATGTAATATTTGCATTGGCCAACTTACCTGTCGTAAAGCAAGTATTGAACGCGCTCGATCTGAACTTTGTTCCAGTTGAAGAAGAAGTAAGGGCTGCCCTAATGTCGGCTTCGGAACTTGCTGGATCGGATAAACCAAAACTCTTTCTTGTTGCCTTCCAAAATAGTGCTGAGGCGCGCGGAACTGGTGGAATTCTGGGTGCTTACGCATTAGTCGAGTTGCATAAAGGTTCTGTGCGAGTAGTGAAGACCGGATCAAATGAACCTCTATATGGAATATCCCTAAAGAAAATACCGATTGATGTTCCGGATGAGTTTCGAAAGTTGTATGGCGAAAATCCCGCAATTTTACAGAATGCGAATTTATCCCCTCACTTTCCGTATGGAGCTGAAATTTGGCTCGAGCTTTGGAAAGAAGAGTTTGGTCAGTCACTTGATGGCGTGATTGCGGTTGACCCAACAGCCTTAAGTTATGTTTTGCGGTCAACGGGTCCGATTAGCCTGCCATCAGGTGAAAAAATTACTTCTGAAAACGTTGTATCTGAGACGTTAAAAAATGCTTACAAGCGATTTGAGAAAGATAACATGGCTCGTAAGCAGTACTTAGTAGAGATCATGAATGCGACAGACAAGCAGATAGAATCAGGAACCTACTCAAATTTGAAGATGGCTCAGGCGATACGTGATGGGATTAGCGAGAATCGAATATTGGTTTACTCAACCAATAAGAAAGTGCAGGGATATCTGAGTAAGGTACGTCTAGGCGGTTATATGTCGCAAGAAAGTGATAATGAATTTAGAGCTGTGATCCAAAATATCGACGCCGGAAAACTTGATTACTATCTTGATCGCTCTGTAACAATAGAAAGTCAATCGTGCGATCGAGTAAAGCAAACACAAGTAAAGGTGCGTGTAACAAATACTCTGAAAACCGGAGTCGGGCTTTCTTCTTATGTTTTAACTCGCGCCGATAAGGGCAAACCTGAATCCTTGATTCTGGGTTCACATCGATTCAAAGTATTTATCTATGGCCCGACCGATTCAAAGTTAGTTAGCGTTTCGCGTGAAAACCGAACAGCCAACTTGGGTGGCTCATCAACTGAGCGAACAAGGCCCATTTATGTGGCAGATGTTGACCTAGCACCGGGGGCGAGCGAGGAACTGCTGGCCAATTTCAGTGGCGGCCTCGGTAAGATTACGTTCGTAGATCAACCCCTTGTGCGCGAGACAAAGCTTGCGATTAATGACCGTTGCTAAGAAGGTTAGGTTCAATGTCGAGCACGTTTAAGAACAAATACTTGGTGCTCACATACACCATTGTTCTTGCCTTGCTCTTTGCACAACTTCCTAATACCGGTGTAAACGCAGTTACCGTTTGTGCAGGGCCTGCGGCATATCCACCAGATCTTCCAGATTGTTTAGATCCAGTTGTGCTTGCTCAGCAAGAAGCAGAGCGTGTTGCGGCAGAACGACGTGCCGCATCAGAGGCTGCTGCTGCTAAGGCAGCGCTCGAGCGCGCAGAACAAGAAGCGATTGCCACCGCTGCTGCCGCGGCAAAGACGCAAGAAGAATTTGCTGCTGCGGCTGCAAGAGCACGTATTGCAGCAGAAACTGCAGCAGCAGAAAAAGCAGCAGCAGACAGTGCCGCGGCTACAGCAGCAGCGGCAGAAGTTACAAAACGTGCACAAATTGAAGCGGCCCGAATTGCAGCAGAAGCTGCAGCGCAAAGATTATTGGAAGAACAGGCAGCGGCAATAGAGGCAATTCGGGTTGCACAGGCTGCTGTTGAAACGCAAAGACTAGAAGTTGCTCGTCAGCAAGCGTTAGCGGCTGCGGCGCAGGCAGCGTATGACGCACAAGCAGCTGCCCTGCAAGCAGAGATTGAAAAACAGAATGCCGCGGCAGCTGCTGCACTTTTAGAGAAGCAAAGGCTAGATGCTGAGAATGCCACGAGAATTGCCGCAGATAATGCAGCGAAGGAAGAAGCCGCTGCGCGAGAACGTGCAGAAACTGCTGCTGCGGAAGCATCTGTTGCTGCTGCAAGCAAGGCGGCGGCTTCAGCAAACGCGGCAACAGATGCCAAAGCTGCCTACGACAACGCGCCAGCGCTTCGTGCGTCACCGGTGCAAACAGATGATGAAACCCCTGCGTTGTCAGAAGATGGATTTAAGTTCTTAACATCGGTGCCAACTGGCGCAAATTTAACTCGAGCACAGCTTTTCGATATTTGGCAGGCCGCTGAGTTAGTTAAAGCCAATGATGAACAGGCGAAAAAAGATGCCGAAGATGCAGCTGCTGCCGCAGTTACTGCAGCAAATGCAGCGCGCGCTGCTGCTGTTACGGCTGCACGTTTAGCAAGTGAAGCCGCTGCCGCTGCCGCTGCCGCTGCCGAAGTTAATCGATTAGCAATTGCCGCAAAGGCTGCAGCAGATCAAGCAAAGGCTGATGCGTTGGCTGTTGCGCAAGCTGCAGCAGACTTAGCTGCCGCTGCCGCCCGTGAAAAAACGCGTCTTGATGGAATTGCTGCTGCTGAAGCTGCAGCAAAATTAAAATTAGAGAACGATGCAAGAGCTGCGGCTGCTACATATGCCACGCGTCAAGCAGAGTTAGCAGCAGTTGAAGCGGCAAACTTAGCCGCGGCTGCCGCAGCTGCTGTTGCTTTAGCAAAAGCTTCCGCGCTCGATAGCGCTGCAGATACCCTTGAATCAGTTGCAGACGCGGGTGATGACTTTGCAGCCGCGGCTGCAAGAGCATCTGCCGCAGCATCGGCTTCACTTTCTGAAGCAACTGCGGCATCAGATGCCGCGGCTGCCGCGGCTGCAAGAGCAGCATCAGATGCAGCTGCAGCAAAGCTTGCTGCAGATAATGCGTTGGCCGCGCAAGTTGCTGCAGAAGAAGCGGCAAGACGTGCTGCAGAAGAAGCGGCAAGACGTGCTGCAGCTGCTGCAAATGCTGGGTCGGATTCAAATCGCGAATACTGGCTGCAAGTGGCATCTGAAGCACGCGCTGCACAGGAGGCTGCAGCGAAGAAACTAGAAGACGATAAGAAGAAGGCTGAAGCCGCTGCAAAGGAATTAGCTGAAGCAGAGGAAGCACAAAAATCAGATTTGCAGAAGAAAGCAGAAGCAGCAAAAGCAGAAGCAGATCGCTTGCAAGCTAAAGCACAAGAAGAAATAGCGGCTGCAGAGGCAGTTGCAACAGCTGCGGCTGAGAGAGCCAAGGCTAAAGCGCTGGAAGAGATTGCAAAGATCAACAATAAGATCGACAAGATTTCCACAAGAGTTTCAACTGCAGTTTCTAAGTTTAAAAACACCGCAGAAATTTCAGCCGGCAAGGTTGCCGATGCCGCCAAGTCAGTTGAGGCTGCAAAATCTCAAGTTTCGCAAGCTAACGAAGTAGTGGCCACTGTGTTCAGTGAATTAAAAGTAATAAATACGCAGATTGCAACCTATGAAGTGAAGATACTTGAACAATCTAAAGCGGAAAAGGTGATTAACGCTGCCATCAATACTGTAAAGAAATCTATTGAGGTTGAGACTGGGGTTTATGAGCAGATTCGCCTTGAGATAACTCGTATGCAGACAACTTATAACAATGCGAAGCAAGCAGCTCAAGTGGCGGCAAATGATGCACAAGAAAAGGCATCAATTGCAGGTGATAGTAAAATAATGGCAGACTCTGCGATCGCGGCATACAAGGCTGCTGTAAAGGCAGGCAAGCTTTCTAGTAGCGAGAAACCGTTCACTGTAGAGAATTCGGAAAGCCCTTCAGATCTTGGCGTTGACCTACGAATTTCTCAGGGCAGTGAAGCCAATCGATTGAAAGTGATCGCTGACCAAGCGACTGCTCGTTATAACCGGAATAAGGCCGCTGCTGACTTAGCGCAGAAAAAAGTTGACATGGCGCTGGCAAGTCTTGGCGCTTCAAAGATGATGTTGGAAAGTAAAATGTTGTTTGCAAAAAAAATTCAAGAACGAATTCGCATCGCTGAAGAAAAGTTGAAGACTAATCAGGCAGAACTCCTCAAGATTTCAACCGCCAAAAATCTTCTATCTAAGCAACTTACAAATGCCAAGGCAAAAGCGATTGCTAAACAGAACGCGTTAACAGCGGCGCAAGTAAAAGCGCAAGCAGCGAAGGTAAAAGTCGTTCAAGCGACAGCAATTCTTGAGACTCGCAAGAAGGACCTCGCAAACAATGACAAGGTGGCAGGCGCCCAGGCCGATGCCGTTTCAGCCCTGGATAAGGCAAAGCAAGATATTGCAGGTTCTGAATCGAAGATTGATCAGATCGATGTTGCCACCGATAAGGGAGTGTTCGCTCGTTCGCTGCCGATTATCCTGACAATCGTCGCCGTTGTTGCAATAGTTTCCTTCTTCGCAACAGTTGTGATCCGTCGCCGCAAGAAGAGTTCGTCAAAACTTAAAGAGTTTGATTTCTCAATGGAGGACTTCACCAAGACAGCTGCAACCGTCAAGAAAAAGGCAGTCGTTAAGAAGAGTGCTGTTAAGAAGAAAGCAGCAAAGAGAAAGCTTAAATAGAAGTACTCAACCGTTGCACTGCACATTGCTCTTGCCTATCCTTATGAAATGAAACGTGAGAATTTTCGGCTTTCTGATGGCCGCAATATGGAATACCTGCGCAATGGTGACGTTAAGAGTGAAGCAATAATCCTGCATGCTGGAACGACTCAAGATATAACTGGTTGGCAGACCTGGCTTGATTACTTTGCCGCTCATGGAATCTTCGCACTTTCCTTTGGGCGCAGCGGGTATGCAGGTAGCGATGTAATGCCGGGTGGGGTCACCATTGATGTGGCAAATGATGTGGCTGAATTAGCGACAAAGTTGGGCATTACTAAGTTTGTAAATATCGGTCTGTCTGGTGGTGGGCAGCATGCGGTTGCAACAGGGTTAGATCCTCGTTCTGCTGGCGTGGTGACAGTTGGAAGTTTGGCTCCATTTGCAGAACTTGGTGAGGATTTTTACACCGGGATGCAACAGGCAGATATAGACGAATATGGCGATGCGCTGAAGGATATAAATTTATTGGTAGCGCGTTTTCAAAAATGGCAAGATGGTGACGTTAGCGAAACGATTACTGGCGCGCAACTTAGCGAACGCGACAAGATTGCATCAGCAAAACCCACCTGGAAAGTGCTTTTAGATTCTTGTGCGCTAACAATGCAGCAAGGTTGGGGTTGGGTGGCAGATGATTACAGTTCTTACTTGAAGCCATGGGGATTTGATCCATGCGATGTAAAGGTTCCAGCGGTTATCTGGCAAGGTGGAATGGATAAGAACGTGCCTGTGCAACACGGCAAATGGCTAGCTGCGAATATGCCCAATGCACGTTTAGAGATGCGTGCCGATGAAAGCCATCTTGGTATCTTCGTTAACTACGAGGAAGAGATCATGCAGAGCGCGATTACGCTTCTTACTTCTTCTTAAACCCTGCAGGACAAACTGGTTTTACTGCAGTTACTTTTTTGGACTTATTACCATTCACACAAGTAATTGTTTTTTTCGCTCCCGCTGTACCTGCTTGAGTGATTCTCATCTTGATAGTCGGAGATGAGAAGCCAAACCCATAAGCACCCATACGGAAGAATCCATTTTTTTCGTTAATGATTGTTGTGGCTACCTGTGCCTGTCCATCATTGCTTAGTACAGATACTGTGGCACCGATTGGTGCTTTGCTAAATCCGTATAAACATCGAGCAACGGTTGAATTCAAAACTAAGTCGTACGTTCCAGAGGTAAGAGATCCATCTGGTTTGATGTGTGGAGCTGCAACTTTGTAATCCAAGGTTCCTTCGGTTTTATTGAACGCTGGTGCACCTGAAGAGAAAACGCTGGCATTGGTAAAGATCAAACCTGCTAGCGAATTGACATTGGACGTACATTTCGAAAGCTCTGATGCCGTATTGCTAGTTAGATTTAGCGTCTGGAAACTCCACTGGCTAGGCATTGCTACCGCTTTATCACCGAGGAAAGGCATCCATGACAAGAATTCATCTATTCCAAGATCGTCATACTTGTTGCTGTGGCCTTTCAGAATTGATACAGATTCAAATGGATCTTGCCGACTCGTGCCGGCATAGAGACCGCCACCACGATCTTTTTGATATCTCTCGCGCATTTCTGGGGTCAAATCTGAATTCTTAGTCCAGCCAAATACGACCGGTACCTTTACTGGTTCAGCGAGAATTTGTACTTTAGCTGTTCCGCCGTTGGTTGCAGTAGTTACAGAGACTTCTGGGTTTGCCATACGTCCGTAAAGCCAACCGTTGAATCCCTTTGACATATTGAGGGTAATTCCAAAGGAGTGGTTTGCAGGAAAAGGTTGCGACTTTATGCAAGTGGTTCGAGTTGCCATCAAACACCTATCGTCTGTGATGAATCCAGATAAGCTGGAGTTCATAGTGTCCGTGCCTGGTCCCACTCGCTTTCCAACGTAAAACATAGGGTCTAAATTTGGTCCACCGGGAACAAATTGTCCTGTTTCTACCGTAACCGGATAAAGGCTATTCGTTAGTTGATCAAGAACAAACCTATTTGATGTCCCTGCGTCTCGATGCGAGTAAAAATCAGATTTAACCAGATACAAATCACCGGCTGAATGTGCAGCGCTAGGTAACGAAACAACCAGCGGGTTTCCACCATTTGGTAAACCGATTCCTGGATTTCCCTTAACCGCAGCGTCAAAGCTTTCGGTTAACTCTGGTCTCGGGATAAATGAAGTTGAAACAGAACCGGTAGTTAGATTCTTACTTGTAATCCCTGCAATGCAATCAACTTCTGCTGAGTTTGCACAGGGAGTTAAATTCAAATTTGCTAATTGAAAAGTGAAATTGACTGGGCACTTCTCCATGGATTTACATCTAGCCATCCCAGTAATTACCTGATTTTCAACCTTGAAAGTCGCGACGTTGGTCCAGAAACGAGCAAGAGATCGTGTGTTGTTTACAAGGTAGCCGGTGTATCCAGGTCCAGGTGGGCCAACAACTTCGAACTGTTCATCGATTGCTGTGTCTGCAACGGCTGTTGAAACCGAAGGAGCGCCTGTCACTGCAAGCATCGCTACCAATAGAAGTGACTGAAACTTTCGGCGCTTGGCAATTCTCATCCTAGAAAGATAGTCGCAACTGCCAATTAACTCATCACGCACTGAGTGAATTTAAGGTTATTTCTGCCTGCAACAGTTATCTGGGCTCCTTGGCTTTGCGCTGGCAACGGGGGCAAAAGTGCGAAGAACGGGCGCCGAAGGTGATGCGGCGGATTGGGGTGCCACATCTTGGGCAAGGCTCGTCGGTGCGGCCATAGGCGGCAAGGGATTGCTCGAAGAATCCGCTTTCACCATTGACGTTTATATACAAGTCATCAAATGAAGTGCCGCCTTTAGCGATCGCTTCTTGCATTACCTCGGTGGCAAAATCAATGATCGTTGCAATCTTCTTCTTTGAAAGATCCGTTATGGAAATTTCAGGGTGGACTTTGGCGCGCCAGAGAGTTTCATCAGCGTAGATATTTCCGACTCCACTCATGATCTCTTGATTTAAGAGCGCAGTTTTAATTCGGATGTTTCGTTTAGCGAATTTGTTGATGGTTTCTTCGCGATCAAATTTTGGATCAAAGGGATCTTTGGCAATGTGTTGGGCAGATGTTGGAACACCATCTGTGGTTTCTTCAACTGAGACCCAACCGAAGGTGCGCTGGTCGTTAAATACTAATTCGCGCTTGTGCATCGTTTTGGAAAGCTCAAACTTGGCACGCACATGCTTTGCTTCGGGGCGGTTCTTTTTGTGAATTAAGAATTGACCGCTCATGCCGAGGTGGGCAACTAGTACTTGTGGGCGATCGAGTACAAACCAGAGAAACTTTCCGCGGCGATTTAAACCAATTATCTTGGCACCGTTTATTGATTTTAGTGGTGCGATTGATTCGGGCTTGAGTGCACGCGGATGCAGATCGTGCGCTGCCGTAATTGTGTAACCCTTAACGAGCTTTTCAAGTCCGCGGCGAACGGTTTCAACTTCTGGTAATTCGGGCATTGCTTAACCTTTATTGATCACGCTAAGGGCTGCAAGTGCGCTGTCATAGCCTTTATCTTCTTTGCTGCCCGGCAATCCAGCGCGCGCAGTTGCTTGTTCGAGGTTGTCACACATTAAAACGCCAAAGCCAATTGGCTTGGAACGAGAGAGTGAGACATCCATAACGCCTTGGGTAACGCCTTGGCAGACGTAATCAAAGTGCGGAGTTTCACCGCGAAGTACAAGGCCAACGATGACTGCAACGTCAAAGCCTTCATCGAAAGCTAATTGTGCGGCTAGTGGTAGCTCAAAAGAACCTGCAACTGTGCGAGTGACCGGGGCGTTGATACCGGCTGCTTTAAAACCGCGCACCGCACCTGCAACAAGTGCGTCACAAATTTCAGGATGCCAAGCAGCGGTTATAACAATTGCCTTTAGATGTGGAAGTTGAGGAATCTTAATTTCGGGTACGTGACCAGCCATTAGAGCGCTCCTAACGCGTGATTGAGTTTATCTCGCTTGGTTTCTAGGTATTTCTGATTATGTTTATTGGCGATTACTTCAAGTGGTGCAACCGTTACGGTTATTCCGGCCGCCTTAAGCGCGGCAATCTTCTCGGGATTATTTGTTAATAGCGTGAGGCTGGTGATCTGTAGGCGATGCAGTATTTCTGCAGCATCCTCATAGGTGCGATCATCAACTGGTTGACCGATTGAAACATTTGCTTGAACAGTATCTTGTCCCGAATCTTGCAGAACATAGGCACGAATTTTCTCGGCCAAGCCGATGCCGCGGCCTTCGTGATCGCGGATATAGATAACGTAGCCGTGACCGTTTCTTTCAATTAGAGAAATGGCCTCTTGCAGTTGTGGCCCGCAATCACAGCGCTTGGAACCAAAGACGTCTCCGGTTAAGCACTCTGAATGAACGCGGACCAGTGGTTGGTTCGTTGGAGTATCAGCGAATTTAAGAATCGCGTGTTCGGCACCTGTTGGAGAAATATAAGTAGAAATCTGCCATTCGGCGTTTTCTAGTGGAAGGCTGGCCCATTCCATTTTCGAAACTTCAAAGCACTTCTTTGCAGGAAGTACTCGCGCCAATTCATCGATCGAAATGATTTCTAAACCGTGTTGCTTGGCAAACTCAGTAATCTGCGCCCCACGCATCATCGAACCATCATCATTTACTAGCTCGGATAAGACCGCGCTGGGGTTTGAATTTGTTAACTCGCACAAAGCCATACTTGCTTCGGTATGGCCGCGACGCTCGTGCAGACCACCTGTTGCCGATATCAATGGGAAGACATGGCCTGGACGCGCGAAATCTGTTGGCACTGATTTGGCATCAGCAAGTGCTCGCAATGTGTTGGCGCGCTCTTTGGCCGGAATGCCAGTAGAACGCCCCGCGATCGCATCGACGGTGACGGTGAAAGCGGTGTTGTGGTTATCTTCATTGCGCTTGACCATCAGCGGAAGTTTTAAACGCTTGGCAGTTTCTTCGTTGATGATTCCGCAGATCACACCGGATGTGTAACGAACCATAAATCCAATGTTTTCAGCAGTTGCTTTATCGGCCAATAAAATCAGATCTGCTTCATTTTCACGGTTTTCATCATCTGTTACGACAACGAATTTACCTGCCTTAAAATCAGCTAGGACTTTATCGAGGTTACTCATTTGTCATCCCGTCCACGTGCAATAAGTCTTTCTACATACTTGGCAAGGACATCTACTTCAATATTTAGCTGATTACCAACTTGTTTCTGTGAAAGATTTGTCTTAGCCAGAGTCTCTGGGATTAGCCAGACCGAGATCTGATCAGCCGGATCATTTAATTCTCCGACGGTAAGTGAAACGCCTTCGATGCAGATGGAACCTTGTGCGACTACATATTTCATCAGCGCTTTAGGAATTGCGATATCCATACGGGTCCATTGCGCATCGGCAGAAATTAATACAACTTCAGCAACGCCATCGACGTGACCCTGCACGATGTGGCCGCCTAAACGATCTGCGGTGCGAGTTGCAAGCTCGAGGTTTACTGCAGAACCAACTTTAAGTAAACCCGTGCTGGTTAAGTTAAGGGTTTGCACCATTACATCAACTGCAAATTTTGATTGATCAAATGAGACAACGGTTAGGCAGACTCCGTTGACGCTCACCGAATCCCCTTGTGCAATTTGCGCAGCGATCTCCTTGCTGGAAATCTCAAGGCGCGCGCTACTTTCTTGGTGCTCGATCGATGAAACCTGGCCAACAGCTTGAATAAGTCCGGTAAACATTAGAGCCCACCTTCTTCTGATTTTGCACTTTTAAGCAAGGTAATTTTCAAGTCAGCGCCGATAACTTCTACATCAGAGATCTCAAAATCTAGACGTCCCGAGATATTTGATATTCCTAAATCGCCAATTGATGGTTTGCCTGCGCCCAAAAAGGTAGGTGCTTGGAACAAAATGATTTCGTCAATTAAATCTGCGACTAACATGGCGGTGCCAAAAGTCGGCCCTGATTCGATTAGCAATTGATTGAATCCGCGATCATTGGCTAGCGAGATGAGATCGCTAAAGTCGTGCGATTTGATTAATACCGTCTCTGCATCAGTGCCTAGAATTTGTGAGTTGCTTTTAATCTCAGTTTTACCCAAAACAATTCTTACTGGGTTCTTACCTAAACCTTTGCTGGTTAGCAGCGGATCATCCGCTATAACTGTGGCAGTTGAAGTAACGATGGCATCGGATTGTGAGCGAATCTTTGCCACATCGGCACGCGCGAGTTCTCCGGTGATCCACTTAGAACTGCCGTCGGTGGCGGCAACTTTGCCATCCATGGTGGACGCGATCTTCCAAGTAATTCGGGGACGGTTCTTTTCGATCTTGGTTAGCCAAGCGCGATTTTCGTGACGAGCTTGGACTTCTGCTGTGCCTGAGATGACTTTAATTCCGGCACCGCGCAAACGCTCTGCTCCCCCGGCAGCAAGGGGATTTGGATCGCTAACTGCATAAACAACTTCACTGATTCCTGATTCAATAATCGCGTCAACGCAAGGTGGAGTTTTTCCGTGATGGTTGCATGGTTCTAAAGTTATATAAATAATCGATCCGGCAGGGATTTCTTTTGCTCCCCTTATCGCTAACACTTCAGCGTGGTCTGTTCCTTGGTGGAATCCCTCACTAATAAATTCTCCGGTTGCACTTGTTATTACAGCGCCAACAATTGGGTTGGGAAATGTTTTGCCAAGACCGTAAGTAGCGCACTCGATGGCGCGCGCCATCGCATCTTCTGCCCTAAATACTTGGGACAGTTGGTGTACTTGGTTCATGATCAACACCCCTGCTCGAGAACGGTGTTGCATCTCGGGGTGGAAAAAGCGGTACGAGCCAACGCACTAAGCCCGTTACTAAAAGTAAAAGGATGCGTCGACTACGCGTTGATTTTCTCTCATCCGGACTTTAACCGTCGGTTCGGGAATTTCACCCAATCAACCGGTCAATGGCTTTGACCGGGTCGCAGACTTTAACTGCCGGTTCGAAATTACATCGACCCCGAAAAACAACACCCTTAGTCTAGCGCGTTATAAAGTGTTGCGGATACGAGCCTAATTCTTTGAGTTTTAAGCAACACCAATCGCATCAACGACGAAGATCAAGGTTTCATTTGGCCCAATTGGTCCGCCGCCTTGTGCGCCATAACCTAGATCAGGTGGGATAACGAGCAAGCGACGTCCGCCGACTTTCATCCCTGGAATACCTTGTTGCCAACCAACAATCACGTTGGCAAGTGGGAATGTGGCCGGTGATCCGCTTGCCCAAGAAGATTCAACGAGGGCTCCGTTAGACCAAGACATCAGTGTGTAATGAACTGTCATCGTTGAAGTTGGAAGTGCTTCTGCGCCTGTTCCAACGATTATGTCTTTAGTAACCAAAGTTGTTGGAGGAGTACCAGTTGGCGCACCAATTGTTGGGGCCTCACCTTGGTTGGTAGTAACGGTAGGTAAATTATCCGCGCTTGAGCTCACTTCTTTATCTCCACATCCAGTTAGTAGTACGAGTGACATTGCAATTACTGCAGCAAGTTTTGACTTCATTACTTCTTCTCCCCTTCACCGATTTCACGAATTAACTTAAATTCTCCGCCGCCTAGTTGACCTTGATCGCGATACATCTCTAATTTGGCGCGAGTATCTGCAATATCAAGGTTGCGCATAGTCAGTTGTCCGATGCGATCGACTGGGCCAAAGGCAGCGTTTTCAGTGCGTTCCATGGAAAGTTTTTCTGGGTGATAGCTAAGTGCTGGACCAGTTGTATTAATGATTGAGAAATCATCACCGCGACGCAGGCGAATTGTTACTTCACCGGTTACCGCAGATGCCACCCAACGTTGCAGAGATTCGCGCAACATCAAAGCTTGCGGATCTAGCCAGCGACCTTCGTAAAGCAGGCGTCCTAAGCGGCGGCCCTCTGCGTGATAGTTAGCAATAGTGTCTTCGTTGTGAATTGCACTTAACAAACGTTCGTAAGCGATAAAGAGCAGCGCCATTCCGGGTGCTTCATAAATTCCGCGGCTCTTGGCTTCGATAATTCGGTTTTCAATCTGATCGGCCATACCTAAACCATGTCGACCACCGATTGTGTTCGCCTCTTGCATAAGGGCAACTACATCGCTGAAATCTTTTCCGTTAATGGCAACAGGACGGCCTTGCACAAATTGAATCTTTACATCTTCAGATGGAATAGCCACCGATGCGTCCCAGAACTTAACTCCCATGATTGGGTTAACAATTTCAATAGAAACGTTGAGGTTTTCTAGATCTTTAGCCTCGTGGGTTGCGCCCAGAATGTTTGCATCCGTCGAGTAAGCCTTTTCAACGCTGTCACGGTATGGGAAATTGTGGGATACCAACCATTCGGACATCTCTTTGCGCCCGCCAAGTTCGCGTACGAAATCAGCATCTAGCCATGGCTTATAAATGCGTAAATTTGGATTGGCAAGCAACCCGTAACGATAGAAACGTTCGATGTCATTGCCTTTATAGGTTGATCCATCGCCCCAGATTTCGACCTTATCTTGCAGCATCGCGCGAACCAGCAAAGTACCGGTGACGGCGCGGCCCAGAGGCGTTGTATTGAAATATTGTTTGCCGCCAGAACGGATATGGAATGCACCGCAGGCGATTGCAGCCAGTCCTTCTTCAACTAAAGAAGTCTTGCAATCTACAAGGCGTGAAATTTCTGCGCCATATTCTTTTGCGCGAACCGGAACGGTATCGATATCAGTTTCATCGTATTGCCCAAGGTCTGCGGTGTATGTGCAAGGGACCGCACCTTTTTCGCGCATCCATGCCACTGCAACCGATGTATCAAGGCCACCAGAGAAGGCGATACCTACTTTTTCGCCAACTGGGAGGGATGCAAGAACTTTGGACATGCGTGTAAGTCTAACGGTTGAGCAGGGATGCTAGTGCAGGCTTTACTTTCCAGAGCGAGATCATTTCCGCATAGCGTGATTTCTCTGCGGCATCTGCAATTGCGCCGGTCTTTACCGCGCGAATCATTAGATTGCGAGGCGTGTGCTCTCCCCCGATGAATTCAATTGCTTCGACGCGATATCCAAGTAATTTCATAATCTGCATACGAAGTGCATCTGTAATTAAATCGCCCAGCCGCTCTTTCATGATTCCATTTCTGGTCATCATCTGCCATGGCTCAGGGATATCAATCATCTGCGCTTGGATGTCGTGGTGACAACAGGGAGCGATCAAAGCTAACTTGGCATCGGCGGTAACAGCCCACGAAATTGCATCATCAGTTGCGGTGTCGCAGGCATGCAAGGCAATCGCGACATCGGCTGCGCGCAGACTGGTCTGTGAGATTTCTTCCGCAAGGAAGTTAATGGTCTTAGAGATACCCAACTTTTTGGCGATCTCGTTATTGCGCGCACGCGCGCTTTCGCGAACATCAATGCCAATAACGTTTACCGGAATTCCTTGGCTCCAAAGATATTGGTGGGCCGCAAATGTTAAGTAGGCGTGCCCACATCCCAGATCAACAACTGAAAGTGGCTTGGCAGTTGTTGGTTTTGCAATATGACCAGCTTCGATTGCCGAATTAAGTGAAGGCACGAGCAAGCGCAGAAATTCTTCTACCTGCAGATATTTATCGCTCTTACTAGCTTTAACTTTTCCAGAAGCATCTGAAATTCCAACCTCAATTAGAAATGGGTCGCTGGCATCTAGGAGCCGAGCCTTAGCGCGATCGTGTGAAAGATCGGCTTCAAATTGATCTTTGGTGCGATGGATCAGCGCCTCACCTTTCTTTGTTATCCGAATTGAGATCGATCCGGACTTTTCTTCCAGCAAGATATTTGCAAACCCAGAATCCAAATAATTTAAAGCAATAAATTCAGTTGGTGAATAATTCTTAGCTGTCATAGCGCGGCCATCACTTTGGGATACCTGATATTTGATTTCGCCTTTTATTAGAACCGGCTTCACATCAATTCGCTCGGTTGGGGTCTGCATATTGCGGCGGCGGCCAGATAAGACCAATCGCACAAAATTCTCCGAGTTTTTTAAGGTAGCGACTACTTCTGCGAGGGCAATATCGAGTGTCGACTCCATGTATTAAAAATACCGCAGATTCAATCCATTACGATCTCCCAATGATCTCAACCAACGCCTGGATTTTGACGATGTCGGTACTAGCCATAATCGTGCTCTTTGACTTTAGCTGGGCTGTGATTCGCCGCAACCAAGTGACCTCATTAAAAGAAGCATCTCTCTGGAGTCTGCTCTATGTCTCACTCGCGATTGCTTTTGGAATATATCTAGGCACATGGACAGATGCACAAACCCAACAAGAGTTCTTTGCTGGTTGGCTCACCGAATATTCATTGTCCTTCGATAACCTCTTTGTTTTTGTAATTATCTTAAGCAGGCTAAAGATCGAAGAGAAGAGTAAGCAGTTAGCCCTTCTCTTTGGAATTCTGATCGCACTTGTATTTAGAATTATTGCTATTACTTTGGGCGCGGCCGCGATTAAGCAATTTGAATGGATTTTCTTTATCTTTGGTGCATTCTTGATTTACACCGCTATCCACCTCTTTATGGAAAGTTCGCAGAAGGATGAAGAAGAGAAGGAAAGCAAGATAATTTCCTACTTAAGCGCTAAGGGAATGAAGCCTTTCACCGTTGCGCTTCTGGCACTTGGCCTAACCGACATCCTCTTTGCCCTCGATTCGATCCCGGCAATCTTTGGCCTTACCGAGAGTGTTTATGTGGTTATCACCGCAAATATCTTCGCGCTGATGGGCCTTCGCCAACTTTATTTCTTAATTGGCGGACTCATGCAAAGACTTATCTATATCGGCAAGGGGCTTTCGGTAATCCTAGGATTTATCGGAATCAAACTCTTGTTCCACGCTTTCCATGCCGTTGATATCCATGAAATCGCAGGTATCGGAGTTCCGAAAATTACGATCACGCAAAGTCTTTCGGTAATTGTTGCAACTTTAGCCATTGCCACTATTGCAAGCTTGATCGTAACTTCACGCAAAAAAATTAACTAGGTAGCTCTACATCAACTGCTAGGCCACCTAATTCGCTCTTGCGTAGGTCAAGTTTTCCGCCATGTTCTTGAACAATGGCGGCGATGATGCTCATACCTAGACCCGAACCGCCGCTTTCGCGAGATCTAGACGGATCAAAACGATTCATGGCAGCGATCTCGCTACGGTAAGCGCTCTCGGGTAATCCGGGTCCGCCATCTTCAATAATTAAATTAACTTTTTTGCCTTTATTTTTCAAAGTGATTGCAACCGGAGCGCTAGCTGGTGCGTGTCTTACTATATTTGAAATGCAGTTTTGAATTAGACGATTTAGATGTTCGCGTGAGCCCTGAACAGAAAGAGCATCTGAGATATTTAGAGTGAGTGTTCGCTCCTTATTAAACAGAGCAAAATCATGGGCATGGGCGCTAACCAATTCAGATAGATCTACCTCTTCAAAAGTGGTCGGTTTGCTCTCCCCTAACTCTGCCAGCAGGAGCAGATCATGAATCAGGCTTTCCATGCGCTCTATCTCGGTGCTGACTCGAGAAAATGCGCGAACGCGATCAACTAAATCTGTAATTTGTCCCTTACTCAGCAGCTCGTTATATCCCTTAATGACAGTGAGCGGAGTGCGCAGTTCATGGGATGCATCTCCTAGAAATTTCTGCATTCGCTCAAGCGCCTTAGCATCGAGCCCGCGGTTGTAACGGCGCAAGAAAAAAATACTGAAGAAAATTGCCAGAGCATCAGCGGCGATCGTAAACCCGCCTAGATTCTTCAGATTAGATTTGAAATTTGCATTTAGTTCATCAAGTGCCGCAGCGATAACTAGGTAATCACCACCGGGGATTATTACTGATCTAAATCTGTAAGGATTGGCGCCTTCAACTGAAATGGGTCCCGTGGTGCCCTTCTGAATTTCTGCCAGGTTTTTAGCTCCGGGATAAATCAAATGAGATTCATTTATTACCGTCTCAATGCCTTCTTGGGTCACTAAGGCCAAAGTTAGATCTAAGTTCTCTTCTTCCACGGTTAATATCGCAGCGCTTATGGCTTCATTTGAATATTGATTTACCCGTTCTGCAACAAGATTTATAGATTGGTCTAGCTGTCGCATATCTGCATTGCGAGAATCAATTGTTGCAAAGCCACCAATAATGCTCGAAAGCACGGTTGTAACGATGATAGATAAGATCGCAAATTTACTGCTGGACTTCTTCATCGCTACTTAGGGTCCTGGATAACGAATCCGACTCCGCGCACTGTTTTGATTCCCTCGAAGCCATCGCGATGTAATTTCTTGCGAAGGTAGGAAATGTAAGTGTCGGCGACAGTGCTTTCGGATTCGAAGGTAATCCCCCAAACTTCATCAAGTAATAGGCTCTTGCTCAGCACGCGGTTCTTATTTTCAATTAACACCTGCAGAAGTCTAAATTCGGTAGGGGAAAGCTCAACTGGTTCGCCGCTAAATTTCACAGTGTGGCTATCTTCATCAATAGTGATTGGACCACAACTCATATCAACACCTTGTGCACTTGCCACATTGGCTCTGCGCAAAATTGCCTTTACGCGAAGCAAGAGTTCTTCAAGTCCGAATGGTTTAGTGACGTAATCATCGGCGCCTAAGGTCAGCCCGCGTGTGACATCAGCTCGATCAGCGCGCGCACTTAACATCAACGCTGGTGTGTTATCTCCAGTTGAGCGCAGCCTTTCAACAAGTTCGAATCCATCCATGAGCGGCATATTGATATCGATGATCAACAAATCAGGTTTCTTATTTCGTATTGCCGTAAGGGCCGACATGCCATCGGGCGCCGTAGCCGTCTCGAAGCCCGCTATTCGAAGGGCATCGCCTAAAAGTTCGCGAACGCCAGCTTCGTCATCGACGATCAAGATTAATTGCGCCATGGGTATAGCCTCGCACGACAGCGGTGATATCTCCAAGGAAGTTAAAGGATTATCAATGTAAATTAGCGTTTTCACCGAAATTTCACAAAGA
>Ga0315905_10000489_pt1 | contig 42999 bp, 25 predicted proteins | sample LakEriMetagenome_5_FD_203522 | JGI IMG/M metagenome (GOLD analysis project Ga0315905, IMG submission 203522) | Freshwater fungal communities from buoy surface, Lake Erie, Ohio, United States - Buoy 4 MA121 | ecosystem: Environmental > Aquatic > Freshwater > Lake | place: USA: Lake Erie, Ohio...
GGCCGTGGTCACCGGCGCCACCCTCACCGTTCGCCAGGACCAGGTGAGTGGCTACGCCATCAGTGGCACCGGCACCGTGGCAGCGGCAGGCACCGCGAACAGTGACACCTTTGATGCCTCCAGCATCACCGCCACCATCAATTTCATCAGCCTGGGTGGCATTGACAGCATCTCGATGGCCCCTTCGGCACTAGGCAGTGTCGATTTCATCGATGGCGGCAGCGGATCCGACACCCTGGCTTTCTCAGCGGCTGGCACGGTGGTGGATGGGGCCTTCACCAACGTCTCCAGCGTTGAGATTCTGCAACTGGCTGCTGGCACCAACTCCATCACCCTGGGCGTTGAAGCCGAACAGGCCGGCATCAGCACCATGATGGGCGACACCGGTGCCGATACCCTCAACCTTCTCTACGGCACCACCGCCCTAACCTTCAATGCCGGCTCGGGCTCCGACACCCTGAGCTACAGCGCCGATAGCGCCGCCCAGTCGATCACGCTCAGCGGGATCAGCTCTGGCACAGCCGCCGGCACGGTCTCGAATGGCGGCACCGATACATTCACTGGCCTCGAATCGATCGTGGGGGGTTCGGGTACCGCCGATAGCATCACCTCCACCAGCTCAGCTGAAGCCTTGATCTTGACCGGCGCGAATGCCGGCACGATCGATGGCTTTGGATTCAGTGGTGTTGAGTCGGTGAACCTTGGCGATGGCAATGACACCGGCACCATCAATACGGCCGGTTCGCTGAGCGGCAGTCTCAGTTTTGGTAATGGCACCGACACGCTGAGCTATGCGAGCTATGGCTCCGCGGTGAGCGCCAGCTTGAGCGGCACCAACACCCTCACCTCCATCACCGCCATCAGCGGCGGTGTTACGGGTATCGACAACCTAACCCTGAGCAGCTCGAACGACACGCTCACGGTGGGCAGCAGCGGCAGCCTCAGCAACAACCTCGATTTCGGCGCCGGCAGCGGCGACACCCTCAGCTATGCCGGCAATGCCAATGCCGTCACGGTGAGCCTGAATGGCGCCACCTCAACCGCTGAAGCTGGCGCGACGGGGATCAGCGGTACGGTGAGCGGCTTCGAGAACCTGGTGGGTGGCAGTGGCAGCGACACCCTCAATGCGCAAAGCGGTGCCAACACCTTGAACGTGGCCGCCGGCGGCACTACCACGCTGGATAGCAGCCTGACGGTGAGCGGTTTCGAGACGATCAACCTCGGCGCTAATGCCGATGTCAGCGCTGATACGACCATGATCTCCGGTGCCTTCAGCGGCACGATCGATCTCGGTGCTGGCAACGACACCGCCACGATCACTAACGGCGGCAGTATCACCAGCCTCGCTGGTGGTGCCGGCAGTGGCGACACGCTCAATCTCGATGGCGCCAATCAAACCATCACGGTGACCGGAACCGGCAACGGCACCAGCTCGGTAAGCAGTGGCACCGCCACAACCTTCTCTGGCTTTGAAACGGTGAATGGCCTTGATGGGAGCGATGCCTTCACGGTGAACAGCGCCTCATCCACCACGATCAGCCTCGATGGCGGTAACGGCACCGATTCGTTGAGTGTGGGCTCCGATACCGCCGCCAATAGCCTCACGATCAGCGGCTCCGGCAGCGGCACTCTGGGAAATGTGTCGTTCTCCGGGATGGAGAGCATTGCCCTGGGCAGCGGTAGCGACACGGCAACGGTGAACAACAGTGGCTCGTTGAGCGGCAACTTTGATCTCGGCAACGGCACCAACTCCCTCACCCTGAACAGCAGCGGCACGATCGGCTCGGTCACCAGCGGCACCGGCTCCGACACCGTCACGATCACGGCCGGCAGCATCAGCGGCGCCCTGAATCTCGGAACAGGCACCGACACGTTGAGCTACGCCGGCAATAGCAGCGCCGTGAGTGCCACCTTGAGCGGCACCAATGCGCTCACCTCTGTTACCGCCATCGGTGGTGGTGTGACGAGCATCGAGAACATCACCCTGAGCAGCAATAACGACACCTTCACGGTGGGCAATGGCGGCACGCTGGGCGGCAACCTGGATCTCGGCAATGGCACCGACACCCTCACTTATTCGGGCTATAGCAGTGTCGTCACGGTGAGCCTCAATAGCGCCACGTCCACGGGAGCGAACGGAACCACCGGAATCACCGGCACGGTGAGCGGCTTCGAGAGCGTGGTGGGTGGCAGCGGTAGCACCGACATCCTCAACGCCAACTCTGGTGTCAACACTTTGAGCGTTGCCGCTGACGGCACCACCACGCTGGACAGCAGCCTGACGGTGAGTGGTTTCGAGACTATCAACCTCGGCGCTAATGCCGATGCCAGCGCTGATACGGCCACGATTTCCGGTGCCTTCAGCGGCACGATCGATCTCGGTGCTGGCAACGACACCGCCACGATCAACAACGGCGGCAGCGTCACCAGCTTGGCTGGTGGTGCCGGCAGTAGCGACACCCTCAACCTTGATGGCGCCAATCAGACCATCACGGTGACCGGAACCGGCAACGGCACCACGTTGGGCAGCAGTGGCACCACCACAACCTTCTCCGGCTTTGAAACGGTGAATGGCCTGGCTGGAGATGATGGCTTCACGGTCAGCAGTGCTTCCAGCTCCACGATCAGCCTCGATGGCGGTAACGACACCGATTCGTTGAGTGTGGGCTCCGATACCACCGCCAATAGCCTCACGATCAACGGCGCCGGCAGCGGCAGCCTGGGCAGTGTCACCTTCTTCGGGATGGAGAGCATTGCCTTGGGCAGCGGTAATGACACCTCCATGGTGAGCAGCGGCGGCTCATTGAGCGGCAGTCTCAATCTTGGCGACGGCACCAACTCCCTCACCCTGAGCAGCAGCGGCACGATCGGCTCGGTCACGGGCGGCACCGGCTCCGACACCGTCACGATCACGGCCGGCAGCATCACTGGCGCGCTCGATCTCAGCACGGGCACCGACACCCTCAGCTTTGCGGGCTACGGCAGTTCTGTGAGCGCCACCTTGAGCGGCAGCAACACGCTCACCTCCACCACCGCGATTGGTGGTGGTGTGACGGGCGTTGAGAACATCACCCTGAGCAGCAATAACGACACCTTCACGGTGGGCAATGGCGGCACGCTGGGCGGCAATCTCGATCTGGGCACCGGCAGCGACACGCTGAGCTATTCGGGCTATAGCAGTGCCGTCACTGTGAGCCTCAATGGCGCCACCTCCACCGCTGCTGGTGGTGCTACGGGGATCATCGGCACGGTGAGCAGCTTCGAGAGCCTGGTGGGTGGCAGCGGTAGCGACACCCTCAATGCCCAAAGCGGTGTTAACACCTTGACCGTGGCCGCCGGCGGCACCACCACGCTGGACACCAGCCTGACGGTGAGCGGTTTCGAGACACTTAATACCCTCGCTGGCGATGATTCAATCACCGTCAACAGCAGCGCTACCGCACTGACACTCAATACTGGCGACGGCACCGACTCCCTCACCTCCACGACCACTGCTGACACGCTCAACGTCACTGGTGCCAACAGCGGTAGCCTTGGCTCGATTGCTTTCTCCAACCTCGAAAACGTCACCCTCGGTGCTGGCGCCGATACCGCCACCATCGCCACTGGTGGTGCCCTCTCTTCTCTCAACGCTGGAGCTGGTGCTGACACCCTCAACACCAACGCTTCTGCCAACAGTCTTACCATCAATGCCTCTGCTGCCGGCAGCGTTGATGGCACGGCCATCTCGAATTTCGAGACAATCAATACCCTCGCTGGCGATGATTCAATCACCGTCAACAGCAGCGCTACCGCACTGACACTCAATACTGGCGACGGCAGCGACTCCCTCACCTCCACGACCACTGCTGACACCCTCAACGTTTCTGGTGCCTACAGCGGTAGCCTCGGCTCGATTGCTTTCTCCAACCTCGAGAACGTCACCCTCGGTGCAGGCGCCGATACCGCCACCATCGCCACTGGTGGCTCCCTCTCTTCTCTCAACGCTGGAGCTGGTGCTGACACCCTCAACACCAACGCTTCTGGCAACAACCTCAGCATCAATGCCTCGGCTGCCGGCAGCGTTGATGGCACGGCCATCTCGAATTTCGAGACAATCAATACCCTCGCTGGCGATGATTCAATCACCGTCAACAGCAGCGCTACCGCACTGACACTCAATACTGGCGAAGGCACCGACTCCCTCACCTCCACGACCACTGCTGATACCCTCAACGTCTCTGGTGCCAACAGCGGCAGCCTCGGCTCGATTGCTTTCTCCAACCTCGAGAACGTCACCCTCGGTGCTGGCGCCGATACCGCCACCATCGCCACTGATGGTTTCCTCTCTTCTCTTGACGCTGGAGCTGGAGCTGACACCCTCAACACCAATGCTTCTGGCAACAACCTCAGCATCAATGCCTCGGCCACTGGCAGCGTTGATGGCACGGCCATCTCGAATTTCGAGACAATCAATACCCTCGCTGGCGATGATTCAATCACCGTCAACAGCAGCGCTACCGCACTGACACTCAATACTGGCGACGGCACCGACTCCCTCACCTCCACGACCACTGCTGACACCCTCAACGTTTCTGGTGCCTACAGCGGTAGCCTCGGCTCGATTGCTTTCTCCAACCTCGAGAACGTCACCCTCGGTGCAGGCGCCGATACCGCCACCATCAACGACGGCGGCAGCATTACCAGCCTGGTGGGTGGAGATGGCACCGACACACTCAATCTCGATGGCGCCGCCAACAGCTTCACGATCACCGGCACCGGCGCCGGCACCACGGCCGGAACAACCGGCGGCACGACCTCCTTCAGCGGTTTTGAAACCATCAATGGTCAAGGCGGTACGGATGCCTTCACGGTCAGCAGTGCTTCCAGCTCCACGATCAGCCTCGATGGCGGTAACGGCACCGATTCGTTGAGTGTGGGCTCCGATACCGCCGCTAACACTCTCACGATCAGCGTTGCTGGCAGCGGCACTTTGGGCAATGTGACGTTCTCCGGGATGGAGAGCATTGCTCTGGGCAGCGGTAATGACACCTCCTCGGTGAGCAGCGGCGGCTCATTGAGCGGCAACCTTGATCTCGGCAACGGCACCAACAGCCTCACCTTCAATAGCGGTGCGGGTGCTGTCGGCTCGGTCACCAGCGGCACCGGCAATGACACGGTTACGATCACGGCCGGCAGCATCAGCGGCGGCCTCGATCTGGGCACCGGCACCGACACGTTGAGCTACGCCGGCTACAGCAGTGCTGTCAGCGCCACCTTGAGCGGCACCAATGCCCTCTCCTCTTCCACCACCGCGATTGGTGGTGGTGTGACGGGCGTTGAGAACATCACCCTGAGCAGCAATAACGACACCCTCACGGTGGCTAATGGCGGCACGCTGGGCGGCAATCTGGACCTGGGCAGCGGCACCAGTGACAGCCTCAGCTATGCAGGCTATGGCTCTGCCGTTTCGTTCACCCTCAGCGGCATCGCCAGCAACGCCGGCACTACCACCACTGGCGGCGCCACTGGCATCAGCGGCATTGTCTCCGGGTTCGAGTCCCTCACAGGTAGCAGCAACTCCGACAGCTTGGTGGCCTCCAGCGCCGAAAACACCTTGATCCTCACCGGTACCGATCAAGGCACCGTTGATGGACTCAGCTTCAGTTCCTTCGAATCGGTGAATCTGGCTGGCGGTAATGACACCTCCCAGTTCACCAGTGGCGACTCCTTGTCCGGCACCCTGGCTGGGGGAAACGGTAGTGACACCCTCGATTACAGCGCCTACGGTACTGACGTATCAGTCAACCTCGTCACCGGAACAGCGACGGGAACCGCCGGTATTTCCGGTTTTGAAACCGTGCGGGGTGGCGTAGGCGCCGACACGATCACGGCCAGCACTAGCGGAGATGTGAATCTGCAAGGTAATGCAGGTGCTGACACCTTTAATCTCACTTTCGCCGGTCTGACCAGCAGTGACACCATCGATGGTGGCGCCGATGGCGACACCCTTGTGTTCACTGACGCCGGCACGATTTCGGACAGCCAGTTCACCAATGTCACCACTCTGGAGACGGTGAGCCTCACCGGTGCCACTACCCTGAATGCCGGCAGTGAAGCTAGCCAGGCAGGTATCGCCACAATCAACACTGGGGGGCTTGCCACAACGGTGAACAGCACCGCTGACGGTTACGACCTCACCGTGAATGCAGCCAATCTTGCTGATAACGCCAGTCTCACCCTCAGCGGCATCGCCAGCACCAACGATTTCACCGTCACCAATCTCACCGGATCGGTGTTGGCCGGCAATACCAGCGGCACTCTGGCGGTCACCACCGCAGACGCCGCCGACAACGCCATCGGCGTCACTACTGGCAGCGGCGCCACCACGATCACCGCCAGCGACAGCAACGACACGGTGACCACCGATGCCACCAAGCTTGGGCAGAACACCCCGCTGAGTTTCTTTGGTGCCGCTAAGCAAGTGGTGACCAATTTGATCGGCAACATCATCGGCACGAGCCTGACCGGAACCCTGGATGTCACGGCCGCGAACGCCGACGATGACGGCATCGCGATCAGTACCGGCAGCAACGACACCACGATTACCGCCAGTGGCGCCGGCGACACGATCACCGTGAATGCTGATGCGCTGCACGACAACAGGACGCTCGACGTCAACGGCAGCGCTTCCTACGCCGTTACAAACCTGGAGGGCAACCTCGATGCGGCCGGCAGCAGTGGAGCACTCACGGTTGGCTACTCCAATGTCAACGACAATTCGGCAAATCTGGTGCTAGGTAGTGGCAATGTTGTGGTGACTGGAGGTGATGCTGGCGACACGGTCACTGTGACCGCGTTGAACAGCAACGCTCAGACGTTCACGGCGCAGGCTTCCACCTCCAACTTCTCCATCACCGCCGGCGCCGACAACCAGACCATCAGCGGCTCCAACACGGGCAGCGACACGATCGCTGGTGGCATTGGCACTGACACCCTCTCTTATGCGGGCGGCAGCAACGTCGATCTCACGATCACGTCGTACAGCAGCCAGGCGGGTGGCAGTACTGGGCAGGGTACCGACTCGTTCAGTGGAATTGAGAGCCTGGTGGGGGCCACGGGAACCGACATCCTGCGCGGCACAAGCAGTGCCACCGATGAAGTGGTCACGCTCAGCGGTGCCAACAGCGGCACCATCCGTGATTCCGCTTCCAGCGGTTCGTTCTCGTTCAGTTCCTTCGAGCAGCTCGATCTCCAGGGCGGCAACGACACGCTTCTCTTCAACAACAACGCAGCGTCGCTTTCCGCCAATCTCGATCTGGGCGCCGGTACAGGCGACACCCTCAGCTATGCCGGCTATTCCAACGTCGTCGCTGTGACCCTCTCGGATATCACCAGCAACACCGGCAGCACAGCTGCTGGTGGCGCTACGGCCATTGCTGGTACAGCAACAGGCTTTGAAACCCTGGTAGGTGGCAGCAGCAGCGGCGACAGCATCACCGACAGCACCGGTGAGAGCACGGTTGCGATCAGCGGCGCCAACAGCGGCACGATCGATGGCTTGTCCTTCAGCTCGATCGAGAACCTCAACCTCTCCACCGGTAATGACACGGCCACGGTGAGCGGCAGCGCCAGCGGTGTCTCCCTCACCGGCACTCTCGACCTCGGCGACGGCACCAACAGCCTCATCATGAACGGCTCTGCCGGCACGATCGCGGCGGTGAGTTCTGGCACGGGCGATGACACCTTCTCGATCAGCGCCGGTTCCGTCACCGGTGCCGTTTCCGCCGGCGATGGCAGCAACAGCCTCACGATCAGCGGCACCAGTTCCTCCATCGGTTCTTACAGCGGCGGCAGTGGCGCGGATTCAGTGACCCTCAGTGGCGGCAATGTGGTGGGCAATGTCTCCACCACCACCGGCAACGACACCGTGCTGATCAGCAGCACCTCCTCCACGATCGGTGGCATTCTCGACTTCGGTGGCGGCACGGGCGACACGCTCAGCTACGCCGGTTACAGCAATACCATTTCACTGACTCTCACTGATATCACTAGCAGCAGCGGCAGCACGGCAGCGGGTGGAGCCACCGCCATCAGCGGTACGGCAAGCGGCTTTGAAAACCTGGTGGGCGGCAGTAACAGCGGCGACACCCTCACCGACAGCACCGGCAACAGCACGATCGTGATCAGCGGTGCCAACAGCGGCTCGATCGATGGCCTCTCGTTCTCGGCGATCGAGAATCTCAGCCTCTCCACCGGCATCGACGCTGTGACGGTGCAGAGCGGTGGCTCCCTGAGCGGCAACCTCAACCTGGGCGATGGCACCAGCAATACCGTTCAGATGAACAGCGGTGCCGGCGCGATCGGTTCACTCACCTCCGGTAGTGGCAATGACACCATCACCATGGATGGTGGCTCTGTGACGGGTGCTGTCTCTACCGGGAATGGCAACAACAGCCTGACGATCAACAACACCGCTGCCTCAATCGGCTCTTATACAGGTGGCAGCGGAGTTGACACGATCCTCTCCAAGGGCGGTGAGATCAATGGCAATGTGAGCACGGGCTCTGCTGCCGATTCCCTCACCATCAGCGATGCCACCACGATCAGTGGCAATGTCACACTCGGTACCGATGCGGATTCAGCCGATGGCGGAGACACGCTCAATGTAAGCGGCACGGACAGCACCAGTAAATCGGTGATCACCGGTAGCATCGCAACTGGCGCCGGTGCCGATGAGCTGAGCTTCACTGATGCCACGATCGGTGGAGACGGCAACAGCCTGTCTTTGGGCACCGACACCAACAGCAATGACGGCGCCGATTCTCTCATCGCCTCCAATACAGCCATCACAGGTTCGATCACCACGGGTTCAGGCTCCGACAGCATCAGCCTCAGCGCTGATTCTTCGGTCGATGGCGATGTGTCCATGGGCATTGCCGGCGATACCGCTAGTGGCAGCACCGACACCCTCACGCTCAACGCATCCAGCATCACCGGCGATGTGAGCACCGGCAGCGGCGCTGACACGCTGACGCTCAGCAACGGATCTGCCATTACCGGCACCGTCACCTTGGGTGCAGATTCGGATGCATCGGATTCGGATGACACGCTGACCCTGCAGACGGGCTCGGCGATCACCGGTGATGTGAGATTCGGTGCAGGTTCGGGTGACACACTGAGCTATGCCAGCAATGCCGGGCCGATCACGGTTGCCATCAACAGTGATACCTCAGGTACTGCAACGAGCGCCTATGCCAGCTACATCACAGGTGATGTTTCAGGTTTTGAGTTCTTCATCGGCAGTGACGAGGATTCACCGACGTCCGGTAACAGTGTTGCTGCAGCGACTGTGCGCGACACGCTTTACGACAACACCAGCGAAAGCCTTGTGGTTCTCACCGGTGCCAATCAGGGCACGATTGAGGAGATCGACTTCTCCTCGATCGAGAATTTGCAACTCCGCTCCGGTTCCGACACCCTCAGCTTCCGCGGTTCACCCGGATCCCCTGGGCTGATCGCCGGCCTGGCTGATGGCGGCGGCATCGAAGGAGCGAGCTACAGCAATGGCGTTTACTCCGGTGGCTCCTATCTCGATGAATCTATTGATCTCCTCGATTACACCCAGTACCTCGCCGGTCCGGTCAGCGTAGATCTCAGCCAGAACCAGGCGACGGGAGTTTTCGGAGATCAGGCCGGTGGCCTGGTGAGCGGTGATGGCAGCATCGAGACATCCACAGAAGACAGCAGTTTTGAAAACGTCGATGGATCCAGCTTCAATGACATGATCATTGGCGACAATCAAGACAGCCAGGGCAACGTGCTGCGCGGCTTTGGCGGTGATGACACGATTCTCGGTTTGGCAGGCAATGACACCATCGACGGCGGCGATGGCACCAGCGATGCTGATGGTGCTGATCTGATCGCTGCCGGGGATGGCGCGGATCTGATCCTGGCCTCTGATGGCAGCGACTTCATCAGTGGCGGTGGCTACACGAGCGACGGAGCCGTGGATTCCGATACTTCGATCGACACGCTGTCTTATCTTGATGAAAATGAAGGGCTTTATATTGATCTTGATAATATCGATGCCGGTACGGTGAAAGCTGATGCGGGCGCTTCGCTTTCGATCTCCACCTTCACCGGCAGTTACAGCATGGCCGGTGCCCAGACGATCTCGGTTTCCACCAATCAGCGCGGTACCGACTGGACTGATACCTACGGCGATATTCAGCGCTTGGTGTTGAGCAATCAGAACGACATCCTGCGCATTGATTCCACTGATTTCATCACGGCCACAGATCCAGGCGGTCCTGATAACGAAATCTTAAATATCAACACTGCTGGGGCGCCACTTTTTTCTGATGCCACTAAAACGTATACAACGACAGAATCCAACAGTCTTGCCAATGGCGATCGCATTGTCATTGCTTCTGGACCTAATGCCGGTACGTATTATGTGCAGCAGCTGACTGCTCTTCTCGGTAATACAACTGCGATCGGCTCCACCTATCAGCTGTTTAGATCTTCTGATGGATCCGGATCCCCCGTTGCCATCGATCTAGCTCTGAATCTGGACCCTACGGCTCCTAATGGTTTTACAACAGTAGAGCGCACGATCGGCGGCACATATTCTGCCGATGGCGGCGCTGGTAAGCTCGACACCCTCGATTACTCCAGCTTTGCCAACGATAAGCCTGTTTATGTGAATCTTTCAGCTGCTTCCTTCAGTTTTGATATTGACGCTAATGGGACGATCGACACCACGTCCGGTGAGATCAAACTTGAGAACGCCTACTCAGCCACTAACATTAATGTGGATCCCACCTCGGTGGCTGGAACGCCTGCTGATGGGTCTTTCTCACCGGGTGCCTTCGGCGGCAGCTACGGCGTCAACAACTTCGAGGTGGTGCTTGGTGGTGCAGCAGACGACGCCATCGTTGGCAACGATGCGGCCAATATTCTCGCCGGCAATGACGGCGCCGATCGCATCGCCGGCTTGGCTGGCAATGACACCATTTATGGCGGCAAGGGTGACGATTACATCCTTCCTGGCGAGGGCGCCGACGTTGTCAATGCCGGCCAAGGCATCAACACGATTCTAATCACCAGTAGCGATCTGGCTGAGGACACCTTTGCCATTGACCGTAATGGCATCAACATCTTCAAGCTTGAAGGCGACGGCAGCAGCTCGAACAAGAGCGAAATTCAAGGTCCTTCAACTATTCCGCTGAATCCTGGGGATCCTGTCAAACCCTGGGATCCAGGTGCTCAGGGTATTGACCTACTCGATGGCGGCGATCCTGACTCGGATGGCTCCGGCAATGCCATTTATGACACGATTTTAGGCACAGACAACGACGACATCTATCTGTTTGACGGCACCGCATTTAAGAATATTAGCGATGTCAAGCTTGGCGCTGGCAATGACAGCGTGGCTACGGCGCCCACCAGCAAGGGCATCAAGGTCAGCTACGACGGTGGAGAAAACCTAGGCAATACCGATACCGACGGCATCACCCTCACCCTCACGTTCCAGCAGTTTGCACGGCTAAATCAAAGCGGTTTGTACGTTGCCGATGTTCAGAACTACATCGACGACCCCGACAGCAAGACCTTTATCAGCAACCAGGCCGATTTTACCGCCACTGGTTTCGAATCCGGTGGCGTGCAGGTGATTGCCCCAGCCATCTACAACACCCTTCAGGGTGACCCGGCCGCCCTCATCTTCAACAGCAGCGTCGGTTTGCAAGCTGTCAACGCCAGCAGCGGCAAGGATCTCGCCCTTGCCGCCAGCGCCCTCACCACCTCTACCGCAACCGCTTCCTCCACCAGGGATCTGGTGTCCGCTTTCGTGCAGGCCAACACCGTCAAGGGTGCTGATGCGGTGACGGTGACCACTGGCGCCAATCTCAGCGGCAGCGCGACGGCTGACCAGATGGCCTCCGCCAGCGCCATCACCGTGGATGACCGCTCCGATGTGGTGCTGTCCGCCTATGGCATTGGCATCGACCGCAGCAACCTCATCGCTGGCGCCGATGTGGACATCACCCTCAGCGGCAACGTTGAGGCCGACAGCATCGGTCAGGCGGGTGCCTCGGTGGTCAACGTGAACGGCACCGTTGAGGCGGCCGGCAGCCGCGACAGCTCGCTAACTGCCGCCGATCGGCTCAACGCCACGATCAGCGGCGTGCTGAAGCAGAGCGTTTCGGCCACCACGGTGGACGGTCTGGCGCTTGCCGGTCTGGCCAGCCGCACCTACGGCATCGACGACGCCAACCTCACCGATAGCTCACTTGACAGTGTCCAGGCCGGTACGGATCTGGCCCTGAAGGTCACCGCCACCGGCAACAGCCAGGTGAGTGCCAACGGCATTGGTGGCCAGTCGCTGGGGCCCATCACCCTGGTCGATATCGGCGCCGCCTCAACGGACCGCTTCACGGTGCCCGCAGCGCTCTGGGGTGCCGGCTTCCCGCTGATCAACGGCGACCGCATCCGCTTTGAGACCTCCCCGGCAGGCAGCAGCCTGGAGGCCAACCGCGATTACTTCGTTCTCAATGTCATTCCGGTCAGCGGCGAGTTCCAGCTCAGTTCCACCCCGGCAGGTGATCCGATCGATGTGCTCATCGCCGACGACGGCATCGCGCTGGAGGCATTCCGGCCGTCGGTCGCCAACGCCGATGCGATCAGCACTGTCACCGGCGTGGACCTGAACCGAACCGGTGCCGGTGTCGCCGGCCTTCAGGCGGGTGCTGGCCTGAACCTCGCTGCCACCGCCAACGACGCCGTGCGCGCCACCGCCAGCAGTGTCGCCGGCGACGCCACCGCCGGACTGAACCGCCTTGGCGGCCTTGACGACCTCAACACCCAGCTGGTCAGCACGGTGGTGTCACTCACCAACACCACCAGCCTCAGTGGCGCCGATGCCACCATCCGTGCTGCCTCCGGCGAAACGGCCACGATCGCGGCCACCAGCATCGGCGGCAATGCCCTGGCTGAAGGCAATGTGCAGGTGCTCGGATCCGACAGCAGCAGCACCATCGCTGCCTCGGATCTCGCCTTGCAGGCCAGCGGCAATCTGAGCCTGAACGTCTCTGCCAGCACGATCGACGGCCGCGCTGAGGCTCGCAGCGGCGCAGGTGCCGGTGCTGGCAGCACTCTGGCGTCCCCCGATCCCTTGGCACCTGGCGCCATTTCGGGCAACAGCGTGCCCGACGCCAGCACCTACGCCGTGGCCACCGGTCTGCGTGACGGCAGCCAGAGCGCAGGTGGTGATCTTTCGCTCAATGCCAATGGCACCCTTTCGCTGAATGCCACCGCATCCACCGTCGGTGGCAGCAGCACCCTGGGCTCGCTCTGGTCGAACAGCACCAACAACGTGCTCTCCACCTTCGATCCGACCGCCACTACGCCAAGCCTGATCGGTCCTCAGTTCCTGGCCGACGGCCAGCGCGCCCAACTCGATGCCTCCACGGCCATGACCCTGGACCTCGACCCCGACACTGACTACCTGGTGAGACTGCTGGCCTCCACGGAGGTCGACACGGGCGCCGACAGAGTGACGATGCCCTCGGATCTCACCTACAGCGACGGCGACCCGATCCGCTTCCGGCTCAACAGCACGACGCCTTCGAACAGCACCGCCACCCGCTTTGGCCTGGAGCTAGGCACCACGTACTACGTGAAAGACCCCATTCCTTCCCTAGCCGGGATCACCTTCCAGTTGGCCACCAGCCCGGGTGGTGCTGTGATCGATCTCACCCCAGACAGCATCGGACTGGCCCATCAGCTGGTGGATGCGGACCGCTTCCAGCTCCTTACGCCGCCGCTCACGCCCGGAGACCCTTACACCGTTGCCACGCTCGCTGCCAGCCAGTCGGGCCTGAGCCTGCAGCTGCCCTCCGAGGCCACCGCCTTCTCCGGCAGCCGCCAGACCAGCACCAGCCTGGTGGACCCCAACACCCTCAGGCTTGCCCAGCTCACCGGTGTGGACGGCAGTGGCCTGACCATTGGCGGTGGCCTGCTCTCGCTGCTGGCCGGTGCTGGCGCCGCGATCAGCGCCACCGCCGATGGTGTGCTCAATGCCCTCTCCCGCAACATCGCTGGTGATGCCATCGCCAGCGCTGGTCTGGTGGCCGAAGGCCTCAACGAAGCGGCGCTCAGCGTTGGTAGCGATGGCACAGTCAATGCCCGCGCCACGATCAATGCGATCGCCGACGCCGCCAGCACCGGCGACAACGCCTTGGTTGACAACAGTCTCAGCTCGCTCAACCTCGTTGCCCGTGGCATTGACGCCGCCGTGGCGAATCGAGACATCAGCATCGGGGATGACGGCGTGATTCGCTCCGACGCTTCGATCGATGGCCGTAGCACCGCATCTTTGGTGAGTGGCAATGCCGATGCCCTGGCGGTTCTGCAGGCTGATGCCCTGAAACTGGATGCCGGCAACGCGATCAGGATCGGGGATCAAGGCAGCGTGAATGCCACCGCCAGCATCGGCAGCGGCCTGGCGCCCTTGCTGGTGAATGCCGTGTCGGCCGGGGCGGGCAACGCCACCAGCCAGATGGGTCTGGAGGCCACCGGCATCCTCGGCAGTGCGCCCACACCTGGCCCTTTCTCAATGATCGAGTTTGGCGGCGGCCCCCTGGGCACGGTCGGTGCAACGGGTCAGGGTGTGGTGAATCTGCGCGCCACCGCCACCGATGGCGCCAGCAGCACGATCCTGGGGAGCACGAGCGGCGGCGGCAGCGCCACCATCACCGGCATCCGCAACACGGCCCTGACGATCGGCGCCGATCTCGCCCGGATCACGGCCACGGCCACCGGATTGGCCAATCTCAAGTCCATGTCGGTGGCCGGCGCTGCCACGGCCAGCGGTGCCACCAACACCTCAGGCATCCTCAGCGACAACTCTGGGGTGCAGGTGGGCATCAACCTGGCCGATCAGGGTCAGATCGCCGTTCTGGCCAGCCAGAAATCGGTGGCCTCCGCCACCTCCGTGTCCGGGCAGGCCAGCAGCACCCTCACCAACAGCAGTGTGGCGCTTCAATCGGTGCAGCTCAATCTGGGCGGTAGCGGCCAGCTGCGCGCTGAAGCGGTCACCGATCTGCTCAATCGGTCCGAGAGTGTGTCTGGTTCTGCCAGTGCCTGATGTTCGATTGCCCAGCCCTCGAAGGCGAACTGCTGGCCGGAGTCCAAGCTGTTGCCAGCCGTCCGCTTGCTGAGCTGCTGCTCCAACACGGCATCCTGCGCTCGATGGCCCAGGAGCTGCTGCTGCGTCAGTTACGGGATGGGGTGAGCTTCAGCGCCAAGGAGGAGCCAGTGATCATCCAGCGCCTCTGGGAGGGGGTGGATGGCGAGCCACCGACCAGCCTGGCGGGCGACTGGATCGCGAATCTCCCCGAACCCCTCAAGCTCGGCATGGGCCAACGCTGGGATCAGGTGCGGATTCAGAAGCTGATGGAAACCCGTTATCAGGAGCGCCTGGAGCCCTATTTCCTTGAGCGGCGCAAGGATCTCGAGCAGGTGGTGTACGGCCTGATCCGGCTGCACAATCAGGGGGCGGCCGAGGAGCTGTATCTGCGCCTGATCGATGACAAGGCCGATTTCTCTGAGCTCGCCCGGCGCCATTCGCTCGGTGAGGAACGGTTCAGCCATGGCCTGGTGGGCCCGATGCTGATCAGCCAGCCCCACCCCACGATCAGGGCCGTGCTCGAATCCCTCAAGGTGGGTGAGGTGCATGCTCCATTCCGTGTCGATTCCTGGGTGCTGCTCGTGCTGATGGAACATCGTCAACCCGCCAGCCTCAACGACGCCACCCGTATTCAGTTGCTGCAGGAACTGTTGCAACAGGAGCTTGATGAAACTCTCGATGCCCTCCTGGCAGCCTTCTATCCCACCCTGGTGCCGACGCCAGATTCTTCCCTTCAGGCCACCTGACCATGGCCAATTTGGATCAGATCTTCGATCTGCTTCGCTCCTTTCCCTTTCTGGCCGACCAGCCGGAACCCCTGCTCAGGGCCCTGGCTGCTGAGGGGCAGCTGTTGCGTTTCGCTCTGGGCCAACCGATCAGCCGCCTGGAGCAGGCCCCACCGCAGACCTTCTTTCTGCTGCAGGGCGCGGCCCGCTCGGTGGTGATGGCGTCGCGCTTCGCCAAGGGGGTGGCCACCCTGCAGCGCCTCGAATCCGGCGCGGTGATGGGCTGGTCGCAGCTCAGCTGTGGCGTGAACCGGGAAATCCTGCTGGCCTCATCGGATCTGGTGGCGTTGGCCATCCCCCATGCGGCCCTGCGGGAAGCCATGGCCAGCCATCCTCCCCTCGCCCAGAGGGTGCAAGGCAGCGTGGCCCCGGCGGAACTGTTCGCGGTGCTGGATGCCCACCTGCGCGAATACCCCCGCGTGCTGAGCGATGAAGTGATCCAGGCTTCGCTGCAGCTGGCGGATGACACCCGGGCGGTGGCGATGACACCCGCCCAGATCAGGGCCACCACCTTCCCCGAAGAGCGCATCTGGTTGACCTCCACTGGAGCATTACCCCTGGGCACGGTGCTGCCACCGCCTCAGCTTCCCCCCGGTGATGAGCCGGTGCGGGTGCTGGGGGTGGATCGCACCGCCTTGGCCCGACTTCTGGATCCGCCCCAGGCTGAGGAGGGCGAGGCCGCCGAGGAGCTGTTGCTCGGGCGCTGGCAGGAGCAGTTGCGCCAACGGGGCGGCGTCGAGTCGATTCCGCTCAGTCCCGATCTGCCCGAGTTGGAGGCCGATGACGTGGACGACGCTCCGGAAGGGAAGCGCAGCGCCAGCAGCTATCCCTGGTTCCGGGGCGCCGGTCCGCTCGATTCGCCGATCGCAGCCTTCCGGATGGTGAGTGAGCATCTGGGCCTGCCTTTTCGCCGCGAACTGCTGCGGCGCGTCTTCTCCGACCATGTCAAGCGCCACGGCGAAGCCTCCTTGCCCTTGGCCGGTGCTGTGGCGGAATCGCTCGGTTTGTCCACGCAGTTGCTGGAGGTGAAGAGCGAGGCGATCAACCGCTTGGATCCGCCATTGATGGTGCGCTGGGGCAATGGCCTGGCTGTGATCTATCGAACCGGTGTCAAGTCGGTGGTCATCGGCATTCCGGCGGTTGGTAATCAGGAACTCAGCATTGCGGAGTTTCAGGAGCAATGGGGTGAGGAGGGTGAGGTGCTGACACTGAAGATGAACGAACTGACGCCGCAGAAGAAATTTGGCTTCAGCTGGTTCATTCCTTCGATCGTGCACCATCGCGTGGTGCTGCTGGAGGTGTTGCTGGCCAGTTTCTTCGTGCAGCTCTTCGGCCTGGTGAATCCGCTGTTGATCCAACAGGTGATCGATAAGGTGATCATCAATTCCAATCGCGAATCCCTTGGGGTGCTAGGATTGCTCTTGGTGGTGTTCGCAATCTTTGAAGGCCTGCTGCTCTGTTTGCGCACGTTTCTGTTCATCGATACCACCAACCGAATCGATCTCTCCCTTGGCACCAAGATTATCGATCACCTTCTGCGGCTGCCCCTGAGCTATTTTGATCGCCGCCCGGTCGGCGAAGTGAGCAGCCGGATCGCTGAGTTGGAGAAGATCAGGGGCTTTCTCACCGGCACAGCACTCACCACCATTCTGGACGCGGTGTTTTCGCTGGTTTATATCGTGGTCATGTTGATGTACAGCTGGGAGTTAACACTTCTTACCCTGGCCGTGATTCCGCTTCTGGTCGGTCTCACCCTGGTGGTTTCGCCGATTGTGCGCAAGCAGCTGCAGACACGAGCGGTGGCCAGCGGCAAGACCCAGAGCCATCTCATCGAGGTGCTGAGCAGCATGATGACCGTGAAGGCGCAGAACATCGAACTGCGCAGCCGCTGGAAATGGCAGGACCTCTACACCGATTTCATTGCCGAGGGTTTTGATAACACGATTGTCAGCACTGTTGCCAATACGTTGGGCTCCTTTCTCAATCAGCTCTCCAGCCTTTTGCTGATCTGGGCCGGCGCCTCGCTGGTACTGGATGGCAAACTGAGCCTTGGTGAGCTGATCGCTTTCCGAATGATCGCTGGCTATGTCACAGGCCCGATCCTGCGCATGACCTCCATCTGGCAATCCGTGCAGGAAACCGCCCTCTCGTTGGAACGCTTGAGTGATGTGATCGACCACCCCCAGGAGGCACCCGCGGATAATGCTAATCGGATTGTGATGCCACCCATTCAAGGGCAAATCTCGTTCCAGAATATCAAGTTCCGCTACAAACCCTCCTCGCCACTGCTGCTCAAGGGCGTCAATCTCGAGATTCCTCACGGGGTTTTTGTGGCTGTGGTTGGCACTAGCGGCTCCGGTAAAAGCACGCTCACAAAATTACTAGCGCGCCTCTATCAGCCCGAAGGGGGAACGGTTCTGGTGGATTCGATTGATATCAGCAAAGTGGAGTTGTACTCGCTGCGGCGTCAGATCGGCATCGTGCCGCAGGAAACGGTGCTGTTTGATGGGTCGGTGGAAGAAAACATCACGCTCACCAATCCCGATGCCAGCAGCGAAGAGATCGTTGAAGCCGCTACCATCGCCTGCGCCCATGATTTCATCATGGATCTCCCAGCCGGCTATTCCACCGAGGTGGGCGAGCGTGGCGGTGGGCTCTCCGGTGGTCAACGGCAGCGGATTGCGATTGCCCGCACGATCCTGCAGAAGCCGAGGATGCTGATCATGGATGAGGCCACCTCAGCGCTCGATTATCAGACCGAGCGGGTGGTGAGTGAAAACCTGATGAAGAGCCTCAAGGGTTGCACCGTGTTGTTTATCACCCACCGTCTTTCCTCGATTGTGAATGCCGATCTGATTGTTTGCATGGGCAATGGAACCGTGCTCGAGGCCGGTACTCACCAGGAATTGATGGCTGCCCGCGGCGCTTATTATGTGTTGTACCGGCAGCAAGGGCGCTCCAGCGGCTCCTCTTCTTCCTCCTCCTCGGCTCCGGTAGCCCCAGCCCTTGCGGGATAGCCACCCAGCAGCCGCACCTGAACCAAGGATCCGTCCATGACCACCGGTCCTGCCGGTTCTGCCCGTCGGCGTCGACCCCCGCCATCCCGTGATCCCGATGCCGTCGACCTTGGGGGAGAGGGGGTCTCTTCCGATCCCCTCAACCAGAGGGTTGCGCCGCCGCCAGCGCCAAAGCCGGTCGCCGAAGAGCAGAGGCCGAGGGGGTATCGGCGGCGGCGCACCACCCTGCCCCGCAGTACCCGGGGCTGGAGTCGCGCCACGGTGTGGAGCCTCATCGGGCTCACAGCCTTCAGCATTGTTTATGGCTTCACAGCCCGGCTTGACAGTTCGATCAGCGCCAACGGTGAGCTCAGGCCCACAGGGGGGGTGGCCGAAATCAGTCCGCCATTCAACAGTTTGGTGGAGCGTGTGCTCGTGAAGGAGGGCGAGAGTGTCAAGGTCGGTCAGTTGCTGGTGGTGTTGCGCGAAAAGGTGAATCGCCAGCAACTCGCCAATGTGCAGAAGCAGCGGCAGCTGTGGCGAAAGCGCACCGCCCTGCTCGCCGACCAACTAGGGCTGGCCGCCCTGCCGGCGGGTCAGGATGAAAGCAATCGACAGCTCACGTTGGAGAAACTTGAGGTTGTGCTGCGTCAGAAATCGGCAAAGGAAGAGCAAAAGCGGATTCGTATCAATACTGCCCAGGCTCAATCGGATCTGGCTGGTTTGAAGACCAGGCTTGCGATTGATCGCAATATCACCCGTAGGATGGAGCAGCTGCTGGCCCAGGGAGCGATCTCGCGCTTGGAGGTGGACCGCCAGCATGAGCGTCTGGCTGAACTGGAGAGCGCCGTGAGGCGAGCCGAGCTGGAAGTGGCTTCCTCCGGGCGCCGCGAGTTTGAATCGGGGTATAAAATTAATCAAATTGGTGTTGCCAATGCCAAGGAGCTATTCACCAGTTACGACAACGCACGTCAGCAGTTGATCGAAGCCAATAATCGCGTTGCCGATCTCGAGGATCGACTCGTCCTGGGTCGAATCACGGCCTCCAGGTCTGGCAAGATCTTTGACCTCACCGCCCGCGTATCTGAGGTGGCCCTGGCCAGCCGCCCGGTTTTGAAGATCATTCCCCAGAATGGCCTTGAGGCTGAGATTCATCTCACAAATAAGGATATCGGTTGGATTAAGGTTGGTATGCCTGTAGAGGTGCGCATCAATTCCTTCCCGTTCACCGAATACGGCTCGATCAAGGGAACCTTGACCCGGATCAGTGAGGATCGTTATCCTGCCGATCAGGAAACGCCGCAGCAGTATTTCAAGGCCAAGGTTTCTCTCTCACGCGCCAGTCTGCAGCATGAGGGGAGGGATTATCCGCTCAGGGCTGGTATGTCTGTTATGGCGCTGGTGCAGATCGGCTCCAGACCCGCAATCAGCCTGGTGAGCGACCGTTTCAACAGTTTCATCGATAGTACCCGTTCGATTCGCTAAGCGATCAAGCCTCAGTTGATGGTGTCAAGCTGCTGAGATCAAGCTGTTTAGAACAAGCTTGGTTCGATCCTGTTGATCTGTAGATGCGCCACCGTTCCGAAGGTTCCCTTGCCATTGCTGCCGAGCATCACCAGATCAGGCAGACGGTTGGAGAGGGGATCAAAGCTGATCGCCAGTTGTTTCGTGTTGTCGGTCATGCCCGAGACCAGTTGCTCGATCGGGGCGATCGGCAGCAGCTTGATGTTGCCGACCCCAGCAAGGCCGCTTGGAATCAATTCCGCGAACAGCTGCTTCTGGCTTCCATCGGCTGCAAGGGTTGTCTGCACCACTCCGATCCGATCGGTGAGGCCAATGCCGCGCGTGTTGTCATAGCTGAGATCAAAATCTGTCAGGTTTGGTAGACCCGACTTGCCATCCCATCGGGAGGGTATCTCCCCATCGAGACCACTGAAGACAAATAAATCCTTGCCGGGTCCTCCATTCACCTGGAGACCCTGTTCAGTTGCCGATAGCCAGGGGCTCCAACGCAGATACATCACATCATCGCCGCGGCTGCCATCGATGCCCATGAAAGCCCCGGAACTGACCAGAAAATCGTTGCCATTCCCCCCGATTACCCCCTCAAATCCCTGCAGACTGGCCGGTGCACCGCCACTGATCGCGGTTGACGAGCCCAGGTCAAGGTCCACCGTGACCGGTAGGCTCCAGTTGTGAAACTCCAGTCGGTCGAGTCCAGCGCCACCCAGTAGCTTGCCAGTGAGACTGCTTGCCAGTTCCATGATCACAACGTCATGATTTCCACCCGTATCAAGCGTTCCGACATTGTTGAAGTGGAAGGCATTCATAAAACCCTGATCGGGACCTGTCACAGTCAGCACGTCTCGCTTGGATCCCGGCCCGGAGGCTGAGATCAGGCTGTTATCCCCTTCACCACCATCAAACGATCCATAGGCTTGGGAGTCGCTAAGGAAAAGAGTGTCATTCCCTGATCCAGCCTGCAGCTTACTGCCCACAATATTGGCTACTGTGATTTCATTGCTGCCGCTTCCATTCACAATTGTGCTGCCATCGTCCGGTGCCATTTCAAGCAGCAGCTTATTGCGACCAGCACCAAGATCGATGGTTGAGTTCAGGATTCTTCCATTCACGATCAAGGTATCGTCGCCGCGACCCATGCGGATGCTGGAATCGCGCATACCGATTCGATCGAGCTCCACCTGGCTGCTGCCACCAGATCCGAGCAGGCCGAGCTGATTGCTGAGATCCTGGTCGATGCGAGTGTTGATCGCCATATAGTTATTTCCTTCACCAAGATCCACAGCGCTTACATCCATGCCGATCGCCGTGGCATTCAGGGAAACATGTTTGAGGGAAGAATCGTTTGTCGTTCCACTCAGTTGGCTGAGATCGAGGCTGATGCCGAGATCCTGACGTTTCAGAAACAGTGGGGTGTCTTCGGGCAGAGATCCGCCATACCAACCGCTGTTAATCAAAAGGCTGTCGCTGCCTCCACCCATTTTAACAAAACTTGATTTCAGTCCCTCGGTTAAAAGGTTGAAGCTTAACTTCGCTTGTTCCGGCATTCCGATCGCGGTGAAGCTGAGCCGTTGCAGAGCTTCCACATCAAGCACGTTGGCCCCGTCACCCAAATCGAGCCTGCTTTGCTCCCCGCCAGTGGTGCGGCTGTTGATTGATGCCATGCCGGCCTTGGGTGTCATCACCACCAGGGAAAGGAGATCTTGCACGCCGATCACCATCAGGTCGCTGGCTGTTCCGCCTAGAACCTTGCTGTTCACGATCCCTGCATTCTGTGAGATCACCTGCAAGTCAGCATCGGAAAGACGTGAATTGGCCAATGCGGGCAAAAATAATTCACTGCGCATCTCAAATCCTGGTTCGGTTTGATAACGCATGTCCACGACACTATCGGCTACGGCGTACTGGTCGATCAGGCTCTGGCTGATCGCTTTACCATCCACACTGACTGCGGTGTTCCGGGAGGTGACCCGCACCAGCACCAACAGCAATTGCGGCAGCTCAACCGGTTCCAGTGTCTGGAGGGGCACTGTTGGCCTTGTGGTGCCTGGATCGATCGGCCCTAGCTTTCTGGCAGCGATGCCTCGCCCCGATCCCGACGGTTGCGGATTCGGAATTCCATCGAAACCTCCGGAACCGCCGTAGCTGGGAGTGAAATCTCCGCTCAGTCCGACCAGCTGCTTTGGTGGGGAGAGCACATCCCCGGAACCGCCCCCTTGCCGGGACGGTTTGCTGCTGCCTATTTCGGGGTTGGCCGCTGGTCGGCCAGGCGGCCCGACCTCCACTTCGCCCAGGGGGGCGATCGGGATCCGACCCACTGAGGTCCGAAACGGCCCCAGTCCGTTGTCATCCCCCAGGATCACGGGGCCGGTTGGCCGGCGTCGCTGCCCAGCCAGGGCCTCCTGCCCGGCATCGAGCAGGTACAGGAAGACAATTCCAAACGCAGCACCGGTCAGCACGCCTTCCAGCGAAACCCGGCTCCCATCCTTTTTCAGGGAGACGGCATCGGTGAGTTCCGAAAGGGTGCTGATCTTGGGGTGCCAGGAAACAGCACATCATCGCATCTCTCAGCAGCAGGGAGGCATTCATGCTGCGATGCGTGGATGCGCATCGGTGCGCCAGGGCTGCAGCCGAGGTCGCGCAGATCGGCGTCAGGCTGAAGAATTCCGAGTGATTCGTGAGGATATGTCAGCAAATAGCTTGTGATCTAGACAGGCATTTGCTGCAGAGGCTGAGGGCAAAGGCCACCTCGCTCAGCACGGCCTGCCCGTTGAGGCTTCGATCGACTTGCGCTCACGCTCTCCAGCGGATGATGGCACTCGGGGTTAGCTTCAGCAGGCGGCAGCTGGCAGAATCACGGCTCTCCTGATGATCGCCCAGGGGCCGAGCCTCGGGCTCGAGGTCTGTGCTGGGGTAGTACCATGCCGCAGGCAACAGGGATTCCACGGTGCGGGCACAGGCCGTTTGTGAGGCGGTTATTGACGTATTCTGCTTGTGAAGCTTAACGTGCATGAGCAGAATTGCAAAGTAACAGGAGAGGAAAGCTAAGGCAATAAGGCAGTCAAGAGAAGTTGCTGGGCGATTTAAGTTTTGCATTGATTGGAATCCGTAAACAGGCTGCGCCGTCACAGATCGGGTGTCAGTGGGAAGGGGTTTGAACTTGAATCTCAAGATTCAAACGATTTACAGCATCAGCTGCTAAGCGCTCCTCTAGGGCGGTCACAACTAGCTCGGTGAGAGTCATATCTTTTATGAGGGTCAATCGCTTAGCTCGGCTATGAAGCGTGGCTTCCAGAATGACCGTGAGCTTTTTTGTGGGTCCCTCAATTTTCTGACGCATTAAACGTTTGAAAACTCTCCTTTGAACATAAGCCAAACTTCAAGAAATCAGATCGTCTTCGGATGAGAACCCCCCTAAAGAGGGGAGGTTCTCAAGAGACTACTGCAAACTCCAGCTGCCCCTGCGGAAATGGGTCAAAACCTCAAGCCGTAACTCCGATGTGACCCGGTCTGAGCAGCTGGCTCAATGTTCCTCTTCAGTCAGTAGGCGGGCATAGGCCCCCCCGGTCTCGGCAATCAGTTGGTCGTGGCGGCCGCGCTGCACAACCTGGCCCTGGTCCAAAACCAGAATCAGATCGGCATTCCGGATGGCGCTTAGGCGGTGGGCCACCACAATCTGCGTGCAGGCGCGGCGGCGCAGGGCATCCTCAACCAGCCGTTCCGTTTCGGCGTCGAGGGCACTGGTGGCCTCATCAAGAATCAGAACCGTAGGGTCCTGCAACAGGGAGCGGGCCAGCTCAAGCCGCTGCCGCTGTCCCCCGGAGAGGTTTCGGCCGCCCTCGGCAAGTCGGGTGTTCAGGCCATCGGGGAGGGCTTCGATCACCTCTAACAGCTGAGCATCGCGACAGGACATGAGCAACTGGTCGTCGTCAAGATCCTTGCGCCAGAGCCGCAGGTTGTCGCGTACGCTCATGCCATGGATAACAATATCCTGCTGCACCATCGCCAACGAGCCTACGGCAACGGAGCGGGGGATCGCCTCCAGAGGATAACCATCAAACAAAATCGAACCTCAACTGGGTTGAAATCGTCAAGATATTGTTTTTAACGTAGCCATGAAGATGTTCCTAGGACCAGCGGATGAAGGATCCGGCCTTGAGGTTCAGCAAGGGGCAGACCGCCGCGCCGGGGATTGGTCCCAGATCGGCCAGCTCGCGGCGCTCCGGTTCGAGATCCCCACTGGGATGACCCCTGCGTTGGGCATCGGGAGCCAACAGCAGCGCCACGGAGGTCGTGTCCAACCATTGGGCCATGGCTCCTAGGGAGCCGGCCAGGTCGGCGGCCGTGAGCTGGCGGCTTTCGCGAGCCGCCAGCAGCAGGGCGATCCGCGGCTGCTCCAGCAGGGCCAGCAGGCGTGGATGCTCTTCGTGGTTGAGCAGCAGCTGCCGCTCCCGGGCCCATTGGCGCAGCGCCTCAAGCCGCTCCGCCAGGACCGGGGGAGCCGCCGCGCCATCCCAGGCCAGAACGGCGCTGAGGCCCTGGGGTGCGTCCTGGATGAGTGGCTCAACCGGGCCGGCGGCACCGGTGGGCTCCCCCAGCAGATGGCCCAGTTTCAACCGTTTGACCTGCAGGTAGGCCGCGTTGTGGTCGCCGGGATCCATCACCAGGGGCACCCGATCGACGACTTCCAGGCCGTAGCCTCCCAGGCCGGCAATCTTGCGGGGGTTGTTGGTGATCAGCCGCAAGCGCTGGATGCCCAGATCGCTGAGGATCTGGGCGCCGACGCCGTAATTGCGCAAATCGGCAGCAAAGCCGAGGTGCTCATTGGCTTCCACGGTGTCCAGGCCGCCATCCTGGAGGCTGTAGGCCTTGAGTTTGTTCACAAGGCCGATCCCCCGCCCCTCCTGGCGCAAATAAACCACCACCCCTTCTCCGGCCTGTTCAATCAGGCGCAGGGCCGCCTCCAGCTGGGGCCGACAATCGCAGCGCAGGGAGCCAAATGCATCGCCGGTGAGACATTCGGAATGGACGCGCACGAGAACGGCCCCCGCAGCCTGCTCAGGATGACCCTTGACGATGGCCACATGCTCGCTGCCATCCAGTTCATTGCGATAGCCAATCGCCCGGAAACTGCCGAAGGCGCTCGGCATGGCGGCCTCCGCTTGCCGGCGCACGAAGCGTTCGGTGTCGAGTCGGTAGCGGATCAAGTCGGCGATCGAGATCAGCCGCAGGCCGTGCAGGCGGGCGTACTCCACCAGCTCGGGAAGCCGCGCCATCGAACCATCTGGGTTCTGGATCTCGCAGATCACACCAGCTGGATAGAGCCCCGCCAGACGGGCCAGGTCCACGGCGGCCTCGGTGTGGCCGGCCCGTTTCAGCACACCGCCATCTCGGGCCCTCAAGGGGAAGATGTGGCCCGGACGCCGTAGGTCGGATGGGCGGCTTTCGGGGTGAATGGCCACCTGGATCGTCCGTGCCCGGTCGTCCGCGGAGATGCCCGTGCTCACGCCATTTTCAGGGCCGGCATCCACGCTCACCGTGAAGGCGGTCTGATTGCTGTCGGTGTTGCGATCCACCATCAATGGCAGATCCAGGGCATCGAGCCGCTCCCCCTCCATCGCCAGGCAGATCAGGCCCCGGGCAGCGGTAGCCATGAAGTTGATCTGCAGCGGCGTGGCGAACTGGGCTGCGCAGATCAGATCGCCTTCATTTTCCCGATTTTCATCGTCCACCACCACGATCGATTCGCCGTTGCGGATCGCCGCCAGGCCATCGGCGATCGAATCAAACCGCAACGCGGCGGCGGCCTGGCCTCTCTCCGCCGGAGAGGGCACCGCGGGTACCGGGCTCAGGGCCTGGGGAGTGGAGGCGGCTTGGGCCAGGGTTATGGGGTCGGGCTGATCTGCAGTTATAGAGCCCGGTACGATCCATCGTTCTCTCCGCCCCGGCATGACAGGCACACGCGTCGCGGTGATCGGAGCCAGCGGCTATGGGGGTCTGCAGACTCTGCGCCTGCTCCAGGATCACCCCACCTTCACGGTGACCTTCCTGGGCGGGGAGCGCAGCAGCGGTCGCCGTTGGAGTGATCTGGTGCCCTTCCTGCCTCTGTCGGGCGATCCGGTGGTCCGCACCCCCGACCCTGAAGCGATCGCGGCGGCAGCCGATTTGGCCGTGCTGAGCCTCCCCAATGGCTTGGCGGCAGGCCTGGTTCCCGAGCTCCTGGAGCGGGGCGTGAAGGTGGTGGATCTTTCGGCTGATTACCGCTACCGCTCTCTGGCCCAATGGCAGGAGGTCTATGCCTCCGAGGCCCGGGAGGTGCTCCGCAGCGATCAGGCCCTCTGCCAGGAAGCGGTGTACGGCCTGGTGGAGTGGGAGGCGACCCGCATCCGCGCGGCGCGCCTGGTGGCGGCCCCGGGCTGTTTTCCCACCGCCAGCCTGCTGGCCCTGCTTCCGTTTCTCCAGCAGGGGCTGATCGAACCGGCCGGCATCGTGATCGACGCCAAGAGCGGCACCTCCGGTGGCGGACGGGCCGCCAAGGAACACCTGCTGTTGGCCGAGGCCTCCGAGGCGGTGGCCCCCTACGGCGTGGTGGGCCACCGCCACACCAGCGAGATTGAGCAGATCGCCGGGCAGGCTGCAGGTCAGCCGATCCAGCTGCAGTTCACCCCCCACCTGATGCCGATGGTGCGGGGCCTGCTGGCCACCGTGTATGCCCGCCTGCGGGATCCGGGCCTTACCGCGGACGACTGCTCCACCCTGCTCTCGGCGGCCTACCGAAACAGCGCCAGCGTGGCCGTGCTGCCGGTGGGGAGCTATCCCTCCACCAAGTGGGTCCGCCAGACCAACCGCTGCCTGCTCTCGGTCCAGGTGGACCTCCGCACCGGCCAGCTGATCGTGATGAGCGCCATCGACAACCTGATCAAGGGACAGGCCGGCCAGGGGGTGCAGTGCCTCAACCTGCTGGCGGGCCTGGAGGCCAACACCGGTTTGCCCCAGCTGCCCTTTTACCCCTGAATTACCCCTGAATGGCCGGTGTTGCGGCTCCGGCTTGATTGAGTCGAACGGCGGCCAGGGCCACCGCGTAGGGCAGGATCCGGTGCTCCTGCGCCTGGATGCGGGCAGCGAGGCTGCCATGGTCATCGCTTCGCAGCACCGGCACGGCGGCTTGCACCAGGATCGGACCAGAATCCACTACCTCCTCCACCAGATGGGCGGTGCAGCCGCTGAGGGTCACCCCGGCGGCCAGGGCCTGGCCCACCGCATCGAGCCCCCGGAAGCTGGGCAGCAGGGAGGGGTGGATGTTCACCAGCCGGCCCGGATAGGCAGCGATCAACACGGGGGTCACGATGCGCATCCAGCCCGCCATCACCACCAGGTCCACGTCAGAGGCGGCGAAGCTGGCCGCCACCTGCCGGTCGAGGTCCTGCCGCAGCGAATGGTCGCGATGGTCATGGAGATGGCAGGGGATGCCGAGGCGTTTCGCCCGCTGGCGGGCACCACAGACGGGGTTGTTCACCACCAACAGCATCACCTCGGCGTTGAGCGGACCGCCACGGCAGGCCCTGACCAGGGCCTCAAAGTTGCTGCCTTGACCGGAGGCCATCACCCCGAGCCGCAGAGGATTATCCAGCCGGGGCCAGGATTGCGATGCTTCACCCGCAGAGTGTGGCGTTGGCCACTGGATGGCCTGCATGGCCTCGCTAGCGTCATGGCTCGCGGTCATGGTGCCCATGTCCCATCTCTCCATCCTGCCAACAGTGCTTCGGGATGCCGATCTGCTGGAGGCCTGCCTGCGTTCGATGGGGCTCAGCCCCCAGCGCGATGCTCAGTTGCAGGGTTTCGGCGGTGAGCAGCGAGCTGTGGTGGTGATGCTTCAGCTCGATGCGGATATCGCCCTGGGCTGGTGCCGGTCCAACGATGGCTCCCTGGCCCTGGTCGGTGATCTGCAGCGCCTCAGCCGTTCGCGCTCCCTGGAGCCCCTGCTCGCCCGGATCACACGGGAGTACGCGGCCCGCGACGCCCTGCGCCAGGCCCGATCTCACCTGAGCGACGCCCTGGTCTGCGTCGGAGATTGATCCCATCGAGCGGCTTGAGCTTCACCTCGACCTCCGGGAACCCCAGCAGCATCTGGTGAGGGCCACCCTTCGCCTTTGCCCCCGCACCTCCGTCCTTCGCCTGCGGATGGCGGGCTGGACCCCTGGCTCCTACCTGATCCGCGACTACGTGCGGACCCTCGAAGACCTTCAGGTATGGCAGGGCCATGAGCGGTTGGCCGTGGAGCGGCTGGAGCCGGCCTGCTGGCAGGTGAGCTGCGCTGCTGACACCCCGCTGGAGGTGCGCTGGCGCATCCTGGCCACCGAACTTTCGGTGCGCACCTGCCACCTCAATGCCGACCATGGCTTTCTTGCCCTGGCCGGTGTAGTGCTCCAGGTGGAAGGGGAGCGCTGGACCCCGATCCGGCTCAGCCTGGAGCTGCCCCCCGGCTGGCAGCCTTTTTTGCCCCTACCGGCCGACGGGGAGGGGGGGTGGCTAGCTCGCGATGTCGATCAACTGATCGACAGTCCCCTGGAGGCCGGCCCCCACGCCTGCCATGTCTTCACGGTGGCTGGGGTGCCGCATCGCTGGGTGGGTTGGGGTGAGGATCTGGTGCAATCCGATCCGGCTTGGCTCGCCGACGTGGAACGGGTCTGCCTCGCCTGCTGCCGGCTGATGGGGGTGGAGAGGCCCGCCGCTGTCTCCTATCTCTTCGTGCTTCACCTGCTCGATCAGGGTTACGGGGGGCTGGAACACCATGACGCCACGGTGCTCCAGTTCGGCCGCCAGGCCTTAGCTGAACCCAACGGCCGGCGCCGGCTGTTGCAGCTGGTGGCCCATGAATACCTGCACCAGTGGAACGTAAGGCGGCTGCGCCCCGCCGAGCTCACCCCGATCGATTACGACCGCGCCACGGTGGTTTCCAGTCTCTGGTTCGCCGAGGGGGTGACCAGTTACTACGACCAGCTTCTTCCCCTGGTGGCCGGCCTCAGTGAGGAGAAGGACCTGCTGGAGGACCTCGGCACCGATCTCTCGCGCTACCGACTCACCCCCGGCCGCGCCGTCCAGTCGCTGCGCCTCAGCAGCGAGGAGGCCTGGGTGAAGCTCTACCGCCCTGATCCCCACGCGGTGGATTGCCAGGTGAGCTACTACCTCAAGGGCGCCGTGCTCGCCTTGGCGCTGGATCTGCACCTGCGCCGCCACGGCTCAGCCCTGGCGCTGGTGCTCAGGGATCTGTGGCGCAGCCATGGCGTGGTGGAGCGGGGATACCGGTGGACAGATCTGTTGGCTGCGTTCGTGGCCCACGCTGACGATCTGTCCACTTTGCTGCCGATCTGGTTGGAAAGCGAGGAAGATCCCCCCCTAGAGAGCTACCTGGGGGATGTGGGCCTGGTGCTTTCGGCGGAAATCTCCCCCCACCCCACTCCCGGATGGCAGCTGGATGGCAGAGCCACCACCCTGGCCCGGGTGACCCGCGCCGGTGCCGCCGAGCGGGCCGGACTCCAGGTAGGGGATGAGCTGCTGGCCCTCGATGGGCACCGGCTTCGTAGTCCTGAGGATGGGCGCCGCCTTCTGATGGGCTGCGGCTCCGCGGCTGCGATCACCGTGCTCTATTGCCGCGATGGCCTCGTAAGGCAGACCCAGCTGGCCTGCGAGCCGCCGGGAATCGAGCGCTGGCGGCTCTGCATCGATGCCGCCGCTGCGGCCCACACCGCTGAGGCGCGTCGCCTCTGGCTGAGTCTTTTGCCATGAACGCCGAGACGCGCCGCCCCCTCCTGCTGGCGATCGCCGCTGCCTCGGTGCTCAGCGTTGGCGGGCTGGCCTGGTTGGCCCGGGCCCTGATGATTCCCGCCGATCAGGCGGCGGGCACCTCCCTCCTTGAACTGCTCAACGACACCCGTCGCCAGAGGGAGACGGACCAGGAGAATCGGCCACGGCCAGCCGCCCCGCCGGCCCACGAGCCCTGGGTCTCCCCCCTGCGCCAGGCCTGTCCGATCCGGGAGACGGAACTGCAACAACGGCTCACGGACCTGATGGACGATCTCGATCAGCGCCGCCGCCGGATCCGGATCGACCCGTCCAATTACGGCCAGCGCTTCCGGCGGGATGTCTTCGGCAACCGGCTCGATCCCACCCCCAGGCTGGTTGTGCTCCATGAAACGGTGTATGGACTGTCTTCGGCGATCAACACCTTCAAGACCGCCCATCCCAACGACGATGACCAGGTGAGCTACCACACCCTGATCGGCCTGGATGGGACGGTGGTGGACACCGTGGATCCTTCCAAGCGCGCCTTCGGTGCCGGTTACTCCGCCTTCCAGGGACGCTGGGCGATGACCAACCGCCGGGTGAGCGGATCAATCAACAACTTTGCCCTCCACCTCAGCCTCGAATCCCCCCTGGACGGGGAGAACGAAGCACCCGGTCACAGTGGATACACCCAGGCCCAGTACGACGCCTTGGCGGTGGTTCTGACCGACTGGATGCAGCGGTATCCGATTCCCGTGGAAGCGATCACCACCCATCGCCACGTCGATATGGGCCGGGAGCGAGCCGATCCCCGCAGCTTCGATTGGAACCAGCTGCGGCTTCGGCTGGCTGCCCTAGACGTGATCTGCTGAGCTGTTTCGCGCCCAGAGGCTGCAGTTCGCGCCCAGAGGCTCCAGGCACTCCCTTGCTCCAGGGAGTGGGCAGCCTCAAATGAGTGGAGAAACCTGCCGATTGCGTCTCCCGTAGATCAGGGCGTGCAGTTCGGGATCCTGCATATAATGAAGGATCCGGCCGGGATAGTCGAGCTTGCCGTTGTGGAGATAGGCCAGGGTGGCCAGTCCCTTGGCATCGCGGTGGGAGGTGCTGGCCATCAGGGTGCGGTTCCTGGGAAGTCCCAGGTCCTTGCTGAGGCGTGCGAATTTACCCACCAGCAGGGCGACGCTCCGCTCGGGATCGAGCAGTTCAAGCCGGGCCTGGTCGAGTTCGGCTTCCGTGGCCTCCGGCGACAGCAATCCCTGCTTCACCATCTCGCCAAGGCTCAGCTGGGCGGGGCCATGGGTGCTGAACAAGCCCGATTGGGCAGCCAGACGAGTGTTCTCGCCGGGCTTGGCATGCTGCAGCTCATCGAAGAGCACGGCGGCCACAAGCATCGGATTGATGTGTTGGCGTCGGGATTCGGCCAGGATCACAGGGTCGAGCTCCACAATCTTTTCGAGGGTGTGGGTCCGCAGCGGCTGCAGACTGTCGAGCCCCTCTGTAAAGAGCTGGGCAAGCTTCGGTTGCGGACCGTGAACGCCGAAGCGTCGGTTGAGGGCCCGGAGCTCTTCGGTGCTGAAGTCGATCGGATCAGGCCGCAGGCCTTCCGTTGGTGAGGCCAGCTGGGGGGAAGCAACGGGTGTACTGCCGATGGGCGGGGCTTCACGGAAGAGAACGGGCCTGTAAAACGCGTTCAGAGTGAGCCGCACAAGCGGTGCGCTCACCAACAAGAGCGATGCGAGGGCCAGCAGTTGCCAGGGCCTGGTGGCCGGTCGGATTCCGGGCCGCCATTTGGGTGGGGGCAGGCGGAACCGGAGGGGCATGGCCTGGGAGGAGAAACCGAAGGATCTTCTCAACTAGTTTCCAACATTCTTCAGCTTTCGGCGGCGGTTCGGTTCGGTCTGTCGGGTGGACCACACAGCCGCCCGCCTCAGCGTCTGCCGATCTTCCCAAGCCCCCCTGGGATCGGCTTGGATGCCGCAGCAGGGCTCCCCGTAGAGCCAGGCCCACCGCCTCCATGCCGTCCCCGTCTTTCAGCAACGACCGCGACAGCGCGGCTCTTTGGCAGCGTTTCTGCGCGCTCCTCTGGCATGACCCGGATCTGGGAATCTGGCTGGACATCAGTCGGATGGCCCTCGGCGAGGCCGATCTGGAGGCCCTTGAACCCCGCTTCAGCGCCGCCTTCACCGCCATGGAGGCCCTCGAAGGCGGAGCGATCGCCAACGCCGACGAACACCGTCAGGTCGGTCACTACTGGCTGCGCAACCCCTCCCTGGCGCCGGATCCCCAGGCCGGCGCCCTGATTTCCCGGGAGACCGATCGGATCGAGAGCTTTGGCGCCGATCTGCTGGCCGGCAGGATCAGCTCCCCCGCCGGCACGGCCTTCACCGATGTGCTCTGGATCGGCATCGGCGGCTCGGGCCTGGGGCCACTGCTGATGATCCGCGCCCTGCAGCAGGAAGGGCGTGGCCTGCCGTTCCAGGTCTTCGACAACGTTGATCCCCAGGGATTCAGCCGCACCCTCGCGGCCCTGGGCGAGCGGCTGCGCACCACCCTGGTGGTGGTGGTGAGCAAATCCGGCGGCACCCCGGAACCCCGCATCGGCATGGAGCAGGCCCGGGCCCGCCTTGAGGCCCTCGGTGGCGACTGGGCACGCCAGGCCGTGGCCGTGACGATGGCCGGCAGCCAGCTCGATACTCTCGCCGCCTCGGAGGGCTGGCTGGCCCGCTTCGACCTCCCCGACTGGGTGGGAGGTCGCACCAGCATCACCGGCGCCGTTGGACTGTTGCCCGCCGCCCTGATCGCTGCCGACCTGCGGGGCTTTCTGGCCGGTGCCGCCGCCATGGATGACCTCACCCGCCGCCCGAGCCTGCGGACCAATCCTGCCGCTCTGATGGCCGCCGCCTGGTATGCCGCCGGCGAAGGCAAGGGCCGCCGCGACCTGGTGGTGCTGCCCTATCGCGATCGTCTGGAGGTGTTCAGCCGCTACTTGCAACAACTGGTGATGGAGTCCCTCGGCAAGGACCGCGACCGCCAGGGGCAGACCGTGCACCAGGGCCTGGCTGTCTACGGCAACAAGGGATCCACCGACCAGCACGCCTACGTGCAGCAGCTGCGCGATGGCCTCGACAACTTCTTCGTGACCTTCATCGAGGCCCTTGACGACCCCGCCGACATCGGGCCGATCGCTGGAGAGCGGCCCGAGGATTTCCTGGAGGGTTTCCTGCAGGGCACCCGCGCGGCCCTGGCCGAGGGAGGCCGCCAGAGCCTCACCATCACCCTGCGGCGCTTCGATGCCGCGGCCCTCGGTGCCCTGATCGCCCTCTTCGAGCGGGCCGTAGGCCTCTACGCCGAATTGATCGACATCAACGCCTACCACCAGCCCGGGGTGGAGGCTGGCAAGAAGGCCGCCGCCGAGGTGCTGGCCCTGCAGGTGCGGCTGGAGGCCCTGCTCAGCGATGGCAGCGCCAGAAACCTTGAGGAGCTGGCCTCCTCGCTCGGGCTCGCCAGTCCGGAACCCCTCTTCTGGACGCTTCGGCACCTCTGCCACAACAGCCGCGGTTACCGGGTCGAGGGCGATTGGGGCGATCCCGCCAGCCTGCGCTTCCAGCACGTCGGGGGCTGAGGGATCCAAGGGTGCGGCCCTGGGGCTTCCCGATGCCGCAGCCATGGCCCCCTGAGGCTGGTGCGGCCGAGCGGGCAGGTGCACTTCGTATGCTCCCGAGCTCGGGGGTGGCCACGAACTTCTCAACCCCGTCGAGGCCAAGGGTGTAGCTGAAGTAGGTGTTGCGGAACTCGCTCATGAGGCAGCGCTTCTGCTGCTCCTTGAGGGCTCCAGACCGATCGAGCGGATCAGGTAGTCCCGCCACTCCTCTGTGGTGAAAGCAGCGCGGCCCTAGGCCAAGATCCCCAACACGTTGGGGTTGGACATCTGGATTGGCCGCAGTCCGGCGATGCGGAACGGCCTGCCGTTGCGCTCCAGGGCGATCACCGGGTCGTATTCGAGTGTCACCTCGGCGTAGAAGCCATCGGTGAGCATGCGTTCGTTGGCGGGCACCAGGTCGTCGTCGATCTGGGCATCCTTGATGGCGAGGCTGGGAACCTCTGCCGCGTAGGAATCGCTACGGGTGTCGAGCCGGGCCCGCACGATGTCGATGATCTTGACGCTGCCTTGATCACGGGAGCGGGCCTTGAATAGCTCCTCTTCTCCGGTGCGCACGATGCGGCCCTGGAGCCGCTTCTCGACGATCTGTAGGTCTTCTTCTATCTCTGCTGGATCGGTGCTGGCGCAGTACCGGCCCAGCAGGAACTCCACCACATAGGTGGGCACCGGGTACTGGCGGGAGTATTTGCGCACCAGGTCTTTGCGGACCAAAAAGCCATCGAAGGCCTTGGCACCGAGTTGATCGAGATGGTCCATCTCACTGGTGTTGGCTGGTGAAGCGGTCATGGCAACACCTCCAGCTGGAGGAGCTGGGCGGCCTGATTCAGTCGGCGGTCGTAGCAGGCGAAGGTGACAGGTTGTTCGGAGTTGACGTGCAGTTCATGGGCCGCGGCGAGTTGGACGCTGTCGTATCCGCGAAGGGCAAAGACGTCGGCAAAGCGCCCAGCCGTTTCCACCAGTGGCTGACTGACCTCAACAATGGTGAAGTTCTTCCAGGATTGGATCAGGTGCTGCCGGGCCTGTTCGAGATCTTCGTCGCAGACCGGGTCTTCCCGCTGGAGGCGAGCCAGGGCAGCCATTGTTTCGGCCCAGCTGATCCGGCAGACCCCGATGGCATCAACAGTGCTGCTGATCTGCCGCATCTGATCGGATTGGGCTTCGTCAACCAGCAACTTCATCAGCGCGCTGGTGTCACAAAAGAGGATCACCAGCTCAACCCCGATCCTCAATCACGATGTCGCTAAGCAACTTCCCTTGCCCCCGCAACTTCACGGGAGGGGGCAAGTTGGGCTTCTGACCGCTCCAGCTAATCAGGCCCGCATCAATCGCTTTTTGCAGCGGGCTGGTTTTCCCTGAGTCCGCTGGCTTCACAGCGGTGATGCGGGCGATGGGCTTGCGATGGGAGGTGACTTCCACCACCTCCCCGGACTGGGCACGGGCCAGCCATTCGGAGAGGTGGGTCTTGAGATCCCGCACCGACACCTGGCTTGCGACCACATCTGCCATGTCTGACTCCGCCCTTGCGACCACATCTGCCATGTCTGACTCCGCCGTTGCGACCACACTAGGCCGGATTTTGCTATTCACGCTTCTCCTCCCACCACGGTGCGGCGTTGGGCGATCACCCGGCCATCAGGGCTCAACAGCACCGCCACCACCACTGCTCCTCCAGCTCGTCATCTTCCACCAGCAGGCGGGCACCGCCATCGTCGATCGGTTTGGCCGTGGTGGCCACCGAGGGGCCACCAGCGGCTTCCCGGCGCAGGTCGGCTGTCATGCCCGCCGTGCCGCCGCTCACCTCCAGGTTGCAGCGCAGGCCCTTCCAGCTGATCTCGGACATAGCCGCAGTGGGCGCATTGCTTGCTACGCCTGAGACCACCAACACGGGGGCGAGGCATTCCTGCAGGCTGATGCCGCCATGGGCATAGGAGGTGCTGCCCCCTGTGTTGAAGCAGGCAGCGCCGCTCGGGGTAGCGAACTGCTCGCTGGGGTTCCAGCTCCAGGTGGCGGTGGGCACTGGCACTTGGGATTCGCCCTTGATGGCGGCGCTGCGGGCCCACTTGCTGGCGGTGAGGTGCTTGGGCAGCTCGGCTGTGGGCAAGCCATCGGGGCAGACCTCAACTCACTCTGGGACTTTGAAGAAAAGTTGACCAAACTCGGCCATTACCTGACGTACTACACAAGCATCGAGGATTTGAAGCTTTAATTCTAGCAACAGCTCAACAAATTGATTATGGCAGGCTAGATCCAGAGGGGACAAGGGGAGTGGGATCGGCCATCGCCTCGTCTTAGGGCACCAGGTTCACCAGTTTGCCGGGCACCACGATCACCCGGCTCGGCGCCTTGCCCTCCAGCCAGCGGAGGGCCACCTCGCTCTCGAGGGCGAGCTTCTCAAGGGTGGCCTTGTCGGCGTCGGCAGGCACCTCGAGATTGCCGCGCACTTTGCCTTTGATTTGAATCACCAGCGGGATGGTGTCCCGGATCAGGGCCGCGGGATCGGCCACCGGCCAGCGTTGCCGATGGACACTTCCCGTGCCCCCGAGCTTCTGCCACAACTCCTCGGCCAGATGGGGCGCGAAGGGAGCCAGCAGGATGAGCAGGCTGGCCAGGGCTTCACCGGCCACAGGAACGCCAGCCGCCTCCAGGTGATCGCCCATGGCATTGCTGAGTTTCATCAGCTCGGAAACGGCGGTGTTGAACTGGTAATCGCCGCTGAGGTCTTCGCTGATCGCGGTGATGGCGGTGTGAACGGCCCGGCGGAGGTCGCGCTCGGCCGCTGACAGTTCCGGGGGCAAAGCAAAGTTTGCAAGCTGAGCTGCCAAGGGAGACAATGAGTTCGAGATTTCTCCATCACGATCTGAATTGTCCTGAACCGCTGCACCCTGCCAGCTCTGGAGGCTGAGGCCCCGATCTGTGGCCCCCTCTACCAATCGCCAGATCCGCTGCAGGAATCGAAACTGCCCTTCCACATCGGCGTCATCCCATTCGAGATCCTTCTCCGGGGGGGCCTTGAACAGGATGAACATGCGCGCCGTGTCGGCACCGTAGCGGTCGATCACCGCAGCGGGGTCAACGCCATTGTATTTCGACTTCGACATCTTCTCGAAGAACACCTCCAGCACCTCGCCGCTGTTCGGATCGCGGGGATCGGTGGGATCGGCTACATCGGCCGGTGCGATGTATTTGCCGCTATGGGAATTCTTGTATGTGATGCCCTGCACCATCCCCTGGGTGAGTAAGCGGGTGAACGGTTCATCGAAGCCGAGCAGGCCCCGGTCCCGCAGCACCTTGGTGAAGAAACGCGAGTAGAGCAGGTGCAGGATGGCGTGCTCGATGCCGCCCACGTACTGATCCACCGGCAGCCAGCGGTCAACCTTGGAGCGCTCAAACGGCAGGGCGGTGTTGTGGGGATCGCTGTAGCGCAGGTAGTACCAGCTGGAACACATGAAGGTGTCCATGGTGTCGGTCTCGCGCCGGGCCGGCTGGCCGCAGCAGGGGCAGGCCACACTCACCCAATCCTCCAGCTGGGCCAGGGGGGAAGCCCCTTTGCCGCTGAAGGCCACCTGGCGGGGCAGCTCCACCGGCAGCTGCTCGGTGGGCACCGGCACCACGCCGCAGCTGGCGCAGTGGATCACCGGAATCGGGCAGCCCCAATAGCGCTGGCGGGAGATCAGCCAGTCGCGTAGGCGGTATTGAACCTTGCCCCGACCCCAGCCTTCGCTCTCGGCGGCAGCGGTGATCGCCGCTTTCGCGCTGGGGCTGGCCAGGCCGTCGAAGCGGCCGGAGTGGATCAGCACGCCGGGCTCGGTCCAGGCGCCGCCCTCAAAGGCGTGCTCATCGCTGCCCTCCGGGATGATCACTTGGCGCACCGGCAGCTCGTGGCGGCGGGCGAACAGGAAATCGCGCTGGTCGTGGGCGGGCACGCCCATCACGGCGCCGGTGCCGTACTCCGCCAGCACGTAGTCGGCGATCCAGAGGGGCACCAGCTCGCCATTGGCTGGGTTGCGCACCCGGGCGCCGATCGGCACGCCCCGTTTCGGGCCGTCCTCGGCGGTGCGCTCCTGGTCGCTCTGACGACTCACCAGATCACAGAAGGCCTCCACGGTGATGGCCTGGTCGGGCGTGGTGAGGCGGGCCACCAGGGGGTGCTCCGGTGCCAGCACCACGTAACTCACACCGAAAATCGTGTCGGGCCGGGTGGTGAACACGGTGATCGCCTCGCCGCTGGGCTGCCCTTCGCCATCCACCACGGCGAAATCAAGCTCGGCGCCGCTGGAGCGGCCGATCCAGTTGGCCTGCATCGTGCGCACGCGCTCCGGCCAGCCCTCCAGCTTCGGGAGGTCATCGAGCAGCTGGTCGGCGTAGGCGGTGATCTTCAGGAACCATTGCCGCAGCTGCCGCTTCTCCACGAGGGCGCCGGAACGCCAGGAGCGTCCCTCCCCATCCACCTGCTCGTTGGCCAGCACCGTCTGGTCCACCGGATCCCAGTTCACCGTGGCTTCGCGCCGGTAGGCGAGCCCCGCCTGCAGGAACTGGAGGAACAGCCACTGGGTCCAGCGGTAGTAGTCGCTGTGGCAGGTGGTCACTTCCCGGTCCCAGTCGATCGAGAGACCGAGCTGGCGCAGCTGCTCACGCATCGAGGCGATGTTGCGGTCGGTCCAATCCCCGGGTTCGACGCCCCGCTCGATGGCAGCGTTCTCCGCCGGCAGGCCGAAGGCATCCCAGCCCATCGGGTGGAGCACCCGGTGGCCGCGCATCCGCGCCGTGCGGGCGATCACGTCCGTGATCACATAGTTGCGCACATGGCCCATGTGCAGGTTCCCCGACGGATAGGGGAACATCGAGAGGGCGTAGAAACTTGTGCCATCCGTTCCCTCCAGGGTGTGGTCGAGGCCCTGCTCGGCCCAGGCCTGCTGCCAGCGGCGTTCAATCTGCTCGGGCCGGTACCGGCTCGCTTCAGTCACGGAGGGATGAAAACGGTCTGGCCCCGATCGTGCCACAAGGGATCAGCTGAGCAGGCGCAGCAGCACGACCTTGGTGCGGTTCACCATCAGCAGGGGCAGATCCAGGTCCTGCTGGATGGCCAGGAAATCCTGGTCCAGCCAGCGGATGGTGCCCTGCAGGCTTTGGCCACCCTCGAGCTCGATGTGCACCGGGGAGCTGTGGCGGATCAGGTCATGGATGTGGCGCACGCTGGGGGAGGAGGTGTCGAGCCTGGGCCCACGTTGTTCGAAGAAGCTCTGCATAGGATCTGTTCGTCGGACGGTGGGATGGTTCGGTGCTCCAATTCAGCAAGTATCAGGGACTCGGTAATGATTTCCTGCTTCTGGATGGCCGCGATCTGGAGGATGGCGATCGTGCGTTTGGGCTGGATGCGGAGGCGGTGCGTCGCCTCTGCGACCGGCGCTTTGGCGTTGGCGGCGATGGAGTGATCCTGGCACTACCGCCCCGTGAGGGGGGGGAGCTGCGGATGCGGATCTTCAATGCCGATGGCAGCGAACCGGAGATGTGCGGCAACGGCATCCGCTGCCTGGCGCGCTTCCTGGCCGACAGCGATGGCGACGAACCCGGCCGCATCTGGCAGGTGGAGACGCTGGCGGGTCGGATCGTGCCGGAACTTCGCGCTGACGGCACCATTCGCGTCGACATGGGACCGCCCTTTCTCGAGCCGGCGGCGGTGCCCACCACCCTGCCCCTAGGACCGGCCGGCCTGCCCCAGGGAGAGCTGGAGGTGGAAGGTCACACCTTCATGGTGGCGGCCGCCGGCATGGGCAATCCCCATGTGGTGATTGCCGTGGAGGATGTGGAAGCCGTTCAGCTGGAGCGTTTCGGTGCGGCCCTTGAACGCCATCCGGCCTTCCCGGCTCGCGCCAATGTGCATTTCGTGCAAGTGCTCAGCCCCGAGCATCTGGTGATGCGGGTCTGGGAGCGCGGCGCTGGCCCCACCCTGGCCTGTGGAACCGGCGCCTGCGCCACCCTGGTGGCCTGCCATCGCCTGGGCCTGTGCCAGTGCCGTGCACGCCTGGATCTGCCGGGGGGGCCGCTGTGGATCGAATGGGCTGGCGATGGGGCCTCGGTGTTCATGAGCGGTCCCGCCGAGGCGGTGTTCGATGGCGTGGTGGTGCCTGGCCTGCTGGGCGAGCCGGCGGTTGTCGGCGAGCCGCCTGTGGCGAAGAGCGTCGCTTCGGACACCCCTCTGACGCGCGGTCCCGCCGAAGCTGCCACCGAAGGCTCCTCACTTGCGCCTGCCCTGCCGGTGATCGATTGCGCCACCGCCTGCGGGAATGGCTGCCTGCGGCCAGAGGCCTGCAGCAGCGCCGAGGCCCGCGCCCAGGTGGCGGCCCTGCTGGCGGGGCGCTCTCTCGACGAATTGGTGGCCCTCGCCGCGGCGACGGCGGAACGGCGCAGCTTGGACGGTTCCCGCCCTGATGACGCCGCCTGAAACCCCGACGCCGCCTGAATCCCCGCAGGATCTTTCCGGCTATCTCGATGCCTGCGCCACCAGCCCCCCCACGGAGGGGGTGATCAGGGTGATGGCGGCGGCCCAACGCTCCGCCTGGGCCAATCCTTCCAGCCTCCACGGCTTCGGCCTGCGGGCCTCCGAACTCCTGGAACGCAGCCGTGGGCGTCTGGCCGAATTGCTGGGAGCGAGCCAGCACGATCTGATTTTCTGCTCCGGTGCGAGTGAGGCGATTCACCTGGCGCTGCTGGGGCAGGCGGGGGTGGTTCCCCCCGGGCGTCTGCTGATCTCGCCGGTTGAGCATCCAGCCACCATCGCAGCGGCCGAAACGCTGCTGCGGCAGGGCTGGGAGGTGGCGAGAGTGCCGGTGGATCATTGCGGCGTGATCGACCTGATGGCTCTCCATGAACTTCTGGAGCCCCCCACAAAGCTGGTGTCCCTGATCTGGGGCCAAAGCGAGGTGGGCACGCTCCAGCCCCTGGACTCGGTGAGTCGCCTGTGCCGGAGCGCCGGCATCCCCCTGCATGTCGATGCGGTGCAGGTGGTGGGTCACCGGCTGGTGGACGCCGACGCCCTCGGCGTGGATCTGCTCAGCTGCACAGCCCACAAGCTGGGGGGACCCCGGGGGATTGGCCTGCTGCTGCGTCGCCGCGGCGTTGGGTTGCTCCCCCTGATCGGCGGGGCTCAGGAAGGCGGGCTGCGGGGAGGCACCGAGGCGGTCGTCCTGGCTGCGGGTTTCGTTCAGGCCCTGGAGGAGGCCCACGAACGTTTGCGCAGTCTCGGTGGGCTGGATCCGTTGGCGGCCCTGCGCGACCCCCTGCTGGCACGCCTCCTGGAACTGCCCGGCGTGAGCCTCAGCGGTCCCGCCCCCGAGGATCGGCAAGGCCGACTGCCCCATCACATCAGTTTGGTGGTGACCAGTGCGACGGGGGTCCCGCTGCCCGGCCGAGATCTGGTGCGGGGGCTTTGGCGTCAGGGACTGGCGGTGAGCAGCGGCTCGGCCTGCAGCGCCATCGCCTCCCCGGCCTCCCGGGGGGGTGGCAGCGCGGTGCTGCGGGCGCTGGGGTACCCCGAATCCCATTGCGCCAGTGGCCTGCGGATCAGCCTCGGGCCCTGGCTCTGCCCCGCCGATCTCGTGCGGGTGCCAGGGGCCCTGGAGCAGGCCCGGCGGGACCTGGAGACCTCAGCCCCGGGCCATTAAGGTCCAGGCTCCTGCGAGGCTCGGCCGATGCTTCCCCCCGACCTTCAAACGGCCGAGGCCGAGGCCTTCGCCTCCCTCTGCTCGGCCCTGGCGGGCAATTCCCGCGGCCGCTGGACCCTGGAGCTGCGCTTTGAGGGGCTGCGGCTGCTGCCGGTGGTGCTGCGGCTGGCCGACGAGCTGGCAGCCGGCGCTGCGCCGATCCGGCTCCTGTTCTCGGATGCCGGCGCCGCTGCCCTGGCCCGCCGCGATGGGCCGGAGCTGGCGGAGCGCATCGCCACCTTCAGCGACCATCTGCGGCAGAGCAGCTCTTCCTTGCCGATAGAAGCTGGCGGTGGCTTGAATGCGCCGGACCCTGGGGGCAGCGGCGCTGAGGTGCTCATCCTGGTGGGCGCCAGCCAGGCCGATTACGGGACTGTGGAGAGCGTGTGCCAGGCCCACGTGGGCCGGGTGGTGCTGGTGAATCCGGGCCTTGAGGGTGGCGCCGTGGGCATCGGCAGCGTTGGCCGGGAACGGCGGCGGGGGTTCCTGGCCCAGTGGGAGGCGGCCTACGCCCTGATCCCCATGGCCGGCTCCGCCCTGCGCCGTGCCCATCCCCACGACTGGGAGCTCTACCGCCTGGATCCCGATGGCTACCGCTTTGCGGCCAGCTTCGACCATCGACCCGATGGAGAGGAACGGGACGGGGCCCTGCAGGGCGATGGATCCGGTGGCATTGCGATGACCCTGCGCTCGGTGGATCGTCTGCTGGACGGATTGCAGCGCTGAGGATCAGCTGCGGCCCCTCGTGCCCCAGGGGTTTCCCTGCAAGCCCTAAGGGCTGGTCTGCTCCAGATGATCTGCTTACACTTCGCGAGCTTTCCGGTTGCCATGACCCGCTCCTCCAAACCCGGCCGTTCCTTCAATCTCCTGGATGGGGCTGCTGCTGCCGCCGTGGTGCTGGCAGCGGCTGGGGTGGTCTGGAGTCCGAAGCTGAGTGGGGCCGTGGCCAAGGCCACCGGTGCTCTCAGACCCGTGATCGTGACGGTGGATGTGCGGGGCGTGCCCAGCGCCGATCCCGCTGCCCTGCTGAAGGGCGCCGAAGCCGAGGGCAAGGTGGCGATCGTGATCCGCAACCAGCCCCATGGCAGCGTGAAGGTGCGGAAGATCGTGCCCCTGGAGCGCCGTCTCACGATCCTCACGCCGGATGGAAAGCTCGTTTCAACTCCGGATCCAAACCAAAAGACCTTCGGCACCTTCGATGGACGCTTTGTGCTGGAGGGTGAGGGAAGGCGCTCCGCCGGTGGTGTTGTCTTTGGTAACCAGAGCATCAAGATCGGTGCCCCCGTGGAGCTGGAGGGCAGCAATTACCGCTTCAACGGCACCGTGACCGACCTCCGCATGGAAGGCAACTGAGCATGATCAATCCTTCGTCTTTGTCGGA
>Ga0315905_10000490_pt1 | contig 42966 bp, 31 predicted proteins | sample LakEriMetagenome_5_FD_203522 | JGI IMG/M metagenome (GOLD analysis project Ga0315905, IMG submission 203522) | Freshwater fungal communities from buoy surface, Lake Erie, Ohio, United States - Buoy 4 MA121 | ecosystem: Environmental > Aquatic > Freshwater > Lake | place: USA: Lake Erie, Ohio...
AGTGCGTCTGCTGGAAACAGGCGCATCAGGGCAAATTGCTGCAAAAGCGAGGGATGAATGGCCATAATTGAGACCCTGTATCTTAGGGGGTTTATGCTTGTCTAGGCTGTCCCTTGTTTTGCCGCCCGTGTGATTTCACGCACATGTTCTTCTCGACTATCTTTTTATACTGCCTAACAATATTGCGTTAAATCATGTCAATTCAAGCCCTTCAATCTCCAAACATGTCAGCAGCTCGCCTGCTGAGGGTTTTTGCTGTGGGTGCTTTGTTTGCATTTTTAAGCGCCTTGGCCACGGCGTCCCAGGTGGTCGGTGAGGTCACCCTCACCATTGGCAAGTCCAACATTGACCGCGCTGCGGGCTCTGCTGAACCGCAAAAAGGCGGCTCGGTTCAAGAGGGCGATGTCATTCGCACCTCCGACAACGGCCATGTGCACATTCGCTTCATTGACGGCGCCCGCGTCAGCGTCAGGCCCAACTCGGTTTTTCGCATTCACGAATTCAAATACAGCCCAACAGACCCGGCAGCCTCTGTGGTTCGCCTTAGCCTTGATTCTGGCGAAGCCCGCTCCATCTCTGGCGCTGCAGCCCAAGCCGCCAAAGAGCGCTTTCGCTTAAACACCCCGCTGGTGGCCATTGGTGTCAAGGGCACAGACTTTGTTACGCAAGTTTCCAGAGACGTCATTCGAGTCACAGTCAATCAGGGTGCCATTGTCATGGCCCCCTTCGACAGTTTCTGCAAAGCCGATACCTTGGGCGTGTGCACCACCCCACGGGCCAAAGAGCTCACAGCAGAAATGCTGGGTCAAGCCTTGGTTTACCGTTTGGGCACCGCCGACCCTAGTTTCCAAAATGTCAGCAAGTCAGGCCAATCAGACAACACCAAATTACTGCTGTTAGACCGCCAAGTGCGTGACAGTGCCGACAAGCCCTTGGCCTCCGACACCGAAGCCAAAAACCCCCTCAACGCCATCAACAACAACCGCCTCATTTGGGGACGTTGGGCGCGTGACCCGATTGCCAATGACAACCTGACAGTGCCCTTCTTGGAAGCCATGCGCGGCAACGAAGTCACTGTGGGCGATGGCTATTACTTCTTGTTCCGTGAGCCCAGCAACATCAATGTGTTGCCCACCCTCACCACCAAAACTGACTTTGGTCTTAAGTCCGCCTCGGCTTACTACCGCAATGCGGCCAATGAAATGGTGCCCGCCACGGTGTCGGGTGGCAATTTGTCCATCGACTTTGGTGCCAAAACCTTTGCCACCCAATTGGGCCTCAGCGCTGAAGGCACTGGTTTGCAAAGCTTCAGCCAAACGGGCCAAATCAATTCAAACACGGGCATTTTCTTGGGCCGCTCTGGCCCCGAGGTCGCCCCAACCAGCAGCTTGGCAGGCGCTATTTCTTTAGATGCCCGCCAAGCCGGTTACTTGTTCAAAACCCAGGTGGGCCGTGGCAGCTTTGTAGGCGCCACCCTTTGGGGTCGTTAAGCCGTTGCATCATGAAAATAGAAGCACTGCTTAAAAAACCCCTTTGGCTGTATGCCGCGGTTTCGGCTTTGTCGGTGCTTGTCATGGCTTTGGTGTCGGCCGTGTGGTCGCCTCAATTGCACCAGTGGGAAGAGCGTTTGGCCAGCCGCACATGGTCTTTGGCCAACGCCGATGCCACCGAGCGCCGCGTGGTGGTGGTCGACATTGACGAAAAAAGCACCCAAGCCTTAGGCCCTTGGCCATGGCCGCGCGAGCGGGTCGCCACCTTGCTGTCGGCCCTCGATGCCTACAACGTCAACCTCAAAGTGGTCGATGTGTTGTTTGAGGGTGCCCAAGACCCAGCCCAAGATCAAAAGCTGTCGCAAGCCCTCAAGGCTGGCGCGCCTACTGTTATTTCTCAGCTGTTTGCGCTCAACCCGCAGGCACAGCTCAAGTCGGGCCAACTGGCCAGCGCCATGGGCGCATGCCCGGCCAATTCCCAAGCGGGCAAACTGCCCATTGGCACGCCAGCTTTTGGCTTCATGGGCGCCGAAACATTGTTTGCGCAAAGCAGCGCAGGGGTGGGTCACATCACCCCCATCATCGATGCCGATGGCAGCATTCGCCGCGTGCCAGCGGTGGTTTGCTATGAGAGCCAAGCGTATCCCGCGCTGGCCGTTGCCAGTTTGGCCGCTGCCACCGGCGCACAGCCTGTTTGGCGCACCACCCAAGGCGGCTTGTTCAGTGCTGGCAGTGCCCAAATTTTGGACGTAGGTGGCTTGCAGTTGCCGCTAGATGCATCGGGCCAATTGCGTGTGTCTTACCAAATGCCCCGCGAAGGTTTTGCTGCGGTGTCTGCGGTCGATGTGCTGCAGGGCAAAGTACCTCCTAACATGCTCAAGGGTGCTTGGGTGTTGGTGGGCTCTACCGCCTTTGGTGGCGGCGATGCTGTGCCCACACCCCAAGGCGGTGCAGTGGGCGGCGTTGAAGTTCATGCCCAACTGATCTCGGCAGCCCTAGATGTGCGCACACCCTTTGTACCCGCTTGGGCGCCTTTATGGCCCTTGGCCACAGGCCTGTTGGCCTTGTTTGTGCTGGTTTTTTCCTTGCGATCCGCTGGCTCTAAAGCCGCTGTGGTCATGCCTTTGGTGGCTATGGTCACTGGCGCTGCTATTTTTGGCGTTCATGCGGTTTTGTTGCTAGGTTGGCACCAGTGGTTGGGTTGGGGTCAGCCCGTTTTGTTTGTGGCTTTGGCGGCCATCCTGCTAACGGCCTCTGAAATGCTGCGCGTGCGCGCCGAGCGCGAGCGCTTGTTTGAAAACCTGTCCAGTTATTTGCCCGAGGGTGCTGCCCGCCGCGTGGCCTTTGAAGGCCCTAGCGCCCAGGTGGTGGCAGAAACCCGTGAAGCCACCGTCATGTTGGTGGACCTGCGCAATTTCTCAGCTTATTGTGAAGCACGCGCCCCAGAAGACGCCGCCATGGTGCTGCATTTGTTTTACACCACCCTAGACCGCATCGTGACAGAGCACGGTGGCGTGGTTGAGCAAATGGTGGGCGATGGCCTGACAGCCGTTTGGAATGGCTCTAGCCCTTGCAACCAGCACGCCCAAAAAGCTTTGCAAGCGGCCGAAGTCATTTGGAAAGAGGGCGTGGCCCAATTGCCCAAGGTGGCTTCCAGAAAAACACCGCCCCTAGACATTGGTATTGGCATTGAAACTGGCCCCGTCATGGTGGGCTCGTTTGGCCCCGCCCGCCGCCGTGTGCACACCGTCATGGGCGAAGCTGTCAGTGTGGCGGCCCGTCTAGAGAAACTAACTTCAGAGTTGGGCTACCCCGTTTTGGTGGGTCCTCAGGCCTTGGCGCAGTCGGGCTTTGCCGATGTGCACAAACTGGGCGACTTTTTGCTCGCTGGCATGCGCGCACCCCGCACCGTCTATGCTCTGAAAATTGAGGTCGATCCATCGCACCTCCACCTGGTCTCTGGTTTAGACGCAGGATTTGCGCCTGAAGTCAGTATGATCCGTTAATCTCTAATAATTCTCATTTTTATCATTAACGCTTTGCAGATGAGTCGGTCTGGTCAATGGGTGCGCGCTTTGAAGCTTGCACCAATGGCATTGTTGCTGGGCATGTTTACGCCCAGTGCATGGGCTCAAGCTGCGTGCCCTGCTGCAGCTGTGTGGCAGCAAGCTAGCTTAGAGCGGCTGGGCCAGTGGGCCGAAGCTTGCGATGAGAATGCTTTTTTTCATGCGCACTGGGGCGCTGTGTTGTTGGCTCAGGGCCAAACCGAAGCTGCCGCTGTGGCCTTAGAAAAGGCCTTGCTTCTGAACCCCGATTTGCCTGGTGCCCAGCTTGACTATGCGCAGGCCTTGGCACAAATAGGCCTTAAAGGCTCTGCCAGAGCCATGCTGAAAGAAGTCTTGCAAAGACCCGACATTCAGCCCACCCTCAAAGCCCAGCTGTTGCCTGCACAAACCGCCTCTGCAGGCGCTTCAGCCCTAGATTGGCAATGGAGCAGTTTGCTGCAGTCTAGCTATGGGCATGAGAGCAACTTAAACAGCGCCACCTACACAGACACCCTCACGCTGTATTTGTCCAATGGCCCCGTCACCTTGGGGCTGAGCGACAACGTTAAACCGATGCCTGGCAACGCCTTAAAAAGCTCTGCGGCCTTGCAGGGCAGCTTAAAAGGCCTAGGCAGCCACGAGCTTTCCTTGAATGTGGTTTTTGCTAACAAAGCAGGGGCTGCCAGTGAGGGCGGAAACAACCAAACTGCCGAAGGCGCCATTCGAGTCAGCCTGCCCTTGGCGGCAGGCCGTGCCTCTGGAACATGGCAAGTGGCCTTGGGCGGCACGCAGTTTTGGCTGGGCAATCAAACAGCCTACGCCGACAAAGGCCTGCAACTCAAATTTGCTTGGGACTCATTGGGAGCTTCTTGCAAGTGGGCGCCTGCCATAGGGCGCATCGACCAAGAATTTCCGCAGGCAAACAGCTTGAATGGTGTGTATACCTATGGCCGGCTAGATTGGGTTTGCAACAAGAGCCAAAACCAAGAAACACACGTGGCTTTTGGGGGTGGGCAAGACAAGGCGCAGACCGCTAGCCGCCCAGGCGGCAACCGGCAAAGAACCGATGTGCTGGTGCGCCACGAGCAAATTGTGCGCATGCCTTGGATAGCCCCCGTCACAGGCCAGTTGTCGGCTTGGATGCGGTATGCTCACAGCCAAGACAGCCTAGCCTACAGCGAGCTGCTGGGTGACCTAAAATCTAGTACGCACCGCACAGATTTAGGCCTAGGATTTTGGGCGCCAATAGAAAAACAATGGTTTGCGGGAATCAACCTTGAAGCCACTTCACAAAGATCGAATAACACCTTGTTTAATTTGAAGAATTCTGGTGTTTACGTAGGTTTGAGGTGGGTGAATGATTGAAATTGCGAAAAACGCCCTAAAAACACGTTGTTTTTTTGCAAATATGTGTTTTCGTTATGTTCTATGTGACTCAAATCACAAAAAAACGGGTGGAAAGTCTTCTACAATCCCCTCATCGCAAATTAATGGGCTTCCTCTATTGGGAAACTCGTTGATGTTTATTTAATTTTTGAAAAGGAGAAAGTCAATGAAAAGTTCTTGTGACAAGACTTTCACGCTTACTACGAATCAGTTGAAAGCCTCCACTGTTCAGAGCGTATTAGGAACAAACCTAGTGCGCTCTGTCGAGTGTGGGCTTTTTGCTTAGCTCGCATTCGGTTTCTTTGCAAAGAAATCAAATCTACACAAACCCTAAAAAGGAATTTCAAATGGCAAGTTTTATTACCAGTACGGTATCCATCCAGCGTTTTGCATCCGCCATGTATGGCGTGCAAGTTGGCTCTTCAACACTTAGCGCAGTTCAAGCTGACATTACCTCATTGGGCGGCATCACAAATGCGTTCAATAACTACTACTCTTCAAGCTTTGGTTCAGTGCCTACTGCCACTGTTGCAAATTCAATTGCTACTAATTTGGGCTTGACTGGAACTGCTTTGACGGCAGGTGCAGCATACGTTAAGGGTCAATTGGATGCTGCTGCTCCTGGTGCGCGCGGAGCTGTTGTTACAAGTATCCTGAATTTATTTGCTGGTTTGTCTGCAGATGCAAGTTTTGGTGCTGCTGCAACATCTTGGAATACCAAGGTTGACGCCGCCGTTTCATACACTGGCGTTACAGATGTTGTGTTTGGGTCCACAGTTGGTCAGGGCGCTGCATTTGCATTGACAACTGGAACAAACACATTCACTGGTTCAGCCGGTAACGATACATTCGATGCTGGTTTAAGCACATCTTCAATCCAGACCTTGAATTCTGGTGACCGCTTGGACGGTGGTGCTGGTACAGATGATTTGTTTGCAATTATCAATAGTTCTGTAACGCCTGCTCAAGTTAAAGACATTGAAAATATTAGCTTGACTGCAACCACCGGTGCGACCGTTGATTTATCAAATTCAACTGGCTTGGTGAGTGTGACTAACCAAGCTTCAACCGCTGCTTTAACTCTTCAGGGTATTAGTAAGGCTGTCGCCGTAACTGTTCGTGATACCTCCACGGCTGGTCAAGTTGTTTCATACAGCGACGTGACTGGTACTGCTGATGCGGACACAATCTTTTTGCAGAATGTAACTGGTTCAGCAAGCCTTACAGTTGCTGGAGTTGAGGCGCTGACGCTGGAATCATCTGGCTCCGGTGCTAACGCAGTTGCATTGACAGCTGCCAACACAACAACATTAAATGTCACGGGCACCCAAGCTCTCACATTGGGAACCCTCCCGGCAACTGTTGTAACGTTCGATGCGTCTGCCAACACGGCTATTTTGAACACTGGTGTTTCCTTGACAACAGCCAATACAGCTGCCTCAACTGTTATTGGATCCGCAGGCAACGATACAATTGTGATTCGTTCAAGCGCGGTCAATGACTCGGTATCAACCGGTTTAGGTAACGACGGCATCCGTTTCGTTGGAAACTTCAGCACTGACGATACAGTTGATGGCGGCGATGGTACTGACACATTGTCTGTGCTTGCCGCAAACATTGCCAGCGCATCAACGCCTACAACCTATCGCGTTACCAACATTGAAACCATTGCAATTACAGATGCCTTGGCTTCGGCTGGTGCATACACACCAGCTAACACCAGTGCTACTGCTACACGCTTGAACGTAACGGGCGCAACAGATAACGCAGGTGCCACTATTACTATTGGCGCTGCACTTTCTGCCGGAAGTGCAACAATTACTGGCCCTGCTGGCGCCTTTACTATTGCGCTTGGTGCGAGCTTGGCGACAAATAGCTCTGGTATTCTTAACTCTGGTTCAACCCTGACTATTAACGATACTGGCGCTGGTACCACAGACACGCTGACCATTACGAATAGTGCTGCACAGACAGGCTCAGGTAACTTGAACGTGTACAACAGTCAGGTTTTGGCAATTGGTGGATATGAAACCGTCACAATCAACACCGGTTCAGTCTCAGGCGGTGCAACCAATGCATTGGGTACAATCACTGTAACTGGCGACGTGGGTGGCACATCTGCCGAAACTGTTAAGTTCTCAGGCGCTAACGTTGTTACTGCTGGTGTGATCACTGCAGATATTGTTGATGCCTCAGCCTTGACTGCTGCTGGAACTTCCTCAGCTCCAACTTTTTCAATGACAACGGCTAGCACTGCAACTACGATTACAGGCTCAGCTGGTATTGATATATTGTTAGGCTCTTTGACATCTGCCTCTAGCGTTGATGGCGGTGCCGGTAACGACACAGTCACGGGTGGTGCTGCAGCTGATACGCTCTTGGGCGGCGCCGGCCAGGACACCATTGACGGTGCTGCGGGCAATGACAGTTTGTTGGGTGGCGACGGTAATGACAACATTACCGCCGGTACTGGCAACGACTACGTTGATGGCGGCGTAGGAAATGATACCGTCGTAATCGGCGCTAACTTGGCATCTGGCGACGTTCTAGTCGGTGGAGATGGTACTGACACATTGTCACTTGTAGGTACTTCATCAACTCCTACAGCAGCAGCAGCAGTTGGCGTTTCGGGTTTTGAAAATTTGCTGATCACTGGCACGGCCCAATCTGATGTGACAATGAGTAACTTCATTAACAATGCATTTACACGTGTCAATACTACTCAATCTGGTTCAAGTAATGTAACGATTGCCGGAGCTACAACAAGTGTAGCCACACTGGGTCTGGGTAACACAGTAGCAAACACTGGCACAATTTCATTGTCTAGGTTGGTCAACACAACAGCTGACAGCCTGACTGTTGCAATTGGTAATACAAGCACTTTAGCATCTGGTAACGTGGATGAAACAGCTCTTACTATCAATGACGAAGACACTATTACAATTACTTCTGGCGGCCTGAGCGGTGATACAAACGCTATTACCACACTCACTGCCACAGACGCCGCCTCCATCACCGTAACTGGTGCGCGTCAACTTACTATTCCTACTTTGACAGCAGGCACAGTGTTGACCAGATTGGATCTGTCAGCCGCTACTGGTGCAGTTTCAATTGCAACAGTTAACAATACTGGCAATATGACCATCTTGGGTGCAACTAATGTTGCCTCAACTGTGGCAGGTGGTTCCGGTAACGACACAATAACCGGCGGTATCGGTAACGATAGCCTCTTGGGTGCTGGCGGAAATGACTCAATTGTTGGTGGAGATGGCAACGACACCGCAACCGGTGGAGCTGGATCTGATACCCTAGACGGTGGAACCGGAACAGATACATTCAGTGCAGTTGGTATGAATGCGTCTACTATAGATGGTACATCAGCAACATCTACAGGTGCTATTGTCAACTTGGGATCGACATCAATTACGTCCGCGGCTGCAACGGTAACAATGGGAACTGTCTTTGGTATCTCCAGCATGCTTGGCTCAGTGGGTGCAAATTCAGCTGTTTATGTTTACGGAAGCACAACGACCGCCGGATCTGCTTCAGTTGACACCTTGGTCTCGTTTGAGAATGTGGTGGGTTCAACTGGCACTGACTACATTACAGGTTCATCTGCAGCCAATAGGTTGGATGGTGGTGCTGGCGCTGACACAGTCGTGGGCGGAGCTGGTGCGGACACGTTAGTTGGCGGTGCAGACAGAGACGTGATCTATACGGGCGGTATTGGTGCAACTTTAATCAGTGCAACAACTGTTGATGTGATTGAATTGGCATTTGGTGATGCTATGACTTATGTTTCTGCAGCAACAACTGTATCTATAACAACGGCAGATTTGATCTACGGTATGGGTACAGATGACAGGATTTTGCTTGCCAACAGTGGAACACAGGCATACTCAGCAGTCACAGGCTCGTCAATATCAGGTTCTTTTGTTACATCAGCAACCTACACCTCAGTACAGGTATTAGGTTTAGATAATTCTGTGATATTCGTAACTGGAACGGCTTCCGGTAACAGCTTCACATACGGTGCATCCGGACCTGATACCTTGGTAATTTACGACTCCAACTCTAACTCTGCCTCTGGACAAACAGCGTTTGTGGAAGTAGTACTTGTTGGTTTAGCGATAACAACTGGAGTATCAATAACTGCATCAACTGCTGGTGTATTGATTGCACTCGGCGGTTGATAAACCACTAAAAAGTGACTGAAAAAAGCCTGCGCCTTTTGGCGCAGGCTTTTTTTTGTGCACCAAGAATGAATGCACTCTACAAGGAGAAAGTTTATTTAGGCTGTTCTCATTCAGTCGTATCATAATAATGGGATAAAGAATTCTAATTTCGGTGAATAGCGGCTATCAAAGAATCCAAATTTACCGATCAACAAGTTAGCAGCAACCTCAAGAAGCCTGCGCAGGATTTTACGTCAAAGAGATTTGTCGCAAAGGCGGCTAGGGTCAGCCCTCCTTCAATAAGTGGCGCTCTCGTTTGACTAATTGACACACTCTGTTCAGGGAGAAAGGATCGGTAACTTAAAGATACCGGCAGTACTGAAATACAGGCTCAAGACCAAATGTACAGCGGCTAAATAGAGAGACTCAATCAAAAGTTTAGAGATAAATGCTTTAATGAGTAATAGTTTCAAAGCTTGCACCGAGCTAGAGACTGCACTGTTGAATGGTTCAAGGACTACAACAAAGTCTAGCAATACATCAGTCTTGAAAGGATTACTCTCTAACATTTGCCCAGGCAGCTTAAGTTTAATTCTTTGTAAATGTTTCCAACAATAATCAATTTTCGGATTAACCTTACCGAAAAAATTCTTTATCATTGTGCAACCTAAAACAGGAACGATACAGAAACTAGTTTCGGAAAGTGAAATAATTCTACAAGTCCCAGATCGTTTAGACGCGATTGCACATGCTTTCTTTGTCCGGTAGTCTTTAGGCAGGCGAATATGAGATGGCTCCATAATGAAGCTTAATTTGTGTCGATTAATCAACTTGGCGATCAGAAGCTAATTCCAAATGACTTCCATGTGAGTGTAAATCTGATATATTTTAGGTTGATTGAGATGTTAAAAATTCACAAGGCACTTCGACAAGCGTATATATAAGTCTTGAATGCTAAACTTTATCAGCAACATCCGACTCAGTTAATCAAAGTAGCAAGTCAGTAATAAAAAATACATAAAAGTAAAACAAATCAATAATTAAAATCTAAAAATAAAATGCAAAAAATAATTGATCAAATAAATAATCAAGAATACTCTGCAGCTGAAACTTCAATAATTGAATTGTTAGAAAAAAATAAAGATAATGCTTTTGGATGGAAGTCATTAGGAGTTTGCTACCAGTTAATGAGTCGATACGATGAAGCATTGCAAGCTTATAAAAATAATATAAAAATCACTAGAGAGGATTATGAGACATACAATAATATAGGGCTAATTTATTTTAATAAAAAACTATATATGAAAGCTTTAAAAAATTTATATAGATCATTAAAAATTAATAAAAATAATGGAGATGCACATAACAATATAGGTTGCACATTAGTGGCTTTAGGGAAAGTAAAGGAGTCAGAAATTTATTTTAAAACTGCAATTACACTAAATAATAACTTAACATCAGCATATTTTAATTTAGCCAGTACATACAAAGAACTAGGAGAAATCACAAAATCAAAAATGTATGCCAATAAATGTTTAGAAAATGATAAAAATTATTATCTGGCAATAAACTTATTAGGTGTAATTAATGAAATAGAAGGAAATTTAATTGAAGCCGAAGATAAATATAAAAAATGTATTGAAATAAATGATAAATATTCTCAATCATATTCAAATTTAGCTAATATACAAAAAAAATATGGAAATCTTACATTGGCGAAACGCTTATACGAAAAATCTATAAGTATTGATTCAGAAGTAGCAGAATATTATAATAATTACGGAAATATATTAAAGGATGAGGGGGATTATTTTGATGCAATAAATTTATATAAAAAAGCATTGGAAATAAATAATAACGATATGAAAATACATAGTAATTTAATATTTTGTTTGAACTATCATACAGATTTAAAAGATGACGGAAAAAAGGAAGTGGAGAAATATTCTAAAATAATGAGAAGTAATGGTAAAAAAAATAGTAGATTAATAGATAATAAAAAAATAAGAATAGGATTTGTATCGGCCGATCTTTATAAGCATCCTGTATCATATTTTTTGAAAACAGTATTAAAAAATATTAATAAAGAAAGGTATGAGATTTATACATATTATAACAATACAATAGAAGATGAAGAAACAATAAATATAAAAAAATATGTAAATAATTGGGTAAATATAAATTTTAAAAAAGATATCGAGGTTGTCAGTTTAATAGAGCAAGATAACATAGATATTTTGATAGATTTGTCAGGCCATACAGCGGGTAACAGGTTAGGCGTTTTTACGTATAAACCTGCGCCAATTCAAATTACATGGTTAGGATATTGCGCAACAACAGGTATAAAAGAAATAGATTATTTAATAGCTGACGAGTGTGTGATACCAAGAAACGAAGAAAAATATTTTACAGAAAAAATCTTAAGGATGCCTGATGTTTATTTTTGTTTTAGTAAACCAGAATTTGACATAAAAGTAGAACAACTACCTGCAATAAAAAATGGATTTATAACGTTTGGATGTTTTAATAATGCAAGTAAAATTACTGATGATTTAATAATAGTATGGTCAGAAATTTTGAAAAGTATTGAAAACTCTAAAATTATTTTGAAAAGTAAACAGTTTAATGACGATATATATGTTGAAAAAATTATAAATATATTTGAAAAAAATGATGTAAATAAAAATAAAATAACATTTTTAAAAAGTAGCGAAAGAAATAATTATTTAAGACAGTATAATTTAATAGATATTTCACTAGATACTTTTCCGTATCCAGGAGCTACTACAACTATAGAAAGTTTATGGATGGGAGTACCAGTTGTTGCAATAAAAGGTAATAGTTTTTTGTCAAGAAATGGTGAAACAATATTGCTTAATTCAGGTATGGAAAATTGGATTTCACAAGATAAAAATGATTATATAAATAAAGCTATCAAATATAAAAATGATATTGAATCATTGAGTGTTTTAAGAAAAGAATTAAGAACAAAATTAATAAATAGTAATATATTTAATGATTTGAAGTATATTAAAAACTATGAAATTTTGTTGGAAAAAATTATTCAAAATAATAATATAAATTATCAAGAAAATCTTTAATATGAATTCAAAAGAATTGCCATCTATAAGTGAAGAGCAAACAAATTTCCAAAAAAAAATATTTAATTATTGCGAGGAAAATGAAAATGAATTTTCAAGGCTTTTTTGCGAAGAATTTAAAGATAAAGAAGATGAATTATTTACTTATTATAATGATGACGATATATTTAAAAAATTAAATGAAAATGCTAATTCATTCTCAGGTTTATTATTTTTAATTAATCAATTAATTGTAATAAAACATGTTCAAACTGCATATATTTACATCAATTATTTAAATTATATTTATCCCCAAGTTGACGAGTTAAAGCATTATTTAAAAATACTTAAAAATGATTATGAAAAATACTTTAAATTAGAGAAAAGTTTAATTGATTTTATAAACTTAGAAATAAATAAAAATAAAATAATTAAAGATAAAATATTATCATTTTCAAATTATAATATAAAAATTCTGCAACATAAATATCAAATTGCAGAGAAAAATAAAGACAAAAATGAAATGATAACTCTTGGTTTATTTGCGATAAAGAAGTTTGGGATAAATTATGGTAGCCAACTTTGTATTATTTATATAATGCAAGGGAAATTAAGAGAGGCATTGCAAATATTATTGTATTTAACTTATGAAAAACCATTGGATAAACAAGTTCTAGCTCATTGGGGTAAATTATCAATTGCATTGGCTAGTCAAAAATCATACTGGATAATGAGACTAGGTTATATTTTATTTCCAAACGAATTAACATTGTTAATTAACTATACTGGTAGTAATGATTTAACTTTTAAAGAAAAAATAGATGTGTTTGATCGGATATTTAAAATCTCACCTAAAGAGCCTAGTGCTTTAATTAACTATTCCAACTTTTTAGCATTTCAAGGAAAAACGAAAGAAGCTATTGATAATCTTTATATTGCAAAAGAAAACAGTAAAACTTTTAATCAAGTTGTTGAATCCAACATTTTATTTTTATCTCAATACAGCTCTTCCGTAAATTATAATGAATTAACAAAAAAACATATTGATTATTCAAATAATGTAATTAATGCTGGAATAAAATTGAAAGCACTTATACTTCAACCCGTTAAAACCAATAAAATAAAAATAGGTTTTGTATCGCCTGATTTAATAAATCACCCAATTTCATATTATATGTATAATTTAATTAAGTATCTACCAAGAGATAAATTTGATTTATACATATTTTACACATTACAAAGAAAAGATCTAGTTACTAACATTTTTATGAATATGGTAGCTGAAAAATGGATCGATATTTCAAGAGAGGATGCTAAATCTTCAAGAGATATTATTATAAAGAATAATATTGAAGTTCTTTTTGATTGTAGTGGTCATACTGCTGGAGGAAGACTAGAATTATTTTATAATAGGTCAGCGCCAGTTCAATGTACGTATCTTGGATATCCGTATACTACTGGAGTTAAAAATATAGATTTTAAATTCTCGGATCAATCTTTCGTAAATCAACAAGATTATTTTACAGAAAAAATAGTAAACATCGATAAATCAAGTATATGTTTTCAACCTTTGGTTGCAAGGCTTGATATGGTTAATGATTCAAAATATGCGGTGCAATGTACACCTGCATTAAGAAATAAATATATAACCTTCGGTATTAGTACAAATCCTTCAAAATTAAATGACGTTGTTATTAAAGTATTTTCAAAAATATTATTAAGTATAAGTAATTCGAAACTATTAATTGAAGCAACTGGATTAAATGATTTAAGTTTTAAAGCCTTTATAATTGAGCGTTTTTCATTTTATGGAATTAATAGTGAACAATTAATCCTTCTTCCCAGGGATACTCGAATGCAATATTTAATCTATAATGAAATAGACATAGCTTTAGATCCTTTTCCATATAATGGAGGAACCAGTAGCCTTGACCTTTTATGGATGGGCTTACCAATGATAACTTTAAGAGGCACTGTAGGAATGTCAATGGAGGGCACAGCTTTAATGCAAAAGTTAAATAAAAAATATTTAATAGCTGAAACTCAAGATGATTATGTGCGTATAGCCTGTGAATTGGCTTCTAATATTAGTAATCTTAATAGTGAAAGATTAATGCAGCGTGAAATATTGTCAAATTCAAGTCTTATGAATGGCCCAGATTTTGGAATAAATTTTGGGAATGCAATAATAAAAATACATAGTTAAGTCCCTATTAATATTACCTCTGTATTAAAGTAAAACTCAGAATATAGATTTTTAATCACTATTTGAATTTTTTATTGTATTTATAGAATTTGAAGTATTTGCACTATAAAAAATTTAAAATGAACTACTTCTTAAGTCTAGATTAGGTATTTTATTTATTTATATTTATTAAATACATTCAACTTTAATATTCTAAACTATAACATTAACTTGATTAGAGTTTTACTCAGAAAATATTATCGAAGTTAAAGTTGTGTTGAGCTTTATTATTAAATATTTTTAATAGAAATACTAATATATATTTAAAAAAGAAATAATAATTATCGTAGAAGGAGTTTTTAAATTCGAGAGTACAATAGGCATTCTATCTTCGATTTTTTAAAATAGATTAATCGAAGTTAATGCTCCTGTTTCTTTACAGCTTGTCAAAATACTCTTGGACTTGGTTAATGTTGAATTTACGATGGAATGAAAATAATAATATGTCCTGTGTGTGAGCAGAACAAGAATTTAAAGTCAATGTATTCTTTATATTTACTGTCGAATTAGTTCTTGTAAAAAAAAGCGAATATATTTATAAAACCTACCTGAAGTAACTTTGAAAATTTAAAACATGCTCAAAATTATCAATTACCAGAGATCGTTTATTTAACGTAGTTCAATCAAATCGAAATATTTAAATAATAAATATCAATATAATAAAAATTGATAATTGGCTAGTATATTACAAAATAACCAAATCATCATACGAGTAAATTCAAAATGAATTTCATAGAAATTGAGAAAATTATTGTTAACAGCAATAATGAAAATGAAATAGAAAATTGTATTAATTTGCTATATAAAATTGAAATTAATGAAGAAAGAGAAAAAATAATAAATTTACTTGCATTTTCTAACCTAAAATTAAAAAAATATGATAAAGCTATTTATTACTATATGAATTCCAATTTAAATGGAGAGCAAGATGAAATTAAAAATTATAATTTAAGTTTATGCTACATTGGATTAAAAAAATACGATGAGGCAATGTATTATTTAAATAAAAATATAAATAATAAAAAATACAAAATTGAAAATATATTTCAAAGAGCATATTGCTATTTGGAAACTGATAATTTTATTGATGCTAAAAAAGATTTTGATTATATTATAGCAGCTAGTAATAGTTTTGAGTTAATTTGCAAAAGTTATTTTAACATAGGAAATATCTCTTTTCAATTAAAAAACTATTTCAATTCTATTAGAAATTTTAAATTATCTTTATCATACAATAAAGATATAAAAACTCTTTGTAATTTAGGCGTTACGTATCTAAGAATTAGAGATTTTAAAAAAGCAGAAAATTGTTTACTTTCTGCGCTTGAAATCGATTCGAAATTTATTGACATATATTTAAATTTGGGTATTCTATACTTAGAAATATACGATTTAGAAAAGTCTAATTATAACCTTGAAAAAGCTCTTAGTATTGACGAAAAAAATAGATTAGCATTATATAATATGGGTGTATTGAAGCTTAAACAGCGAAAATTTAGTATTGCTGTTTCTTATTTTGAAAAATTAATATACTTAAATGACGATATTAAAAAATCTAGCATTGGTCATTTAATTACTTGTTATCTATTTCTTGCAGACTGGTCAAAATTTAATTCAATAAAATCATTGGTTTTGGATAATATTAATGAATTAATTATTGAGCCATTAACATTGTCAGTATTTGTTAATTCTAATAAAATATTGCATAGAAATAATATTAATTATAATAAAAAAAACATAAATCTTAATATGTTAACACCAAATACAAAATTTAAAGTCAGTGCTCACAAACGAATAAGATTAGGATTTTATTCTGCTGATTTTCGAATACACCCAATAAGTGTTTGGTTACTAGAGCAAATTGAAAATCACGATAAATCTAAGTTTGAATTATTTGCTTTTTCTTTTCAATCAAATTATAATGATCCGGTACGTAAACGATTTGAGACTGCTTTTGATCACTTTATTGTGGCTGATAATATGTCAAATTTAGATTTAATCACACTTTCGCGTCAGCATGAAATTGATATCGCTATCGATTTAAGTGGATATACTCAAGATAACCGCGCGGAAATATTCGCATATAGAGTAGCACCTATTCAGATCAGTCACCTTGGATTTCCTGGCACAAGTGGATCACAATATATTGATTATTTAATAAGTGATAATTATCAAATTCCTGAGGAAGAAAAAAATTATTTTACTGAAAAAATTTTATATGTTTCATGTTTATACACTTACGATAGAAAAAGAATTATTAGTGCAACTAACTATAATCGTTCTGATTTTGGTTTACCATTAGATTCGATCGTATTTACATGCCAAAATAGTGTTTATAAAATTCTTCCAGAAATTTTTGAAATTTGGATGAATTTACTTTTACGAGTAGAAAAAAGTATTTTATGGCTTCAAGAACCTGATTCAGAAGCTATAGTTAATATTAGGAATCAAGCTGTTTTAAAAGGTGTCGATTTTAGAAGATTAGTTTTTTTAAAAAAAGATAACATAAATCCTGATAGAGAATACGAAAGAGTCTCAAAATATTTATCTAGCTATAAACTAGCTGATATTTTTCTTGATACCTCACCGTATAACGGTGGAACCACTGTAGTTGATGCTTTATGGGCTGGTATACCTGTCGTTACGTTGTCAGGAAACACAGTGGTCTCAAGAATGGCGACAAGTGCTTTACATTCAATTGGTTTAACTGAATTAATTACTACAAACTTGATTGATTATGAGAATTTAGCTTTTAATCTTGCTACTGATAAAATAAAATTAAGTGATATAAAAGATAAAATTCAAAAAAATAAAAAAGTTTTTCCTATTTTTGATACGAACAGAAATTTAATTGAAATCGAAAAAAAATATATCGAACTTTTTAAAGAATATAACTCATAAATATAATTATCTTTCGCTAGTTTCTGTAAATTACTTTAACTTTTGCGAGAAGTTAATTATGTTACGATTAGTTAAATCCAATTAACCAAAATATATGAAATAAGAGGATACATATGATAATAGTGAAAAGATGGGTGAGATAAAGTTCATAGAGATCCGGACTTTTTCAATATTGGCCGAATGAAATTTGATTGATTGTCAAGATTGACGAAATAGTTTAATTATATGTATTTAATGGATTCTAGGATATTAAATCTATTTGTATATATTCCATTCAAATGCATTTTTATATATATGAATTTAAATATCGATTAAAGTTAGTTCCCATTTAATTTAGTTAAATAATTAATCGTATGTAAGATCCCTAAATTAATATCTGTATTAATACTCAAGTTCAAGTTTGCTTTAGCCTTATCAACTGATGGTACGTATAGGTTGCGAACAGGTAAACCAACAGAATATGTGGATTTTCCTTGAATGATAATTTTAGAATTACTTTTAAAGATTTGATTTACATTGTTCGCTAATTCAAATATTGAAATAGGTTGGTCAGATCCGACATTATAAGCCTCACCTGATTTACCATCCAGCAAAAGTTTCAGCAACCACCAAATTAAATCACCCATATACATGTATGATCGAATTGCTGTACCATCACCTTTGATAAGTATAGGTTTGCCTTCGGCTGCGTTTTGAATAAAGTTGCCAATAGCGTAATGTAGATTCATGGGTATGCCAGGTCCAACAAAAGTAAAGCAACGAGCGATTACTACTTCCAATCCAGAGGTTGCACTTGCTTGACTTAATAAAAACTCAGCAACAATCTTGCCAAGTGCTAAACCTGATTCGGCCGCCAAGGGGTTCAACTCCAACTTCGCTGTTTCTTGAATGCGATCACATACATTGCCCCCATAAACAGCACCGGAGCTAGTAAACAAAATGCGTTTAGCGCCAGACTTGTTAGCAAATTCAATTAATCTAAACGTTCCTTCAAATAGCATTTGAAGCTTCTGAGTTTGTTTAATTCCCTGATAAGTTTCCTCGGCTGAAGTAGTTGCCATGTGCAAAATGACATCAAACTTTTCTGTGGGCAACTTAAAGTTTTCAACATGGCCTTCAATAAAGTGTATTCGATCATCAAGAAGTGGCATCTTAAGTTTGGCTAAGCTTACGTTCCTGGTCAAGACTGTTGCTGCTATGTTTAAATGTAGACGTTGATTAACCTCAGTCAAGCTGTCGAGAAACCACTGCCCAAAAAGTCCTGTCCCGCCAGTGATAAAAAGTTTTTGATGCTCGAGTCTTTTCCATAACGGGTCTGTTAAATGCTTGGGAACATAAGACGCGTACATGCTTTAATCAAACGTGTTGTTAAATAGCTCTTCAAACTGAAGGTGTTGACTGATCGTGTTCGGAGGCATTAAAACGAACCATTTCCACATTCCATTTAGAAGTTGCGCAGAATTTGACGCTTCATCTTTTGTGCGTAAAGGCCCTGTAAGTTTGCACTTGTAAACCATCGAGATGAAGTGTCCTCGTATGTCACGTTTTGGGTTCATGATTTCCCTAACCACTATTGGTCTTGGTTCCCAGCTTACAGTAGCTCCGAGCTCTAACTCTGCGACCTTTGAAATGCGAGTTTCTGTCAACTCCTTAAATCGAATGATGCCACCAGGAATATGCCAACCAGGGCCATAAAACTGATCCTCACGCCAAGTCATTAGTTTCTCATTTCGCTCATTCACAATCAATAAGTCAACATTGATCATAGGGGTAAGCCGACTGACTAGATAAAAAATTTCGTCAGGCAATCCAAATTTTGAATCAGGAAGACATTGATTTATTACCTCTACAGCATCGGCAATTTTTTGGGCATCATTTAGACTCAAAGTCATATAATTTCTAGTTGATTTTCTCTCAAAATTGCTATTTTCAAGTTTGGGCGTGAGCTAGCCTGAATAATTTTGCACACTTCATCACTGTACCCAGCAGCCATCACAATTACAGCACTGACAGGTTGTTGAGCGAGCGCTGAAGGAGGCAAAATGGGCAAGTGTGTAACGGGAGTGAATTTGCCCTGCTTAAAAGGTGCAGAATCAATCACATATTTAATTTTCCCACCCAGATTGAGCAAGGCCATCGTGGCCAATGCTTGATGACCCGCTCCCCAAACTGCAACGCCACATTCTTGGTGTTGATCTGCAAACTGGTGCAAGGCTTCTTGAATGTGCTGACGCTTTTCTGCAAATGCAGAAATGTTAGAGGTAGAGCGTTTTTGTACAGTAGCTGAAAGTATGTAGTCGTGCCAGATAGACTTGATTTCAAGAACTTCAAAGCCAGAAATTTCTAGCATTAAGCGCAATGTGTTGGCAGTGAAATAAAAAATATGGTCATTGATAAACTCAGTGAACAAATTATTTTTTAAAATCATGTCAAAATTTGGTACCTCAATCAGACCCAATGCACGGGGCTTCAGCACTTGTGCTACATCTCGCAGGGTATTTTTGGGATAGGGCCAATGCTCCATGAAATTGAAAGAGGCAAAGGCATCAAAGGGTGCGCTCTTCAAGATGAGGCCACTACCATCGGGGAAAGCCCGGTAAATCTCTAGCCCTAACTGATGGCAAGCTTGAAAAGAATCCTCACCAAACTCAGTACCATAAACTTTAAGGCCAGCTTGTTGTAGGAGCTGCAAGTACTCCCCTTTGCCGGCGCCAATTTCCAAAATGGATTGATTTAACAAATGATACTTTTCAACCCAACCCTTCAGTTGTTGTTTACGAAAGGCTGCCATTTCAGCAGAGAAGGCCGAGGCTCGAATTACCTCTTTGTAATAAGCCACAGGAGCTTGACAAGTTTGCACCAAACCACACTGTGAGCATTCAAATATTTGGAGGTCTACACCATGGTCTTTGTGTAAATCGTCAATTGCGGGTAAGTTCTGAGCCGAAATGGGCATACCAAGCAACTCAAGCAAAGCGTGCTCGGGAAGCTTTGCATCACATAGGCGGCAAGACCCTGGTGTCACAAATTCCGCGCCTTTAGAGATTGCTCGGTTAACGGCACCAACATTTCTTGTTGCAAAGTTTCAAGGCTTAAAAGTGGGGACATATCCTCTAGGGGCATAGAAATCATGGATCCATCTTTTTGTGGCAATGCAGCAACCTTTGGCGAGAGCACCTCTTCGCTTTTTAAATTCACGTTGATAAGGCGCGGACCCATGTGAGGCTGATTGAAAATATGCTCAAGCACCTCAAGCGTGTCTACAGATGTAGCTTCTATGGCCATGGCATTTGCAATAGCCACGAAATTGGGAATAAGCAAGCCGGAGCTTTGACCTGTTCCCAGATAACGCTCTGAGAAATAATTTTTTTGTGTGTTGCGAATCGAAGCGTACCCAGCGTTGTTCATCACCACCACCGTGATGGGGAGATTAAGCGATTTGAGGGTGGCCAGTTCCTGCAGGTTGAGCATTAAGCTGCCATCGCTTTCAACACACACCGTAGGTTGGCTGTTGGACCCAAGACATGCGCCAATGGCGGCAGGTAGCCCATAACCCATTGAGCCCAAACCCGATGTCAGGAACATGCGTTGCCCTGCTTTATTTCGAAAGACTGTGTAAAAAATTTCCACAGCTAAACCAGAACTTCCCGTAATGACCAATTGATTCTCTGGCACAAGCTTAGACAAACAATCTACAAACTCGAAGTGACTCAAAGCATTACCCGCCTTGAACGTGCGATGGTCTAGCGCTGGATAACGTTGTTTCCAGCTAGCACAGGTACTTTGCCATACCAGTTGAGAGGGCGAAACAACTTTGTTTGCATTACTGTCTATATTGACGATGTGTGCTAAAAAACCATTGATAAACTCAAGGGCATTGGCCTGGATGGGTAAATCAATATGGAAAGGGTGTTTTGCAATTTCATGGGCATCAATGTCGACCACTACTTTTTTTGCCTCTCTAGCTAAGCCATTAGGATTATAGGCGGTGATCACATTGTCTAGTCGGCAACCAATGGCAATTAAGCAATCGCAATTTTGAAGGGCAAAGTTAGGTGCTCTGGCAGCCACTACGCCTGGGCGGCCCACATACAGGGGATGCTCCCATGGGAGCAAATCGGCAGCGTTCCAAGTAAAAGTGCAAGGAATGCCAAGGGCTTCAGCCAAATGCTGAAACAATTTGGCAGCGCCTGAAATGCGCACCCCGTGACCCGCCAAAATCAGGGGGCGCTTAGCTTCCTTGAGCATTTGCATAAGTGTTTGCCATGTTTCTTTGGCGATGCTTGGAGCTAGGGTAGCTTTGATCTGATCAGACGAAGGTAAGAAACCTTTAAGACTTATTGGGATCACTGGCGCGGCTTGAACATCTAAGGGAACGTCCAGCCAAACTGGCCCAGGTCTTCCGTTTTTCATATGCCACAAAGCTTCTTCTAAGCACTTTTTAATGTCTTGCGCAGAGCCCACAGTGATAGCATATTTAGTGATAGGCTTGACCATAGAGACCACATCCACCTCTTGCACGCCACTTTGGCGCAATGGGCGGCCGTTGAGGGCATCTGCCCTTTTCACTTGCCCTGAAACAATAAGCAGCGGCAATGACTCAACCCAAGCCCCAGCTACAGGAGTAAGAATGTTGGTAGCACCCGGCCCCGTGGTAACCACTGCCACACCAAATCCTGCAACATGCGTGCGCCCTGACGCTTCAGCGGCAATGCCGCAGGCTTGCTCGTGCTGACACAAGATTGGTTGGATGCGCTCCTCGCACGCCATGGCGTCGTCCAAATACATAGCTCCTCCACCGGGCAGAAAAAAAATGTGGGTAATGCCTTCATCTGCCAAACGCTGAATTACATAGTCAGCAGCACGCATGGGTTCGCTTTGATTCATCACGGATTAATCCATCCAGTAAGTCAAAAGCGTTTTGCGATTTTGATTTTGATTGATGCTTTCATCTGTGTAGAAAGAATCGTTTTTAAAGTGAGTTGACGAAATTTCCTCAATCACACAGCCTGTGGGGCTCACAAATTGATGCCGAACGGTTGGCTCCACCACAATCACATCACCCGGCTGGTGAATTTCTGTTTTTCCATTAAGTGTTAGATGTAACTCACCAAACAGCACGTGGAAAGTTTCTTCTTTTTGATTGTGATATTGCTCTGGGTGTTTTTGATGAGGAAGGGAAACTAATATCTTTTTGCAATAACTTCGGTTTACCACTGTGATCATGGTGAGGCCAAACTCATCAAATTTTTCAATGCCGTAGTGGTGTGAAATTTCCAAATCTACACCGCCTGGAATGGTAATTTGGCTTTCAGCAATGAGGTTCTTCACCCTTTGGGCTATAGACAAAATGGCATCGCGCGAATCAGACTTGCTCACATTGCCAGGTTTCAAGGCTTCGTCTTTTTTCAAGGCCTGCGTTGCTTTAAAGTTGACATACTTAGAGCAATCGTTGGCTGTGTACTGGCCTTCTTCTGGCGGAAAAGCGTAATAAAAGTCTGATGCCGTTAAGGCTTCACCAACTTCTATGTTGCGGTTGGCATAGACGCCTCTACGTAAGGATAACAAACTAGCCGCCTCGGCCGCATTCGCCGGCAGTCTTTCATGGCCAACACCGCACACAGTGCTAGCGTATCTGGCCGCTTCGAGCCATGCCTTGACTTGCTCGGGGCTGGCAGAGTAAGCATTCAATGCATGCTTGTCAGTTTGCAAGCCCACATGTTTCTCGAAAATATCAACACCCTTGGCAATTGCCATTTTCACAATGTCTGTGTTGGCTGGATTTTCGTGTGTTGAAAATCCAATGCGGACATTGGGGTAGCGTTTTTTAAGCAAGTCGATTTGACTGATGTGCAGCTTTTCGTCTGCCGTGGGGTACTCGCCCACACAGTGAAGAATGGCAAAATTTTTGTTGCGGTTACTAAAAAAACTCACCACATTATCAATTTGCTCTAAGCTTGCACCAGCTGTTGATGCAATAATGGGCAAATCATTTTGAACAACGCGCTCAAGCAGTGGCCAATCGGTGAAAGAGCAACTTGCTATTTTCAAAATGTCGAAATTTTGAGACTCAATGATACCAACAGACGCATTGTCAAATGGAGTGCACATGGTGAAAAATCCGTTCACACGCATTTCTTCAATGAGTCGCTCAAAGTCTTGTCTGCTAAGCTTTGTTTCAGAAAATCGCTTGATGTATTTTAGATCATCCCTGTTTTTCATAGCAGGATGAATAAAGCTCTCTAAATCACGGTATTGCAATTTAAAAGCGAACCTAAATTCTGGAAACTGCCGACAAACTGCGCCAAATTGACGAACGACCTCGATACCGTGGGTCACTTCACCCATGTGGTTATTAGCCATCTCGAGCACAAAAAGTTGGGGGGGGATTGTTTTCATGATGTTTCTATTTTTTCAAGGTCAATCGAATCTCAGACCCAAATAAGTCTCAATTTGCGTAACGCTGTAATTAAGCATTTCTTGTGTTAACGAGGGCTGTAAGCCTATCCAAAATGTTTGGTTCATCACGCGGTCAGTGTTTTCCAAACTGCCACTCACCCTGAAGTTACGTCCGAGCATATAGGGTTGACGAATCAGGTTGCCCGCAAACAGCAAGCGAGTACCCACCTTTTTTTGATCCAAGTATTGAAGCAATTCCAAGCGAGCGACAGGTGCATCTTCTTTGAGGGTGATGGGAAAACCAAACCAAGAAGGATCTGAGCCTGGAGTTGCCTGAGGCAGAATTAAAAAGTCTTCACAAGCTAATAGCCTGGTGTGAAGATAGTTAAAATTTTCTTTTCTCTTGTCAATGAAACTTTGTGCTTGTTCCAATTGAGCCAAACCGCAAGCGGCTTGCATGTCGGTGATTTTCATGTTGTAGCCTAAATGGCTGTATGTGTACTTGTGATCGTAGCCTTGCGGTAAATTGCCTAGTTGCCAACAAAACCTTTTAGAGCAGGTGTTGTCTTTTCCTGGTGGGCAATAGCAATCACGACCCCAATCACGAAAGCTTTCTGCAATTTGCTTCAACTCCAAATTGTTGGTGAACACTGCACCGCCTTCCCCCATGGTGATGTGATGCGCTGGGTAAAAACTAAGTGTACCAATATCGCCAAAAGTTCCTACTTTCTGGCCTTTGTATGCGGATCCCAAGGCGTCACAACAATCTTCTACCAGCCACAAATCGTATTTTTGACATAGGGCTTTTATGACAGATAAATTGAACGGATTGCCCAAGGTATGAGCCAGCATGATAGCTTTTGTTTTTGAACTGATTGCGGCTTCAATCAGCTCTGCTGCTATGTTGTAAGTGCCAATTTCCACATCCACAAACACAGGTACTGCGCCAAACTGCAAAATTGGATTAACAGTGGTGGGAAACCCAGCCGCAACGGCAATTACCTCATCTCCAGGCTGTATTGCTTTGTCGCCAAGACGTGAACTGGTAAGGCAACTGAAGGCAATAAGATTGGCAGATGAGCCTGAGTTCACAGTGATCAAATGCTTCACCTCCATAAACTCGGCCAACTTTAATTCAAAATTTTCGTTGAACCGCCCAGTGGTAAGCCATCCATCGAGTGCTGCTTCAACCATGTAATTTAACTCGTTGCCACCCAACAGCTTTCCTGATGGAGGCACTGCAGAAACACCGGGGAAAAAAACAGGTGGTTTAAAAGCAATTTGCTTGTAATCTTCAACTAAAGAAGAAATTTTAGAGCGCAATTCAATTTTTTTGGCGTTTGTCATCAATGGATAATTAACTCTTGATAATCTTTAATTTGTTGGAGGCTGGTTTGACGCACATCCGCGTTGTTTAATCTGGCTTTTTCCCAGTCAACGGTGAGTTTAATCGCTTTGTCAATTGAGAGCATAGGCCTCCATCCTAATTCATTACGAGCCAAAGAAATGTCAAGCCGAAGGTAATGTGCTTCGTGGGGATGCTGACCTGACGCAGCTTGCCAAGCATTTTGTTTGCCCCACAATTGTTCTAACTTACAGGCCACTTCAGCAACGGTGCAGGCATCATTTTCGTTGGGGCCAAAATTCCAGGCCTTAGCAAATTGAGGGCCTGCAGTGTGCAGTTGTTCTGCCAATAGCAAATAACCATGTAGTGGCTCCAGAACATGCTGCCAAGGCCGAACCGCGTGAGGGTATCTAATATCAACCGTTTGATTATTTTCCAAGGCTTTAAGCATATCGGGAATTAACCGGTCTTTGGCCCAATCGCCCCCCCCCACAACGTTACCGGCCCTTGCAGTGGCCAAGGCTACTTTGTGATTTTGGAACTGACTTGGATGAAAAAAAGAAGAACGGAAAGAGGCAGTGACCAACTCTGAACAAGCCTTGCTGTTGCTGTAGGGGTCAAATCCACCCAATCTATCGATTTCTCGATAGCCCCAATGCCATTCTTTGTTTTCATAGCATTTGTCTGTTGTTATATTTACCAAACTACAGGGCAATTTCAAACGCCTAATATTCTCGAGCAAATTTGCTGTGCCCATCACATTAGTTTTATAAGTTAGAAGTGGATCATCATACGAAGCTCTAACCAAAGACTGTGCGGCTAGATGAAACACAATTTCGGGCTGACAATTATCCAAAGCCTGATACAGATGCTCAACATTACAGACATCAGCTTCGATACTAATTAGCAAAGAATCAATGTTGGCCAATTCAAAAAGAGACAATTCTGAATTGGGAGCCAATGCATATCCAGTAACCTTGGCCCCCAAACTGGTCAGCCATAAGCTCAGCCAACTGCCCTTAAAGCCGGTATGACCAGTAATAAAAACTCGCTTTCCCTTCCAGAAAGTTGGGTTCATTACCATACCTTCCAAGGAGCCTGGCCAGAGTTCCATAGCTCTTCAAGCTGGAGTTTGTCACGCAGGGTGTCCATGGGAAGCCAAAAACCAGGATGATGAAAAGCCTGCAGCTGATTGGATTTTGCCAGTGTTTCTAGAGGTTTACTTTCCCAAGGCATCGAATCATTTTCAATCAAATTCAAAACTTCAGGTGATAAAACAAAATATCCCCCATTTATCCAGCCTCCATCACCACTAGGTTTTTCTAAAAATTGTGCAACTGATGTTCCGAATAACTCGAGGGCACCAAATCGCCCTGGCGGCTGAACAGCTGTCATTGTGGCCAACTTGCCGTGAGCTTTATGAAATTTTATGGATTCAGAAATGTTGACATTAGAAAGTCCATCACCATAAGTCATGCAGAAAAAATCACCTGTGATGTAGTTGGCAACGCGTTTTAGCCTACCTCCCGTTTGCGTGCTCTCTCCTGTATCAACCAAGGTGATGCGCCATGGCTCAGCCTTGTGATTATGAATCTCAATGTTGTCTTGCTCGATATCTATGGTGACATCAGACATGTGCAAAAGGTAGTTAGCAAAGTATTCTTTGATCAAATAACCTTTGTAACCACAACAGATTATGAAATCGTTGATGCCATAAGACGAATAGGTCTTCATAATGTGCCAGATAATTGGACGGCCCCCAATTTCTATCATAGGCTTTGGCTTTGATGAGGTTTCCTCAGCAATTCGTGTACCAAGTCCCCCAGCTAAAATAATTGCGTAAATTTTCATAAATTGTATACATTCATAAATTAGCATACAATTCTACAAATTTTTTAATGAAATCTGAGATTTCGTCAACTTTAAATCGATCAAATATGAAAATTAGAGAACTTCAGGACCAAGTAGGTAAAGGTGATCCAATTTATATATATGGCATAGGTACTGCCGGTAAATGGATATGTAATTTATTGCATAATAAAATTCAAGCTTTTATAGATACCGATCTTAAAAAGTGTGGGCAATTATATAATGGAATACCTATAATAAGTGATATACAGGCTAGAGAGGAATTGGGTAATAATGCGATTATAATAATATCCGTTATTGATATACAAGATGTCTTGGATAGGATAAATTTAATTCCACACGCCAGCCTCCTGCCATTAGGATTATATCTTAGTGCGCTTAGTAATAGAGAGTCTTTTGATTTATCAGAATCACTAGATTTTATAAATTATTCACTTCAAGCAGTAGAGTTGTGCCATAAAGGATATTATGATGAAAACTCAATATTTTTGAGAAGCGTCGATGTGGTTATTACAGAGAAATGCTCTCTTAAATGCAAGGATTGTTCTAATTTAATGCAATATTATGATAAACCAGAGAATATTGATATTGAATTAATTTTATCTGATTTTCAAAAATTAATTAATAAAGTTGATCATATTTTTGAAGTTCGCTTAATCGGCGGCGAACCATTTATGAATAAAGATATTTACAAAATAATTGATAATTTAATTGAAAATAGTAAAATAACTAAAATTGTAATTTATACAAATTTAATGATTCCATTGAAATTTCCCGAGGCTGAAATTTTTAGAAATTCAAAAGTAGTATTGTCAGCCACTGATTATGGTAGTTTAGCTAAAAATACAAACAGTAATTATAATAAATTACTAGAAATGGGTGTGCCAATTAGATTACATCCTCCTGAAAATTGGACAAATAGTGGGATTATTCAGGATTTTTCAAGAACTAATGAAGAAAACGAAAAAATATTTTTTGACTGTTGTGGTAAAAACTTATTGACACTTTCTGATGGAAAGTTATATCGTTGTCCATTTGCTGCAAACGCTGATCGCTTAAATGCTGTTCCCAAAAATGTAAGCAACTTTTTTGATCTTAGTTCAAATTTTGAAAATTTGACTGATTACACTAAGCACATTAAAAGTTTGCCTGCTTGTAACTACTGTAATGGTAGATCCTTTGATTCTGAATCTATAATCCCGGCAATTCAAACTAAAATTCCATTAAAATATATTAGCTTCAAGTAGTAATTAACTTATGATTTCTGTTATAATACCTTATTATAATAGTGACTCAACTCTAAAAAAAGCGATCATTTCAAGTTTAGAATTGGTTGGATTTGATGGTGAAATAGTTTTAGTTGATGATTGCTCTAATGATACAAGTTTTACGTATATAAATGAACTATTAAAAATTCATCCCAATATTATTTATTATAGAAATAATATTAATCTTGGCGTTTCAATCTCTCGAAACAAGGGATTAGAACTTGCAACTAAACAATTTGTTACCTTCTTGGACTCGGATGATATCTTTAACATCAATTATTCCGATATACATAACAAATTATTACTTTTTCAAAGCAATCAAATTGAAGTAGTAATATTTAAACATAAATGTTTGAATATAGATAATTTAATAGATTATGGTTACAGTGATGAAATATTAAATCATAAAGAAATTAATAATTTAATAACTAAATTTTTAAGAAATCCTATAGGTAATTCGATCATTACTTATGCTTGGGGTAAGATATACAAAAAAGAATTTTTAAATAAAAATAATATTAATTTTAATCAAAAATTGACTATATATGAAGATTTTGATTTTTGTGCTAAATGCTTAACATTTGCTAACAGAATATACATTAGTAATTATAATTTGGTGAGTTATAGTGGGCCTGGAAGTTTAAGTTCTAAGTTTGCTAACAATCCACTTGACTTTTTAAAAGGTTTAGAGATATTCAATGATTATATAAACGATGTGAGGCTAATCAAAATAACTAAAGGAATTTTTTTAGCTAAAACATTATTTTTATTAAAAAATTTAAATTTCAAGGAAAAAATTAAAGTGTTGAAAAAAATGAAAGATTCCTGCGACTGGGATGTTAATTCTATTGGAATCCGTAATTTTTTTTTACGATTTATTATTAGATATCGTTTAATAAGATATCCAAAATTGTGTGCGTTGATACTTAGTCAAATTTTCAGAAAATAAAATGATAATAAACTTCTAAATTGTTTAATTTAACTATGTTGAGAACATAAAATTTTTACTTACAAATTGAAAATTAGTAAAATAAAGTTATTTTTTTCATAAGGTATTTATCCATACTTTAGAGAAATTTTTTTGGTATTTACTAGTTGGCCTTGAACCTTTACTTAAGTATCAGCAATATATTTTTATTTCAAACTTCTTTCTAATATGTTTGAAGTCAAAAAGCCAAATTACTAAATCAAAATTACATTGTTAATGGTACTAGTATAAATACACATTTAGGTTTTGCTTTGCCATTTGTCAAGTATAAAATTACTACCAAAAATCCTTTCAATCAACAACAGCAAGTACGAGCTTGCGCAAAAGCTTTGAAGGTTTCTTAGAGTGAGTCCTGAAAAAAGCTTTCGCTAGACTTAAGGCAACAACTATGTCATTGAATTTGCAACTCTCTTAATCAAGTTCTCCAGCACCCCGAACTCAGTCTGCACCAATCAGACATGAGAAGACTTATAAAATAGCAGTGCCCTTAATTTCAATTTTTGCAGAAAATTTAATTGAGCTTGGCGCAGGTCTAAGCTTTAGTGAGCGAAAAAAAATTTTCTATTTCGTAAATTTTTGGATTTTCAAAGTATTTCTTACTTTGAAGGAGAAATACCGTGGCTTCATTTTTATACATTTAATAGTTTGGATTTTTTGAATAAAAGGGCAATTTAATTAAACGATCACGTATACGCACAAGCCCCCCGCCCACTGCTCTGAAACCTGCGTTGTGGTGTTTGTGAGCATTTGAGTCATACACCAGAATTCAAGATGCGGGCCATAAGCTTTCAGCAAGAGAACCATTCTTGGATCGAAGTGCTCGTAAGCTGACATGCACAAAATGGGGGTGTAAAACTCCTCACTGATCAGCAAGTTTGGACTTCCAACCATGGCAGCGCAAATGTCAATGGCACCCGAGAGGCAAACTTGGGCACCCTGAATTTGAGGCAAAGAAGCCATTTGGCTACGCTGCGAGTCAACATCGAACTCTTGCAAAGCTTGAGGGAAAAACCAACCGACGACCGTGCCTTTTTGTGTAGCTTCTATAAAAGACTCATACCTTGAACTTACTGCAAGTTTTATGTTGCTAGTTAACTTTGAATCGCTTTGAAGCACCGCTTTGAAGTGCGATTGAGGAAACAACTCATTGAAAGACTTTTGGAGACTCGGCAATAATTGCGCTTCAACTGCAGCTCCTAAATCGGATTGTTTATGTGTCTCTGAAAAAACGAAAGGCACATGGACACCTTTGAGCAAATTTTGATAATTTACGTCAGAACTAATCGTTTCAAAAAGTGATTGAGCCGCGCTATTGAAATCTTTTATAGAGAAGGAGGCGGGCGCCATATCTTGCTGCTTCAAGCGTTCTAGTATTTTTTCGTAATCAAGTACTGGCTGAGTGAGTTTGTAATATTGACTGGGTGTTCGGTTGAAAACACGAACCCCCTCAAAAGGAATACGTCTACCCAAATTTGAAAAGTAAGTCATAACTCTTATCAGCGATGAATAATAGGTGTACGCGCAAATCCGTGTTCGTAAGGCACAGGTAAAAGTGGGCTTACATCTAAATAATCACTGACTGCTTTGTTGTGAAACTGAATGAAATCTTTGTGCTCGCCAATGATGCACTCGTCCCTATAAGGGCCCAGCCAACTGTTCATCATTCCGCGCTCCATGATGGTGGTCAACGATTCTTTGGTTACGTTGCCAATGGACAAGTCCATATATGGGCATGGAATTATTTCGCCATCGTGGTTGACAGTGTTAATGCCCTTTACGGTAATGCAACGACCGGGCTGTCCATAGGAAGGCGTCATGTGGGTGAAAATGTTATATTTATTTTCTAACAACTTCAAATGGTCCACATCTTTTTTGGTGCAAACCCAAGTGTCTTGTTCGCGTGCAGACCCCACGGGTTTAGCCAAAGTGACATAAAGCGGAATGTCCTCTGTTTGGCAAAAACCGCATAAGTCTTCAAATTCTTGAGTGAACACGCGATCTTTGATAATACAAGTGGAAATTAACAATTCCAACCCCGCATCTTTAGATGCGGACAATGCACGCATGACTCGCTTGTAAGACCCTTTTTTACCTCTAAAACTGTCATGCTCGGCTTCAATCATGCTGTCTAGTGAAATTTGGGCCTTGTAGCCGCCAAGACTGGCAAACCATTTGGCTTTTTCGGTGTCAAACGTCCAACCGTTGGTATCCAAAATGATGAGGTGTTTTTGTGGGTCTAGGGCTTCAATGAGCTTGTCTAGGTTTTTGTCCAATAGTGCCTCGCCCCCAGTGAGAACAAATCGGAAGATGCCAAAGTCGTCAGCATCTTGGGACAGTTTTCTGTAATCTTCCAAGCTCATTTGGGGGCGTGGGTCCAACGCACCGGTCTTCTTTTTTAGATCACGGCTCATGTATGGCTCTTCACAGCAGTGAGCACAATGGAAGTTACATAAAGAACGATTAATTTTTAGACGCAAAATGGGACTGATTTGTCCATCAAGCATGCCTTTAAAATAATTTTGTATTTTTTCATGGACTCGCGGTCTTTTTTGACTTTGATCTTTTCGTTTGCTCTTTTCTTCTAACGATAACGCCTCATGATCGGCCAAAATATGTAGTGAATTTGACATAATATTCTCCAAAAACTTGTATGAATTAACTAATAAAATTGATGTATAAAGAAGCCTACTTTTATAAACTTAAATATATTGTATTCATATTAGTTAACAACGACTATTTTATCAACTAAAAACTAGCATTCTATTAATTTTGAAGAACACAGAGCTGTGAAAAAATTGCGAATAAATATTTTCTTGTCACCTTAACAGCTTTTAGTTGGCTTGTCAGTCAAATGTAACCGCCCACTAGATCCAAAGGCGTTGTATGTGGAGTTTTTTCCAATGGATGAACTTCTACATGCGGAGATTAAGATTCACTTATAGTCAAAGCCAAAGCCTACTGAACATTGCTTTTGTTCAAACTTAGCTCAAAAGCCAAACAATTTTTTTGGCGCTTGCAAGCTGACTCGAGGTTGAATCTAATGATAGATTTTCAACTTCTGTTGATACTGTCGACGCTACAAACAGAGTGAGATTTGAATTTAATTGTATGGGTCATAAAGTTATCTCAAAATGTCGGTTGAGCAAAAGTTAACCGTGAGTCTTCTTGTTGACACAAACCCAAGTCTAGGTAAATCAAACTTCGCCAGCTGGGTAATCAAAACATAATCCAATCAAGGGGTAAACTCTAAAAATGAACTCCATAAGTGCATTTTCCATCATCAAATTAGCAACTCTTTGTGCTTTGGGTTTCATGCTTAGTGCCTGCGGAGGAAGTAACAGTTTTACTTCAGTGGTTACGGGGGTTAAAGTCCAATCAGCTCAGTATGGCAAAACAGCCACCATTTATATCGGCGGGAAAGACTTGCGCTCTAACTTAATTATTGACACATCCGGTAGCTGCACAAACCCCACTTTTGCAAGCAACAGCTCAACCGATACACTGGTACTTAATTGTTTAGTTACCAAAACTGGTGATTTTTCGATGGCGGTTCAAACTGCAGATGGTGCGGTCATTTACTCCACCACACTCTATATCCCTCAACCGCAGGTTGCGCTCATAACCAGCATGGGCAGCATCACAGTGGAGCTTGATCCTACGCTTGCGCCTTTAAGCTCAAACAATTTCTTAAACTATGTGAACAAGAGTTTTTACAGAGATACGTTGTTTCACCGCGTAATTCCCAACTTTGTAGTTCAATGCGGTGGATATACAACGGGCATGGTTAAAAAAACTGATCAAAGTGCACCAATTGAGCTTGAATCTAGCAAGGGCTTGTCAAATCTGCGGGGAAGTTTGGCAATGGCCAGAACCTTCTTTCCAAACTCGGCTACCTCGGAGTTTTATATCAATTTAGTAGACAACCTGTCCTTGGATTATAAAAACCCAGCCAACCCAGGCTACGCTGTGTTTGGCAAAGTGGTTCAAGGCATTGACGTTGTTGACGCCATAGCAGCAGTGCCAACGGTTGTTGTGGGTGGATTTACGGATGTGCCTTTGACCGACATCACTTTAAATTTGGCTCTGAGAATCAAATAAATTGATTCAACACAATACGATGAAATGACAGCCGCCATTTACTACCACCCGGAGGCATACACCACCAGTGGGCCTAAGCTCATGGGCCGCAACGCGGCGGGTGAGTCGTTTTTACGAGGGTTTTTAACGCACAGCAAAGCCAACGAGTTTTGGGCTCAAGTGCAAAAGCCAGAGCATGGTCAGCACTTTGCCCAAACAGCAAAAGCACATGGCCGCGCTGAGGTAGTTAAGGTTTTCGAAAAGTCCAATTTGCCCGCATTAAAAGAAATTGGCACGTTGTACTATCCTGGCCCAGGCATAGGTGAACATGCGTTTCATCGATCGCTGGCAGGTGGGTTAGGGGCGGCATCTAGCAATCCTCACTCGGCATGGAGTTTGTGTGGCATAACGCACACCACTTCCTCTGCAGGTGCCATGGATGCTTTGGCCGGACTCATTACGGCACCCGTTCAGCCTTGGGATGCTGTGATCTGCACCAGCACCGCAGTGAAAGACAATGTACAGCGCCTCTTGCAGGCGCAAATTAATTACTTGAAAGATCGCTTGGGCATTAGCAAGCTGGTGCTACCTATGCTGCCCGTTATTCCGCTAGGTATTCACACCCAAGATTTTGAATTTACCGATGCTCAAAAGTCTAATGCCAGAAAAGAATTAGGCGTAGACCACGACACGCTGGTGGTGTTGTTCATGGGTCGCCTGTCTTTTCATGCCAAGGCACATCCGCTGGCCATGTACCAAGCGCTCCAAAAGGCGGCCACCACATTGACTATCAGTGGCAAAAAAATTGTGCTGGTAGAGTGCGGCTGGCATGCTAACGACTTTATTGAAAAGGCTTATCAAGACGCTGCTGCGCAAGTTTGCCCCCAGGTGAAAGTGATCACTCTAGACGGGCGCCAAGCCACCTCTCGTCAAACTGCTTGGGCAGGTGCCGATGTGTTTTGTTCGCTCTCAGACAATATCCAAGAAACATTTGGCATTGTGCCCATCGAGGCTATGGCGGCCGGCTTGCCGGTGGTGGTGTCTGATTGGGATGGCTACAAAGACACTGTGCGCCATGGGATAGACGGTTTTAGAATTCCTACGTGCATGCCGCAAGCAGGTTTGGCCACCGACCTTGCACTCAGGCATGCCCTTGAAGTAGACACTTACGACATGTATTGTGGGCACAACTGCTCTTTGGTGTCGGTAGACATTGAAGCCACGGCGCAGGCTTTTATTCAGCTTTTTGAATCCGCCGAACTTAGATATCGCATGGGTCAGGCTGGTAAGCAAAGAGCTAAGCAACTTTATGACTGGAGCGCAATCATTGCGCAATACGAAGCACTGTGGCAGGAGCAAGCGCAGCTTAGGCTTGCAGCGCAAACGACCAAGCAAGGTACTGTGCTTCAGCATGCATGGCCCGCGCGCGCAGATCCGTTTTTTGCATTTGAGTCTTACCCCACTCAAACTTTAAAACCCACCAGCATGCTGGCCCTTACAGACTTGTCTGTACATGATGCCTTGCTGAGGGTGAACCAATACAAAACATTGGCCATGGTGAACTTTGCAAAGCTTGTATTGCCCACCGATGAAGAAGTTACAAGTGTCTTCAAGGTAGTAGCGCATGGGCCAGTCAGTGCACAAGCAATACTTGAAGCCATAACACCCAGCCGACAAGCATTTGTCATGCGCTCACTGGTTTGGCTTTTAAAGCTTGGTCTAATTAAATTGGTTTAACCTATAAACGTGAGACGGATACCCACTTTCCTAAAATGAGCCATTGAGCAAATTTTTCATTTAAATTTTTTTAGATACGTTTAGTGTGACATTATGTGGTGTATGAAACCTCTTCAAAGGACTAGCATTTCTAGCAAGTAAAGCTTAAAAATGAACATCCTTTTTATCCATCAAAATTTCCCTGGGCAGTTTAAATTTTTAGCGCCAGCTTTAGTCAAGCTAGGCCACAGGGTTACCGGCATGACAATGCAAAAAAGTGATCTGAGCACTTGGCAGGGCGTGCAGATAGTTCACTACACCGCCAGTCGCGGTACCACACCAAATGTGCATCCTTGGGTGTCTGATTTTGAAACCAAAACTATTCGTGCAGAAGCCTGCTTCAAGGCGGCGCTTCAAATGAAGCAGCAGGGCTACATGCCCGATGTCATTGTGGCGCACCACGGCTGGGGCGAAAGTTTGTTTTTAAAGGAGGTCTGGCCAGAAGCCAGGTTGGGTATTTACTGCGAATTCTTTTACCACCCGCATGGCGCCGATGTAGGATTTGACCCAGAGTTTCCCGCCACCGACGAAGGCGAAGTGTGCCGCCTGCGCTTAAAGAACTTGAACAACTTGCTGCACTTTGAAGTGGCCGATGCTGGCATCTCGCCTACGCATTGGCAGGCCAGCACTTTTCCGGATCCCTTTAGACAAAAAATAACAGTTGTGCATGACGGCATTGACACTCAAGCAGTAGCACCCAACCCCGCAGTAAGCCTCATCCTCAAAATGGCCGCAGGGAAAGACTTGGTGCTAACGCGCAAAGATGAGGTGATTACCTTTGTCAACCGCAACTTAGAGCCCTACCGTGGTTACCACACCTTTATGCGTGCGTTGCCCCAGCTTTTAAAAGAGCGGCCCAAGGCCAGAGTGTTGCTAGTGGGTGCAGACGACGTAAGCTACGGCGCGCGCCCTGATGCTGCCAAGTATGGCGACGCTAAGTGGAAAGATATTTTTGCCAACGAAGTGCGTGGGCAAATATCAGATGCCGATTGGCAGAGGGTGCATTTTTTAGGACACGTGCCTTACCAGTACTTCATTCCTTTACTGCAGCTCTCTACAGTTCATGTGTACCTGACATATCCATTTGTGCTTAGCTGGAGTTTGCTAGAAGCCATGAGCGCCGGATGCGCCATAGTGGCCAGCGACACACAACCCTTGCGCGAAGCCATTGTGCACAACGAAACAGGCAAGTTGGTTGATTTCTTTGATGCTTCGGCCTTGGCTACTAGTGCGTGTGAGTTGCTAAGCAATGCTGAAGAAAGAAAAAGATTGGGCGCCAACGCCAGAGCATTTGCACAGGCCAACTACGACCTGCAAAGTGTGTGCTTGCCCAGGCAGCTGGCTTGGGTTGAGCAACTGAAGACTACTTGAGTTACTCAATCACCACCTCATTTCTTCGAGGATTGTTGTACTTCACAGTAGTTCGAATCAGCTTATATTCTTTATCTACCGCAGGGTTCCGACCATACACTTCGGTCATCGTTGAAACTAGATTGTCGTTGTCGTTGAAATTGGTAGTGGTCATCACAATGAACACCGAGTTGGCCGTATGGCTCAATATCTGATAAGTCAAATACGACGTGCCCACCAACACAGTTTTATTAGAAGACTTGTAAATCTTCATGGTGCCAATAGAACCCGACTGACCCGATTTCACGGGGCTGGCTGGCAAGTCAAAGGTTTTGTCTAAGCTTGAAAAATCTCCGCCATCTACCCTCTGGCCAATAAACGGGTAGTTCAGAATGGCGCCGAACTTTGGGTTATTCACTGCATAGTACTTGTAGCTTGTAAAGCTTCTAGCCGGCGGGCTGCAGCCGCTGACCGTATTGTCTACAGTGTGTTTGGCCACCCTGGCTTCAAAGCCGTCAAAAAAGGTAACGGGCAAAGTGGCCAATGCGGGTGTTTGCACCACGGTTTGAACTCCATCGCATTCTTTGTATTTGTAGTAAAAGTTTGCAGTAAGCGCAAACGTGTCGCGCCTGTTGGTGGGGTAGGGCACAGTGATGTAATACGCGTTGGCATCGCGGCCCGTAATGACAAAGGTGTTGTTGAAATTGACAAATGGAATACCTACCAAGTCTTTAGACAGGCCAGTCAGCGTGACCAAATCGCCAGTCTGAGTATTGTGGTCGGGGTGTTGAATTAGCACCACTGTAGACCTGCCGTCGGTGGTGTTTGAAACGGCGGCGGCCTTGATTTCTAAATTCCGAAAATCTTGGTAGGCATAGCCCCTTAACACTCCGGTTCGGGTAAAGCCGTTAATCACTTGGGCTTCCCAAAAGCTGCTTAAGCTAAAGCTGTCTGCGCCTTCAGGCAGTTTGTCAGTGCTTGTGCTGCTGGTATCTAAGGCGTTCAAAATGCTGGTGTTGCCGGCGGCACTTGTACTGCCCGAGCTGGCACCGCCGCCACATGCGCCCAGCACCATCAAGCTGCTCAACACTGCTATCAGTGCAGCTACTCTAAGAGAAAGTTTGACCATCTCAATGCCCTCGTTGAATACCAAAAGTGTAATGCATGGCCTGCTTTCTTCGTTGGCACAAACAAGTTTCTACACTGCGCATCGCTTTGGCCACTGGTGCTCGTTGGGCTACTTCGGGTTTCATCAAGACATGCTGGTATTTAAATAACTCTCTTAAATTGTGTGTCCGTCTTCAAATGGTCTGAGCCAGCCATTTGGTACGCCTGCAAATCACGAGCGAATTAAGGTTAAAGGATAGGACGGGTAAGAAAAATGGTAACCCGACGCCTATTTAAATTAGCTTACCTGAGCACCCACCCCTACCCATCCCAAGCATTTGACGTTAGGAGTCCCGTAATGGATACGCATACGAATCCACTCAAACTAACCCGTGCAGAAATCCGCCGCTTTACCACTGCTGGCGGCAGAATCGTTTGTCGGCGGTGTAATGCCACATCTAAACGCACCAAAGTTCAATGCGGTGGGCCTGCCATGCAGGGCAAAACTAAGTGCAAGTTCCACGGTGGGCTTAGTACTGGGCCACGCACAAAGCAGGGAAAAATGAGATGTGCACAAGCCAAAACCATTTACGGCAATGACACCCGCGCAGCCAGACAAGTCCATCGTGTAGCCATGATGCGTCTTAGACTTTATGCCCAGATCTTGGGTGTTCCGTTCCGGTCTGACGCAGGCGACAAGAGGCTGTGACATACGATGTAGGGGGTCGTTTGAGCACCCTTTGGAATTAGTGGCACAGCACCTCTTGAGCCAGCTGTTAAATCACCCGATAATTATTGCTTGACTAAGTCCCACTGTGGGACTATATTTGCGTTTTATGAGAATCGTTTCGCTTCAAACATTGAGAACCTACTGGATCAAAAATCCAGATACTGAACAGGCATTGCTTGCTTGGTACGACGAGGTTTTGTCCGAAAAGTGGACCCAACCAGCAGACATCAAAGAGCGATATGCCAGTGCCAGTATTCTCAAAAAAAGACGAGTTGTTTTTAATATCAAAGGCAACAAGTACAGGCTAATTGTTGCTGTGGCGTACAAAATTGGAGTGGTTTATATCAAGTTCATTGGTACGCACAAGGAATATGACGCAGTTGATGCTGAAACCGTGGAAATGTAAGAAGGAGTCATCATGAATATCAAACCTATTCGTACCGCTAAAGACCATAAAGCCGCTTTGGCTGAGATCTCCAAATTGATGGAGACAGATCCAGATATCGGTACGCCCAAAGGTGACCGCTTGGATGTGCTCGTGACATTGGTTCAAGCCTATGAGACACAACACTTTCCAATGGCGCTGCCAGACCCCGTGGAGGCCATTAAGTTTCGCATGGAGCAGCAAGGTCTTAAGCCTAAAGACTTAGAGCCAATGATTGGTAAAAGCAATCGTGTCTACGAGGTGCTTAACCGTAAGCGTTCTTTGACCATTGGGATGATCCGTAAGCTACATAGCGGCCTTGGCATACCGGCTCAGAGCTTGATACAGGAAGCTGCACACACTTGATGCCATTTGAGGCGCTCTGGCGGGCGTTAAATGGCTTTTTGCGTTTGAGTCCAAGGGTGGGGTGCTTGTTGAAAAATAATCGCCCGTATTGTGCGAAGCATGACAGCTTGGATGTGAATGCAAGTGTGACAACAATGGTAGGTGCTACGGCATAAGGATGCCAGTAGTTGGAGAGTGTGTAGTCGATGACAGTTGTTTGACTGCCACCGACTTGTGCTTTAAACAGATGTGCTTGATTGGTGAGTTCTATCCAACAATGATGCTCACCATTAACTCCCTCACCTGTGTACCACTATCACGAGAACTGCTTTGTGAATGTTTGTGCACTTGAGGTGTGGGGTGACGAGTGGGCACTGGTGGAAAGGTGAACTCTACACAGGTAAGAGATTACATGGCACCTCGCTGTTGGGATCCCTTGCCTTTGCTGGTCATGATTTGTACAACTGTTCGCATTTTCTTGGAAGTAGTTTGTATTGGAATACCTAGGTTGGAAGCAAAAGGGACTGGGTTTTCCTGAATCATTGATCGTATTAACGGGTAATGCGGGCTTTTTGTCATTGGGTCACCGCCGCTTTCAATCTTTGAAATTGATACCTTCGCAAGGTTAACCCTATCAGCTTTGTACAACTTACTTGGCGGCTGACTTAAACCGTAGCGGCTGGCAACTTTATGAAAAAAATCTTCATTTCGTTCCCGGTACTTTTCATTGTTTCCCTTAAGCCAAGAACCAATTAGCTTAGTCGGTGTTACGCATGACAAGATCACATGCTTGTGTGGGTTAGCCTCATCTAAATGAACATCTGCTGTAAAAACATTGGCAGGTGACATTTGTTCAGTAAGCCATAACAAGCAATCCTGAAAAAAGGTTTCAATGCGGATATCAGTTCTATTTGCAGGTATTGAAAATACAGCCTCAATGGCAAGTACTGCATCACGGCGAATTCTTTTGCCTGTAGTGTCCTAATACAGTTCAATGCTGTCATGCATCAGTTGAAGCAAATTTGGGGTAGGCACTGTTTCAATTAGAGAGTAATTCATGCAGATTTTGCTGGCATCAATATGACTATTAGCGCCTAGCTCCTTTTGAATTTCTCTTTTGTTATGCCTGAAGGCGGCCTTAAGTTGGGAAAAAGAATTGATCTTTTCGAGGTTGAAAAAAAGAGAAGACTTTTTGGTGACGAGTGAATTTTTCATAGCGAACCTTAAATAGATTGCGCTTTGGGGCCGGTGCGAGAAGTCGATACCAATGAAGCTCACCAAAGCGTTGCACTTTGGTTCCTTGGTCTTCAGAGCTCAGAGGATTGCCGAGCCTATTCACTATCGCTACATCAGGTCTACTTTTCGTCCGTTCGCCGCCTGTAATTTGTAGCGTCCCTAGCTTACGGTCACGATTCTCAAAACAACTTGAGCTTTTTTCCTAAGGTTGTAGGTACCAATCAACCTTCGATGGGATAGTCAGTCCCATAGTTATACCCATACGCCAATTCTAAAAATACGCATAAAAAAAGTCAACAATCGCGCTACAAATTTTGGATTTTTACCAGACTACAGAAATCATTAATCATTTCTGGGTGGAAACGTTTCCACTTTAAATCACCCCCACCCCTTGTTAAATCCAGTCCAGCTCAGACCCACCGTGGGGGTACACGCCTTTTTCGGCCCCTGATGTTTGGCTCAGGTATGCACACTATTTTGCTCAAACGATCCGCATTATTAAACGTTTAATAATGAAGTTCATGCGGTGAGCCCTTTGTAATTAACAGTCACTTTATGCATAAGGTGACTATGAGCAAACAAACACTCTGTGAAGATGTAGTTGAAAAACTAGAATGCCCAGCAAATTTGCTTCATTTAGAAGTTTTTGATTCTGAGGTAGTTGGACTTTACATTGATGTTTTACGCAGTGGTCGCAAAAGCTACAGACTCAGATTTCGAAATCATAAATTACTGAAAATAATTACCCTGGGGAGTCATCCAAACATAAAGCTAGAGCAAGCCAGGGTATTGGCTAGAGATTTTTTGCTTAATGTAAGACGGGGTGAAGTTGCGCCCACCCCGCAAAACCTTGCATCTGTAAAGTCTGTAAGTATTAAAAACTTCTTCACTTGCAGTTACTTGCCCTTCGTCAAAAGCTATAAGAGAAGTTGGGCTACAGATGTGTCAATGTTGAAGAATCACATCATTCCTAAGATAGGCTCATTACAGATGGGAGCCATCAAACCTCCCGACATTGCGGTGTTTATAGATCAAATGAAGTCTGAAGGCTATGCATTAGGAACCTGCAACAGGGCCTTGGTCATGTTGCGTTATGGTTTTGAGCTTGCGATTAAGTGGAAAATTGAAGGTATGGATTCCAACCCGTTAAAAGAAATCAAAAATTTAGTTTTCGACAATAAAATTGAACGCTACCTAACGCCAGAGCAGACTCAAGCGTTGATGAATTCAATTCAAGAAAGCGAAAATGAGCAGCTTCAGTTTATCGTCTTGTTTTTAATTTACACAGGCGCAAGAAAACGAGAGGTCCTAGAAGCTAAGTGGATAGACATTGATTGGCAACGCAAGTCTTGGCGCATTCCTAAAACCAAGTCTGGAAAAATACGACATGTGCCTTTATCTTCTGGCGCAATGTTCATGCTTGACAAGCTCAAGTTTAAATTGAATGTCAAACTCATTGACCAAATCCCTATTTTTGCAAATCCCAGAACAGGATTGCCTTATGTTTCATTTTTTTACAGTTGGGACAAAGCCCGAACACGTGCAGGTTTAAAAGAGTTTCGCATCCATGACCTAAGGCATAGTTTTGCGTCGTGTTTGGTCAATGCCGGTAGAAGCCTATATGAGGTTCAAGAGTTGTTGGGGCATGCTGACATTAAAACAACCAGCCGGTATGCACACCTAAGCCGTGAGAGGCTTAGTGATGCAGTCAATACAATCCCACTAATAGACATTGTGGAAAAGTAAATGCAGTCAGTGTGCTGCGTTGAATTGAACTCATTCTGTTTTTAAATAGCAGTGATGGCCACAGTCGCCACTGTGCTGCTGACTTTGCCATCATTCACAATCAGGCTGGCCACATAGATGCCTGCTACGTCGGCTACAAAGGTAGGCGATACCACTGTGGTTGAAGAAAGGCTGGCCGTGCTGCCGGTCGGCCTGGTGGTCAGAGCCCAAAGGTAGGTCAAGGTGTCGCCATTGGCGTCTGTACTGCCCGCGCCAGTGAGGGTCACGGTCACCACAGTGGGTGTGCCGCTTCGGGTCACTGTTTGGTTGACGCCCGCATTGGCTACGGGAGTAGAGTTAGCGGCCGAAGCAGTTACGGTTACGGCCGATACATTGGAGCTGTTCACTTTGCCGTCGTTCACCAGCAGGTTGACCACATAGGTGCCAGCCAAGTCGGCGGTGAAGGTGGGGGACACCACGCTGGTTGAAGACAAGGCAGCGGTGCTGCTGGTGGGCTTAGACGCAAAGCTCCAGATGTAGGTCAGGGTGTCGCCGTTGGCGTCTGTGCTACCAGCGCCAGTCAGTGTGACCACACTGGCAGTGGTCACGTTTTGTGCAACGCCTGCATTGGCCACTGGGGCAGAATTTGCAGCGGCAGCTGTAATGGTGGTGGTGGTAACGGGGCTATTCAAGGCGCCATCGTTGACCACCAAACTGGCCACATAAACACCTGCAATATCTGCAGAAAAAGTAGGCTTGGCCGATGTGGTGGAAGACAGGGCTGCGGTACTTGAAGTTGGTTTCGAAACCAATGTCCAAAGGTAAGTGATGGCGTCTCGGTTTGCGTCTGAGCTGGCCGATCCATCCAAAGTCACCGTAACGGGCACAGTCACGTTTTGGTTGGTGCCTGCATTGGCCACGGGCGCTGCATTGGCCGCCGAGGCAGTCACGGTCACCGCAGCAACATCGCTGTTCGATTTGCCGTCGTTCACAATCAAGGTCAGT
>Ga0315905_10000491_pt1 | contig 42965 bp, 42 predicted proteins | sample LakEriMetagenome_5_FD_203522 | JGI IMG/M metagenome (GOLD analysis project Ga0315905, IMG submission 203522) | Freshwater fungal communities from buoy surface, Lake Erie, Ohio, United States - Buoy 4 MA121 | ecosystem: Environmental > Aquatic > Freshwater > Lake | place: USA: Lake Erie, Ohio...
TAGACGCTGCCAGCCTGACGGCCTAGACGCTGCCAGCCTGACGGCCTAGACGCTGCCAGCCTGACGGCCTAGACGCTGCCAGCCTGACGGCCTAGACGCTGCCAGCCTGACGGCCTAGACGCTGCCAGCCTGACGGCCTAGACGCTGCCAAGTGGAAACAAGTTTCCACCCCGAATCCCTAAATCCCTGAATCCCCTGCCAAGTGGAAACTTGTTTCCGAAAAACGTGCCCAGCGCACCGCCTAAAAACGTGCCCAGCCCATAAACCCTACCCTTGGCAGTTATAGGTAGTGGGAGGATGTTCCTCCCCAGCAACAAACCGGAAACATGTTTCCGAACAACCCCAAACAACCCCAATAGAAAAACAATGACACTAGACACCATCGCCAAAGCAAAGCACGCCGATCGCTTAGCTTACCTTCAGTCAGAAGCCATCCATGAAGTGGCCCGCCTTCACATAGAGGCCGAGCGTCTCTATGATGAAGCCATGCTCTTCATCGATCCTAAAAACTCGGCTCGCCTCTTTGAAGAGGCATCCCGCCTTCACTCACAAGCTGAGTATCTCTTCGATGAGATCCACCCTCCTTGTCAGGGAAGAGATGACCAATATGACCTCAGCTACTAAGCGGAAACAAGTTTCCAAACCCACCCCCAAACCAAACCAAAACGACAATGAAAACTACTACTACCATCGCTACCACCTTCGACATCACCACCACCCCAGCCGCCGCCTTGAAGTGGGCCTTGGCCCGATACCAATGGCAGGTAAACCAGACCCCGAATGGGGTCGAAATCTACGGCATGTCTGGGACATGCCGTCATATGACGGCATTCATCCCCGAAGCCCAGCTCCCCGCTGGCATCCAGCAGATCAAGGGAGGCGTGGACTACGCCTGTGGGGTCACCTCGGCGGAGCACGCTGAGGAGCTCCGCGCTCAGGCCGTCGCGGCATGGGCACTCCGCCCATTCAGAAACAGCGAGGCTTATGCCACGCTGGACTGGGAGATCCAGTCTCCCCACACATCCTGCTTCGGGCGGGAGACTCTGGCCCACCTTGGGTATGAACCAGCGATCCAGTTGGATCGCTACATGAGGGATATGTCCCTCAGTAGGGAGGCCACCGTCCGCCTAGTGGAGGCTTATGAAGCCTCCGAGGCTCCAGCCGCCCAGCCACCCAGCGACCCATGGGATGACTTCCCCACCTTTGAACCGATGGGCCGCTAATCTGGAAACATGTTTCCAAACCCCACCCCCTATGAAGACCACCATCACCCTCGTCGGCATCACCACCACCATCGCCACCGCTGCGATGGTTGGGCTCCTCCTCCGCCTCCTGAATGAGGCGATCAACACCACCCTGTAACCCCGAAACCCCGCCAAACCCTTCCCTTGGCAGTATAGATTTGACGGCGATGAACCGTCACCCCCAAACCAAAACCAAAACCACCCTATGAGCAACAGCACCCCACCCCCATCAGCAGTAACCCTGTTCCGCCTCCGCCGCATTGCGGCGAAGGGTAACCCCCATGCCACCACCTATCCCCCCGACAGGGTCACCGACCGCACCGCCGAGTGGCGGCGCAAGTCGATGGGCCTGACGGCTCGTCCCCGTGGCGAGAATCTGGAAACATGTTTCCAATCCCTGTAATCCTCAACCCACCACCATCATGATTGACAAGACCACCCCACGTTGGAACAAAGCTATCCTGCTATCCGCCAGCCACTTCATGTCAGGCGTCCCAGCAGGGATGACAGGCATGGAACTCATCGACACCCTGCTCGATGAGGAGACCCCGCTCCCAGAGGATATGCTCCTCTGGGAATCCCTCGATGCAGACAGGCTCGACCTAGTCGAGCACATCAGCAGCTTGGCTGAGGACTTCTATAACTTCCCCCTGTAAACCTCTCTAAACCCTTCCCTTGGCAGTAACTAGTGGCGGGGAGCAATGAACTCCCCGCCGTCAAACCCCAACCCCCAATAAACAATATGAAAAACATCATCGCAGATACAGTCCCTCTTCAGGCAGTCCACATCAAAGACCTTCCTCAAGACCCCGTCATTGGGGCGTTCATTACGAGAAGCCCCAAAGAAAAATACTTCCTACTGGTGACCCGAGGATCAAATGGGCGTGCTCACAGCATGTTCCATGTCGGTGGCCTCGGCAGCGGTATGTCTATCTATGGAGGTAAGGATGACAATACCCTAGCTAAGGCATTGAATAAACCACAACTATCATACCTCCTGTTTGACACGCCCAAAGAACTCTTTGCTTGGCTGGCCGAGTAACCCCGCCAAACCCTTCCCTTGGCAGTATATAGTAGCGGCGGTGGAGCAATGAACTCCCCGCCACCAACCCTCGGCCTAGTCCACCGATACCAACGGACTACCTCACTTTCCCTCGTGTTGGGAATCGGGTGGGCTGGGGCATGGATGACCCGTTCTGTTTCCATGTCTCAGCCCTAACACCCCGCAACCCTGACACAACCAACCCCTTTCGGTCGTGGATTTGGAAACATGTTTCCACTCCATGCCGATACCCAAAAACAAACCAACACCCAAATACAAAAACAATATGACAACAGTAACCATCACTCCAATCGACACCTCCACCTCCAGCCGCGACACCATGCGTGCTTGGGTCTCAGCGACAAGCCGCACCCTCGCCACCGTCATCCACGGTGCTGTGAACCTTGCAACCCTCCGCGAGGTGATGAAGTCGGTTGGGTATCCCAACCTCTCCGTAGTCATTGCGGAAGGTAGCATGGATACTCTCCGTGAATGCGTCACCAAACTCACGGAGGTGGCGGCCATCCAAGGTGTCCTGTCCACCGCCCCAGAGGTGGACGATGAGGACGCTTGCGATGACGAGGGCGACGAGCTCGCCCCACCCCCTGCGGAGATCACCCTCCCTGTGGGCGAGGAGGATGATGAGATCGCCCGTCTCATCCAAGAGGCGGAGGACTTGGCCAAGCGTGCCAGTGAGGCCGCCAAGGCGGTCGCCGCAGTGGCATCCGCCCCCCGTTCTGCTGGCATGACCGCCGCAGACCGTGAGAAGATCGAGCGCATAGAGGACATGGTTCTCCGCCATGACGCCGACATCGGCGACATGAAGACCAGCATGGAGGGAATCAAGGACAGCCTAGAACCCCTCGCGTCAATCCTTGACGCCATCAAGTCCTCCTCTGGCGGGACTACCCTGCCCCCTGTCGTCACCGCTACCATCAAGGCTGCGGTCTCCGGTGACCGTCTCCTGTCCGAGGTGCTGCCGTTCTTCACGCCGGGCCTTCAGCAGGGGAATCAAATCCCCTGTGTTGCATCGCCGCCATCCTTTGGCAAGACGTTCATGTCGGATGAGATCAGCCGTCTCTATGATGGCTCGTTCTTCCACCCCTTCAAAGACTCGTTGGATGAAGTCGATTCCCTCGTCGGAACCCTGATGCCCCGAAGCGACGGAACCTTTGCCGTCATCGATGGGCCTCTGGTATCCGCCGCCCGATTGGCTAGCACTGGGGTCAACACCCTGTTCATTGGGGATGAGATCTTCAACGCCAGCAAGAAGACGTTGGAGTGGATGCAGTCCTTCCTCTCGCCTCGCCTTGTCGAGGTGACCAACCCTGACGGCACGACTGGACTCCGCCGCTGCTTTGTCATCCAGACCAAGCATTCGCTGGAGGATGGGACGTTCGAGGTAATCAAGGCTCCAGAGGAGTGCTTGCACTTCCTCTTCCTTGGTAACCTCCGCACCAATCCACCGGAGGCATTGATGTCACGTTGCCGCCTCATGCGCTTCGACTACGAGGAATCATGGGCAGCCGAGACGGCGCTGCAACGCCTTGAGGGTTACTCCGGTGGCTTGTTCTCTGGAGCGACCGCCAAGGAGTGGGCATCCATGTGGGCCAAGGCCATGACCGCCAGCCGCGAGGCTTACTCCCGCATGGAGGTCAGCCGTCCGCTGTGCTTCCGATTCCTGATCGGTGCTGTCACTCACATCGTCCGTCAACCTGACGCTAGCCTCGGCAAGCTCACTGACTACGTCATGAAGTGGGCTCCGCACCAGATCGCCGTCCAGAATGCGGCGACTCAGGATACCGACAAGTCCTCCGCTGATGCGGTCAAGGCTTTCCTCTACGCTGCATTCCCCTCCACCCCTACCTCCTCCACCGCCGCTCCGTTCTAACCCCAACCAAACCGAGGGGTTTGGAAACATGTTTCCAAACCCCGCATCCCTCACCCCCATACACCACAACCCCTATGTCACCTGCACCCACACCACCCACCGAACTCCAGTTCTCGGAATTCAAGAAAGCGCACTCCAGCAGTGCAAGAAAACAAACCCTCAAGCCTGACGGCTCCGTCCGTCAGCGTGCTGGTAGCCTTCGCTACCTCAGCAACAAGGACAAGGTCAGCATCCGCTGCACCATGGAGCGAGCTTGCGTCAGCGGCACTGCCACATGGCAGTGGGACAGCGCCCGAGGCAAGCATGTCATCATGGTCAGCCCTTCGCTTCCCGAAGCGTTCTTCGATGCTCGCACAAATACGTTCGCTCGTCGGATCGCACTGACCAAGTCGGCCATCGCCCATGAGGTATGCCATGGGCTCTACACCAGCAAGTCGAGCGATGTCCACAGGCTATGCTCCGACCTCAAGGTTTCATTCCGTCTGCTCAACCTCATGGAGGATGCTCGTATCGAGTATCTCTACGTCAAGGAACGCGGAAAGGAATTCAAGTTCGGGTGGCGGATGTTCGACGACAAGATGCGGAAGGCGTCCGACAAAATCAACGCCCCCATGGATTGGCTCTTCACCATGAAGACCCGCGAGCCCATCTTGTTCAAGACACTCGGCTCCGTCATGGCTCCCTTCCACTGGGGTGGCTATGAGTATACCGAGTTGACAAGCGTGTCCTACCCCCATGCACTGAAGCGGTGGGAGGGTCGCAAGATGACGACTCGGTCGCTGTTCAACCTGTTCTATGAGGGCATCGTTGAGGCGGCCACCACCGAGGATGTTGTCAGCATCGCTCGCTACTGGCAGGATGTGTTCGGTAAGGAGTCCGAGTCCAGCCTCCCGCCGCTCATCATCAAGACGGTTCCTCAGTCCATCGACGGTGTCACCGACCCATCTGCGGCCTCCTCCTCCTCCTCCTCCGACTCCTCCACCGAGGCTGTCAGGAAAGCTGACCACAGCGCGGCGACCAAGGTCAGGGCTGGCGACCCATCCAGTGTGGCCCGTGGCTCCATCTCCGAGGAGAAGGTCATGTATCACAACACTGACGAGTTCGTCCGTCAACCACCTCGGGCTGGCTTCGCTCGCCTCGCTGACTACATCAATCGCCACTAATAACCCCCCCCCCCCCACAGAAACAACCATATGAGAACCTACCTTACATCATTCAAGACACCGACAGCACAGCGCGTAGCCAATGGCTTCGCCGCAGTTATGGAGCAAGCCGAACCTGCTTCCGCCGAGCCATCCCCTACTGGCAATCGCCTCAACCACCGCGCCATCTTCACCCACAACTACGGCTCTGCATTCTTGCAACCGTCAGCGGTTGACGGTATGCGCCGTATCCTCCTCATCGTAGACTTCTCCGGTTCGATGTCCGGTATGTGGTCAAGCCTTGGAGGTGCTGAGTTTGTCTGGGGCCTGATGCAGTTCGCCCGTCAGGGTGGTTGCCACCTTAAGGTCGTCCTCACAGGTGGCAACAGGGGCCCCGCTGAACTGCCCGTCAACACTCCGCTTGAGGTATTCAAATGCCTCTGCCCCTACCATTCACAGGAGTCCTTCGCTAGGACGATGCGCCTACCTCCTGTGCTGGAGATGATGGAGGAATCCGACATGACTATCTGTTGGACGGATGGTCAGTTGACTGACGGATACGTTGACGCCATCCGCTGGCGTGAGAAGAACATCAACGTCATTGGTGCTTGCCTAGCTAAGCGGGGGTCGTCGGCATTCCACGCCACGAAAGGTGTGGTGGCCCTCGAAGATGCGATGAAGGACTACTTCCACGCCGCCTTCATTGATCCCGACCCCGCTCGCATCGCCACCCAGATGGCAACATGGATCGCAGCCTGTCCGCTGCGTGACCTCCAGTAGTAGCAACCCTTTGGGAGGGGGCGGAAACATGTTTCCAAACCCTCCCCTAACCCAACCCAACTCAAAGACAAACCAACACTAAATATGAAAACGATCCAAGAATTCTGTGCCTCGAATGGGGCTTGTAAAGAAGGCCGCGACTGGGCCATCGCCAACTGCAAAGACATGAACGAAGTATGGCAGACCGCATCCCCACACTGGCTGCGCTGGGTTGCCCTGCGAAGTGGAGTGCTGACAACCAAAGAGCTCCGCCTCTTTGCGATCTGGTCGGCTCGTCAGGTGCAGCATCTGATGCCAGACAAGAGGAGTATCAAAGCCCTCGACGTTGCCGAGCTTCACGCAAATGGCAAAGCAACCGATGACGAACTGGCCGCCGCCGCCGATGGTGCTTATGAGGCCGCCGACTGTCCTGTATCTTATGCGCCTCGCGCTGCCTATGCCGCCGCTGTCGGTGCTATCCGTGCCGCCGCCGATGCCGCCGCCTACGCTGTCATCGTTGTCAGCGAACATGACGCCGCCCGTGAAGCACAAGCCCAGTGGCTCCGTGAAAACACCAACCCAAACTTCGCATGAAAAAACCCCTGCCCCACAACCTAGCCAAGATCACATCCATTGATCGCAACAACCCTGAGTCACACTCCGTCAGCCTTATCTGGGCTGACGCTGGGCTGACGATAGATGACTTCGACGTATCCGTTCTCGGAGAAGTCATCGCCACCCACGGCGACCTCATGAACCCACCCCTCCGTGGATGGGTCAACCCTCCCCGTGGGTGGGTCGTCCTCAAGGGAACATGTCAACGCCGCCTCGGCAGTTCAATCAGAAGAGCATGATCACCACATCAACCAGCACCAAAACAATCGAGGAGATCAAAGCCCTGCACCAATCCGGTGCGCTTCGATGCTCCCACTCAAGCCTGAAAACGGGATACGTCAGCCGCAGGGTTGAAGGCATCGTCCGTGAGTACCACGGCAGGTTCGGCGATGGATTCGTCATCGACTCCCCCTGCCGTAAGAGCACAAGATACTTCTCCCGCACCTACTACGTTACCTCACCCCCAATGCAATAACCCCATGACAACAACAATAGATTCTAAACTAGCAAACCAACTCCTCGACCTGATACCGAAAGCCTACTTCGGAAACGCCACCGACTACGGCGGTGGCCTTATGGGATACCATGTCGGATGGCGCGGCACTATCTGCGTCTATGTCAAGACTGGCGATGTTCCAGACTGGCAAGACGCAGAGCATAGTGAGCTTGTGTCAATGCTTACACTGCTCGTCTATGCAAGCGGTCTGCCCGTCACGGTCAGCCCTGAGCCAGAGCTAGTGGACAAACACTGGCAAGTTTACTTCACTATCAACAGCTAACCCCAACCAATCGGGTAGCTTGGAAACATGTTTCCAAGCTACCCTCCAACCCCGCAACCCTATGTCAATACCATCCGATAAATTCAAAGAGATCCACAGTGCAGTATCCAAGGCAGGTCGAGACCGCTGGGTAGGCTTCTACGTTCGTGCCAACCTGCATGATGATGCCCACCACTGCGTTGACGAAGTGCTCACCGCCGCAGGGTACAGCCTGTTTGACGACGAGGTCGAGCATGAAGAAGTTGACGACCTCGTCGCAGCTTACGAAGAAGGCTTCCGGTCATCGGCTAACAAGCATGAGGTAGATGAGTTGAAGAAGACCATCGACGATTGGAAGCAAGCTGTCGAAGCCCACCTCAAAGACAAAGATGAACTCCGCGCCGAACTAAAACTTGCGGTGCAACTTCTCACCCGTTGTCGTAATGCAGCAGGTCGAATGGGGATAGAACTATACGAAGACATCCAAAACTTTATACAACCATGAAACAAATCCTCCACCTCATCCGAGCTCGCTCCCGCTACTGGTGGCGCAAGCTTGTCTCAACACTCGGCTGGTGTCCCTCATGTTGGGGCACTCTCCACACAACACGAATCCAAAAATACTGTCAACGATGCAACTTCCGTACCATCCGATAATCCGCCACCGCTCATCATACGGAGCACTACCCTTAGACTGGTCGAAGCTACCCCACTACGAGGACATTGTGTTCTCCTGCGAGGTCAGGGTATCTCGTCAGTCAAGACTCCGCGTCAAGGCTCTCGTCTTCAAAGACGGCAAAGCTATGCGTCGCTTCTGGAAGGTGTCGTTAGAGAGACCTCCACTATCTACGGACATCGTTGCTGTCTGCGGGGAAAACTCTACCGAGATCACATACCCGAAAGAGAAGGACAAACCGCAACGCCCATCCGAGATGAGGGTTGACCCACGCTACGTCTGCGTTCTTGGATTCATAGAAGGGTTCCTGACACCGGAGTACATCACCCACGAAAGCGTTCATGCCGCGTATGCTTATGACCGACGGGTTCAGGGGAAGAACCACTGGCCTGACAACGATCAACCCGAGGAGCGCATCTGCTACCCAGCGGGGATCATTGCAGGACAGATCATCCGCAAGCTTCACAAGGGAGGTTTGTTCCGTGCAAATCGGTGACCGAGTCTTCCTCGTTGACGGGCCGATAACTTCAGGGGTTGTCGTGTCACCTCAAGGAGCGGTGCTCCTCGATGGGGAGACGGAGCCCGTCATCGTCAAACCCTGCGACCTTATCGCGGCGACCTTCACCGAGGGTCGCCGTGTCTTCCGCCACACTGGTGGGCCTCATCGCTTTGGTGTTATCCCGATCCTTGGGAAGACGCCGAAGCTTCTGTCCAAGGCTCGCATGAATGCCGAGGAGGATAGCGTTGTGGTTCAGTGGGACAATGGAGACATGGAGCTTGTGGTAAAAAACCATTTGACTCCTATTGTCTACAACACTAAACCGTGACCTCGTCTGATGAAGACCCCACTACATATAATCAATCGCGTCTACCCCAACGGAGTCATGTGGCATGTGATGAGACACTCACACACCGGAGAACTTCGATCCCAGTTTCGGCCCTATGGGGCTGAACCTTATTCACTTGGCAGAGCATGGACGCTCGTCCGTTCCCTGCCCCACAACCCCGCCATCAATAAAATAAAATTAGCAAGACTACTCTACGACGGACTATGAAACTCCGACCCTACCACAACCCACAACGCGCCGATGAAGCGCTGGTTCCTGAAGGCTGGCGTATGCTCTACGCCGATGAGTTCCCCCTACCCAAGCGGCACAAGATACCGTGCCGATTATTCGTCAAGCCACTAGTGCCCTGCTGGGATGTCCCCCTGCACTTCTCAGACCGCAGCAACCGCACAGGTGCGATCAACTCCATCACATACATCGTCCCCGTAAAATCATGAACCAAGAACTTGTCAGTAAATTCCGAGCATACCAAGCCGAGGAGGAAACCTTCCGCAAAGCTCGACAGGATCGAGACTTTGCTAAGACGCAGTTAACCATGGCGATCCGTGTAGTGATGCAGTCCAATGGGTTGAGGCGCGGGGATATATTCAAGCGACTCAGAGGCTGGACCTACGAGAAAATCGGCAACGTCCTGCACCTCCACCAAGGACTCAAGTCCGAGGCGGAATGGCTTGAACTTATCAACGCAGTATCAGAACCCAAAAATAAAAAATGAGAACCTTCCCATACATGGACGGCGATGAACTCATCGAGCTCGTTGACGTACGAGAACTTGAGAAGGTCAAAGCCCAACTCGATGACATCCGCCGCCGACTAGGTGGGCACGCTAGCTCAAAGCTTGACGGCGAATATGGACTCGCCGCCGCCACGATGAGCGGCTACGATAGATTGGTCAGCGCCCTTGAGCAGATTGAGGACGCCTACGTTGACGGCGATGACACCTATGAAAGCTGGAAAGCAATGGGCGAAATCGCTCGCGATACTTTAGGGGGATACCTACCCTCTTCCCAAAACAAAAACCAAGCCCACATAACCCTATGATTATCGAAGTACCCATTGACGACATCGTCCTCGACAAAGAACTGCGCCGTGACACCGACGCCCTGATCCAAAGACTCAAGTCAGCACCCACCAGCCGTGAGCGTTCCCTCGCTATCACGAAACTACAGGAGGCTGTGATGTGGCTGGGCATGGATCTCAAGCGCATCAACGAGGAGACGCCGGGTTCATCCCCGAACCCCTACCCCAACTCGAAAGATCCGAGCAACGTGAAGATCGAACCAACCGCTGACGGACTCAAACTCTAGGAATGCCCTTGATGACGTACCACACCTTCTCATATTGGCGACTCGCTCCCGCCATGTCCTGCCCCCTGATCGTCAACCGAGATGAACCCTCCGAGGCAAGGCTAGTCGCAAGGGGTGACTACGTCTTCATCTACAGGTACACGAAACCCTTCCGCCCTAAACCAGCGAACCGCCGCCGGACGGATTCCGGTAACCCCCAAAGAAAACAAACCATGAAGAAAGCCGCCGCCCCAATGAAAGCCACCTCTAAAAAAGGTGCAATGAAACCAGCCCCAGCCAAGGCTGGTATGATGCCGATGAAGAAGGGTTACAAATAAGAGAACCCTCGCAAGAACAACCCCTACTGCTTAACCGTGGTAGGGGTTGTTTCGTTTCCAGCCTTGACGCCCTGAAGCCCTGAAGCGAGGGTGCGCGATGCTCATACCCGACAAAACCAAGGACATCATTCAGAACCTCTTTGAATCAGGCAAGTCATACCCTGACATCGCCGAGATCACTGGCGTCCCAGTCAAGGAAGTCAAGTCACTACGCACCCGCGAGAAGTGGGCTCGTCAACCGAACAAGCAGATAGCCCTCGCCGAGGTCGAGGTGAAGCAGGACGACGCTGACGCTGCCGATATTCTGGCAGCCGCTGACGAAGCCCTTCATACAAATCCCGGCAAGCGCCACTCCGCTCTCGTGTTCAAGCGCGTCCATGCAGCCCTCGCTGGATTGAAGACGCTGCCCCCGCTGAAGAACTGGAAGGACATCGAGCTCGCTGACAAGATCGCCCGTCGTGCCGCAGGTCTTGACCGCGAAGGATCTGGTGGCGGGACCGTCATCAACCTTGGTATCATCTCCGGCAACTACAAGCCGAGGCTGGCCCCGTCAAAGAAAGTGGTTGATATACAGGACGTGTAGAGGTAACGCAGAGACATCACAACAACATCAACCATGCCTGACTTTTACGAACCCCTCAACCTTGACGCACCCTACGACGACTTCATGAGTCAGTTGAATGGAGGCCGATGGAGCTCCAGTGAACTCATTGATTACCGCTCCGGTCTGCTGCACCGCATCGAGCAGATCACCCGCCAGCTTGGAGATCCCACCAACCAGTCTCGCGGAGTCACATGGAGGAACTCCATCGAGACCGCGAAGAAGTATTTCACGAAGAAGCTGAACGCGGTGACCGCCGCCATCCCCGTGAATGAACTGCCCAGCGCAGTGCGTAAACCCGCAGGTGGTCATGGGTTCCTTGTCACCTTCCTCATTGGTGGTGAGCATGTGGTGGTAGCAACCAAGCGCAACCCCTCAGAACTGTGGGCTGACATGATCGCCGAGAACGACTCCGATGAGGACAAGCTACCCCCCGCGATGATTGCGTTCTTGAATATGTCTGACGAAGCGGCCCGACGTTTGCCCGAATCAATCTGGGTTGATGACCTGTAGTCGGTCAAGCCTTCTTCGATTGCTTTTTCTTCTTATCGCGCAAAGCCACGAGTGGGTCCTCTTTACCCCGAAGCAAAGACTCACGGGCTTTTTGGGCGACATACTCACCTACTTGAGATGCTGTTTTTGAGGCTAGGCTACTACCTTTGGTCAGTAGCTGTGCCGCAGCAGGAATGACTCCTCCCTTGAGAGAGCGTTCTTTCCCCACTCCCATTCCCACGGCAAGCGCTGGGTTTACTGCCCCAATGCCAGCGTCAGCTACAGCCGACACAACCTTTCCTGCCGTCCCAAGGTTTGATTCAACCTCACCAGTACTCTTTTTCGCGTCAGCGTATTCTCGTTCTGCAACCCGGCCCACTGCAGCCACCGGCTTAGCAATGCCCCGGTGCATATTTCGAGATGTCTCAACAACTCTTTTTTCACCGTCGCCTTGAGAAGAGTTCAGCGTTTCCCAGACAGCCCTCGGAATATCACCAAGTGAAGTCGGAGGGTTGACATACTTAACAGACTTATCTGGAGGCATAGCGGCTTCCTTCTGACTATACTTCGCTGCTTCGGCAGTCAGTCCCGACACACCTTGAACGAGGTTCCCACCTGCAGATACAACGCCAAGAATTGCGTCTTCGGCCAAGTTGTTCTTCCTGCGTTTTGCTTTAGATGAGTCATCTCCTGACGCTAAGATTTCGGCAGCCCTAGCCCGTGCTTCTTTTCTTTTTTGAGCGGGATCATTTTTCATAGGTCAGTCTTTCTTTTTGGCTGGGGTTACTCGGTCGCCCATCCCGACACGGGATTTCTCAGCAAGCTTTGACGCTAGCTGGGAGCGAGACATCTCGCTGCGTGTCTTCGGAGTCTTTGACGAAACGCGTTTGGTCGGGCGGCAGTATTCGTTGTCGCCTCCACCACCGCAGGGTTTCCCCGTGCGCTGGTCAACCCACTTCTCCTCTTCCCACCGCTTGAGGGAAGATCCCTTCTCACCTTTGCGGACGTTGCCTGCTTCCTTCCGGCACTTGGCGATAGCCTGCGATGCCCTTGCGGAAGGGAATATATCGTAGGCCGCCTTGGCTCGGTAGTAGCACTTGTCCTTCATTTGGGTTTGCGGGTTGCTTTATCATGCTCGGCGGCTGCGTCACAGGCCAAGAACAAAACGACCATCCCCACCGCGCCGGTCAGGACGATTGACAGGAAGATGCCGAGGAGGATGGTGACCATAGCTAGCTGCTTAGAATTTCGTCGGCGCGTGCTTGGGTGAGGATGCCGTGGTCAACCAATACTGCGATGCCTTGGGCAATCAGCGGGTTGCCTTCCACGATCCGCTCGGACATCAGGAAAAGGTTCTTGAAGTCAACGACTCGCGGATGGGTTGACGCCCACCAGAGATCGCGCTCTGCTTCGGTCAAGACTTGCGTGGCAAAATGGAATGGTGTGTGCGTTGTCATATTGGTTATGAAATAACTGCATTGCCCCCGAAGTCGGTGGTGATTGTGCCTCCATTGTAACTGCACCTACCAGCTTTCCATGTGGCGACGTTTAAAAAAGTAATACCTACCATGTAGCACCCGTCGCTAATAAAGGTGCTACTACTTGTAGAACCTGCTGCTCCGTCTGAAGTAGCTCCACCATAAGCGTTTTGGCCTCCAATGCCTCCAGCCCCAGGATTAAAACCAATGGTTCCAATAATATTAGGGCAGCGAATAATAATTGTTCCTGTGCAGTCGCCCCCAGCGCCCCCTGTGCCGCCAGTGCCTTGACCCTCACCGTCAGTGCTCCCAACTCCTTGGCCACCAGTGCCACCAGCACCACCATTAGAATACACGCTTGCTACAGTGCATGACCCCAAAATTGTAATGTCGGGTGATGCTCCGCCTCCTTGCCCCGTTCCTCCGTTTATATCTCCGTTACCATCGCCTATTGAGCCAACGGCCCCAGCTGGGCCTGTGGCTGTCACAGTCAGATATAAACTATCCGCTGTAATTTGAACAGCAGCAGAGGAGACAATGTTTATACTTAAATTTGTTAGTGGACCTTGACCGCGAACACCAGCCACAAAATTTGGCCAACTAGACGAGCTTGTGTAACTAAAATTACCAACGCCAAAATCTACAATCACGTTTACAGCTAGCGAAGTCGCATAAGCAAACGCAGCAGCAGGAGTCAGGAATGGTTTTGACAAAGTTCCCTCGCCAGTTGTGTCACTCCCAAATTTAGTGACGTGAATCACAGATGGTGTGACAATGGGAGATCCTGTGCCTGTCGATCTTGGGTAGCTCATAAGTATTAGGAGTTTAAAATTTCTGCTCGGCGAGCTGGCGAAAGAATACCAAGCTCGTAAAGCTTATCAAGCCCCGCGACTACTCGCGGATTATTGGCGTGTATCTCCGACAACCATGTAGAGAGTTCAAGTCTCAGTGTTGCGATTGTTGGGTTAGTGCTGAGAGCGATATAGGATCTCTCTTGCAGGGTAAACTCGCCCATAAAGTACTGGGCGCTTGGCCAGATCTTGTACTCAGGGGCGGGAATATCGTGGATCTGCCAGCCGCGTGTCACAGTTTTTGCTGGCACGTCAATAGTCTCGGTTGACGAGATGTAGTGAGTCGCTGGGTTGAATGTCGGTTGTGGTTCCTGCAACACGTCGAAGGTGTCGTAGGCAGCGTCAAGCCCCACGACAGGCTCCTCGTCAAGTCTGGGGTAGGGCGTCAGGGTTTGCGTGGGGATGTGAAAGAGGACCTTCATGATGTTGGGAACGGTGTGGCTTGAACTTGGATGTTGTCGATAACTACATCATAGTTTGTAGCTGCCAATGGAGTACCAAACATAATGCGCCCTGCATCTAGCGTCGTTGTGCCATTGGTAGTAGCTGCGGCTAATCCAGTCCAACTTGTTGGGCGAAATGATGTTGCTGAAAAGCCTGCACGGCATACAGCGTTATTAGCTCCAGTGCTTTTTTCATATTCAAAAAACGCCCAATAATCAGTTTCTAGCACGGGTGACTGAGTTCCACTAGCAAGTGACCCACCGAGCACACTAATTCGCGCCCGTGAGGTGCTTGTAGCTAGCTGAAAGGTGGCTAATACAGTCCCAGTCGATGTTTGAAAGGTAACTAAATTGGAGTTCTGAGCAGCCACTCTTTTATTTTTAATCTGAAATCGACAGTAAACCGACCCCGAAGGTGTAAAATTTTTGTATGCATTAGCAGTACTAGCTCCCGTGGTATCCATTCGGCAGGAGTATGTGCCTAATAATGCAGGCTGATAAGTTGGAGACCACGCAACAAAAAACCCACCGACCGTGCTTGTCCAATCAGTCGCTCCTGTTTCAAACTGCTCATTGAGTAGCTGAGGGACGCCCTGAACAAATTGGTATGGATTGATGACAAAAATCATGCGCGAAGCCCAATAAGGGTTACTTTAAGACCTTTGTTATCGCCGCCAACTTGGACAATGTTGATCGTAATTTCGGCATTATCAGCCAAAGCCGGGTCAGTAGTAGTTGTAGGCTGTGAATTAAATTTTTCAGGCCCAACAATAACTAGCTTTCCTGTATCTGCTGCGGTGAAAATTGTGTTGCCATTTTCTCTCACATCTACAATCAAAGCCTGCCCAGTCGGTGCGGTAGTAACGCTCATCCGAGCTGTTGTGAGCGTCATTGCAAAGGGCATTCGGAAGGTGACCTTAACCCCGGGGGTCAGCACAGTTGTTTCGTCAGAGCAGGCAATTTGAATAGCTACGGGCAGTCCCGCAAATGTGCCATCGTCCTTGAGAAATTTGCCAGAGGGTGTTCCTGTTGCAGGCACGCCACCTTTTTTCGTTGTGCTTATAGCTGGCAGACGGTCGCCGTCAAGACTACCGGTGGTAATGTCAGTGGCTGCGTGCGTGTGTGAACTTGCGGCCTTGCCGTCAATAGCTGTCTGCAATCCGGTCACATCTGCGATTGCATGAGAATGAGTAGATGGAGCGAACGTCGAAGGCTTGTCAGTGATGCCATTCCATGACGTGGTTCCCGGAGACCCTTGTTGTCCGGGGGCACCCGGAGCCCCATCAGCGCCCTTCAACGATTCCAGCCAATCGACTTCGTCTCCAATAAATCCATAGAGCACAGCAATCTGGTAAGCCGAGAGTCCGTCCTCGCCGTCAACACCATCGATTCCGTTAGTCCCGTCAGCACCGTTGCCACCACCTTGGCCGTTAGTTCCGTCAATACCATTTAAGCCCGGCTCTCCTTGATACCCTTGAGGGCCCTGCTCCCCTTGGTTTCCCTGAGGACCCTGCTCCCCCTTCAACGATTCCAGCCACTCAACTTCAGTACCACTAAACCCGTAGAGGACAGCGATCTGATAAGCCGATAGGCCGTTCTCGCCGGAACCATCCCCATTGAGTACTGGTCGTGGTGCGCTCATATTTTATACAACTTTAAGGATGTTAACAGAACCTTGAGACCGACTGATCTCGATAGGCCCGAGGGTCTTTCCCGGAGCGGCGGTGAAAGGGCCGATCACCTGCCAAGCAGCCCCGAGGTATGCGGTGCCTGCAATCTGCCCATTAAAATTATCAGTCGGATGGAACTCCACAGAGGTAGCACCTGCGGGTATGGTTAGAGTAGTTCCAGAGCTGAATGTGGAAATGCTCAGCGTCTGAGCTGTTCCAGATCCAAGCTTAATAACCTTCAGGATCTCGGCCAGATACCTCGGCGTGGAAATGATTTCATCGGTTAGTAAATTAGCCATAGTCGTCAGAGGTTGCGTTCTTTAGTTACCCAGCACCATTCCGGGTAAACGGTTTGGTCATCGGTGTAAGATTCCAGAGGGATTTGGATTTTCAAGCTTAATCGGCAGCCACATTGGGAACAGTTATGCAGCCGACCACCCGCGTCAGGCATCCGTCCCGACGGTAGGATGCTGTCCATGGATACGATCTCTCCCAGCTTGGAGTCGCAGGAGCTGCAGCCCCCAGCCCTGACGTTGCGAGGACAGGTAGCACAGATCTCGGCGCGTCGGTTGACGACATCCATCGGCTCCAGCTTCGCCCCGGCCTTGGTAATCCAGTTCTTCGCGGTCACAAAGAACTGTGAGATACTCTCGAAGCTAACCCCCATCACAGGAGTAGCGGTGGAGCTGTCACAGTAGGGCGGCTTCAGCCCCATCTGCTCACAGATAGAGGTTTCGACCTGTTCGTCAGTCATTGGCTCCCTCCCATTGGAGGATAGGAAGCCTTTAACAGATGCAATTAGTTTGCGAGAAGAGAAGTTGACGAGGTAGCTTCCCGTTACCGGGTCACGCCAGCGCCATTTCCCATTCGGTGTTGATGCGTTGTGGTTGATTTTCATTTCTTTTGCCAATCTGGTAGGATTTCTCTGGCGAAGATCCGCTCTTGAATGACAGCCTTGACGTCATCACGAGCTCTCTTGCAGATGTCGTTAAGTCTTTCCTGTGCTTCTTCCTTGCCCCTTCTGCCTTGGGAAGCCTGATCCGTCAAGTCTTTGATGAGCTCTTGAGACATCATCGGAGCCATGTTCTCACCAAACATTCGGATCGCTTCCATCTCGACCTCTGGGCCGAACCTTGACAGCGGCCCACCTTCAAGGTCAACCTCGTCGGAGTCATCCTTGTAGGTGTCAAAGCTCATCTGGCTAGCCTTGACGGGCGAGATGAACAGACCGGCAGTAGCCAGCGGGGTGATGACAGGGTCAAGGTTGTCGCTCGCCGAGGCTGGCAGGATACGTTTTGTCATCGGGGCGTACCAGAAGTTGGTAACCGGACGGCCCATAGAGTTGAGCATATCGCGTTGACCGAACATACCACCGTAGACCGTGTTGGCTGGCAGCAGACTGATCGCGGCAGCGGTGAATCCTCGGGTGTCCTTGAGGGTGTACTCACCACCGCCAGCTAGGCCGCGTCCAATATCGACAACGTCTCGCACCAGTCGTGGGTTGGTAGCTCCACTGATAAAGTTCGAGGCCATCTTGGTCAGGTTGCGGGTAGTCACAGCTTCAGAAAGACTGTTGTCGCTGATCAACTCCCCGGCTTGGGCTAGACCCTGCATCGAGTTCTTGACGGTGACGGCCTTGATAAACGCAACCGCCGCATTAGTCAGGCTCTCAACCTTGTCAAGCTTGCCCGGGTCCTTCTGGCTGGTCTCCATTCGCCAGTCTGTGATGGATGCAAGGCCCCCAAGGATCAAGTTGATGCCGGGAAGATCCTTCCATGACAGGTATAGATCACCCATTTTGAGGGTGTATGGGGCCCACTCTGGTTGACGATACCGGAGTTGACGGTTCTTCTCGGAGTCAATGTAGCCCTTGCCGTAGACCATGAACCAAGGCACGCGACCCTCGTTTTCGTCTTCCATACCATACGCGTAGGCTACGCCGATCGCAGTTTGAGCGATCGTTGCAACGACTGCCTGAGCAATCATCTTGTGGAATTTGATGGAACCGGGAATCACTTCTTCGCGGCGGTACTTGCTGTCCTCACCCATCAAGTTAGAAGGGCTCACGTTATAGGCTCGTGCTAGGGCTAAACCGGGAACGCTCATCGCTAATGAGAAGTCCAGCAGGTTACCCATGGCGCGTGGGAAGGACACGATGACTGACGACAGCCCCTTCGTTTTGCGGTCAATCGTTCCGAAGATGCCGTCAAAGATCCACCCAGCCAGACCGGTTGGAGTTGTGCCAAGGTTGGCAAAGCGGGCCGACTCACGACTAGCCTCCATGAAGTCTTCTTTAGAGTTGGCTTCAATGCGGGACGTCAGATCTTCATAGAGCCGTGTGCGACGTTCATCCATGAGTTGAGCACGGCGGGATTCCATTGCGAGGTCAGGGCGAGATGTGTTGCGGAACTGTTCGCGCTCCGCTTCCAAGATCTCATTGATCTCACGGGTGGTGATCTCGTCAGGAGTGAATGACTGCTGCATGATCTCAGAGATCTTCTTGCGGTCAGCCCCATTCATCGTCAAGGCGTAGCTAAGAGCCAACCGTTGACGGGCAATGGATGCCGGGACCGACACCGTGGCGTCAATCACCGATCCGATACGACCGAGCAGTTTGAAGAAGTCCTTGGTCCCGGTCATCAGTTGTTTGATCACAGGGGCGTCAATCGCTGGCACATCACGTTCGAGCACCAGCATGTTTTCGGATTGTTCCGAACCAAAGCGGGTGCGTCCCGTCAAGGCGGCACGCTTGACTTCGTTCCAGACGTCAGACTTCTGAGCTGGGTCGAACATCCACCCGACCGCTTTCATCAGAATCATCAGGTTGCCAGCAGCGAGTTTCGGGTCTTTCGCTTTGGTAGCGTAAGCTACAGAGTTGAACCCGAGGTCAAGCAGTGACTGGAACGTACCGTAGCCAAAGTTGACTTGAGCTGTACCGAATCCGCTGAGGACTCCAGACTTCCACATTGCAACCGGGATACCTGCTAGGTACTCCCACGTCATCGAGCGATCCTTGACGATAGCCTTGGCTCCGTAGGTAGCCATGAGGGACTTGTAGGTTTCACTGACGACGCGAGCATTCAAGTCACGGGTAGCATCAGCACGTTGCACTGAGCCCATCGGCATACCCAAGATACGGGTAGCTTCACGGTCAAGCTCCTCTGCGACGACTGGGTCGTATGAAGGTAGGTCGAACTCCATCGCCATTGCGTTATAGAACTCTTCCTTGCGGAGACCTCCAAGGTTGGCAAGGCGAAGGAACCGCTCACTACGGGAGTAGCGCTCTGCACCCCCGCTACCCTTCATCACAGAACCCGCCATGCGCTTAGCGTAGTTCTTCATCACCTTATCAATGCGACGATTTAACTCAGCTTCATAGGCTGACTTGAACGCCTCGGCTACTTTTGCGGCTTGCTCTGCGGTGAGGTCGGTAGCGTTAGTAATTGTAGCGGTCAGCATTGCTACGCTCGCGTTGCGGTCAGTGATGTTCAGGTAGATCTGCTGCCTCATGTCGAACGCGCTGCGGATAATCTGAGTCGCCTTATCCAGCGGCACTAAATCGAAGGTCATGTTAGCGACGGCTGCCTTAGCATCGGCGTACCGTTGCAGGGCTTCGGGGCTTGATCCTTTCTCAGCTTCAAGTCGAGTGAGGATTTTGGCGCGGCTCTCGTTGAGGGCACGCTCGACGCTCGGAGCAAACTCGAAAGAAGCCACCATCTCTTGAATAGCATTCTGCAACGCTATCCGCTTAGCCTCTTTCTTCTGATCCTCTGTCAACTCTGCCGCCTTGGGTGTGGCGTCAAGGATTGCTTTGTTGATCCGCTCGGCTACGAGACGCTTAACTTCATCGGAGTATTCCTCAAAGAAAGTCTCCGCAGGTACTCCGGCGGCGTCAGCCACCTTCTTGATTTCGGCCTTCATCTTTGCGTCCAACATGCCAAGCATCTGCTCAGAAACCCACTCAGCCATTTGAGTTGGGATCGAGTCCTCGTTGCTCACCTTAGCTTTCATAGCTTCTAGGAGGTCGGACATCTTCTGCACATCGGCTGGATTCGCACCGGCTGTCTTGGTCAGGGACTCAATGATCTTCTTCGTCAAAGGAGATTTCTTGACAACGGCTTCGGCTGTCTTGACAGCCTCGTCCTGAATGTCGCTAAAGGTTTCGTCAACGTCCTTCGGTAACTTCTTGCGGTTTACCTTGGTTGCGGCGGTACGGTAGGTTTCAGAAATGTATTTCGGATTGAGACGCTCACGAGCGATGGCCGCTACGTTAAGCATCTGGCCGCTATCGGAAGCAACATCTTGGAAGGTGCGCCAGACAGTACCAGCCACTCCCTCAAAGTCGCGCAGGTAGCTAAACCCGCTAGCAAACGGGGCCTTCGCTAGAGCTTCCGTTAGGTCATTGACGCGGCGGTTCAATGCTTCACCGATAACCAAGAGGGCGAGCTGCCGTTGTGGTCCGGTCATAGCCGTTGCGCCACTGTTGACGTCAAGGAAGATCTTGGAGAAGTCGGCTGGGCCTACGGCTGCCGCAAGAGCGGGTCCGATAAACTTGTCGATCGCTTCTCCGTCAACCTTTGTGTTGCCGCTGAAGTAGGTGCTCTCCTTCAGGTACTCTGCCACGTTGGCAGGCATAGCAGGCAGCGAGTTCTTCAGGGCTTCGGTGCGCTTGCGCTCACCGGTAACTGATCCGAGAACTCTCTTCGGTGCTCCTTCTTCGCTCGGTGCGCCCATCGAGGGATACATGGCGGATAGCTTACCTTCAGAGAGGCCGCTAAGTTGCTGCCTCAGCGGAGGGTACACAACGCTACCATAGTCTGTGTTGTCTGCTTCAGTCCCGCGCACATCGATGCCGTCATACCCTAAGAACTGCATGAAGTAAGTCGCCGGAGTCCGAAGGCCGTCGTTAGCTCCGTCGTTAAACAGCGCAAACGTCTTGGCGATAGCCTCTTGAATGTCTTCATCGGAATGTTTTGATCCGAGAGACCACAAGCTAGACAGCGCCCGTCTACCATCAAACCTAGGTTCTGAATAGTCCGGTGCTTCATTGCGAAGCACCATCTTATTAACTAGCTTTAGGCCGTCATGAAGCATGTATGGTACGCTAGTCTTAGCTAGGTTTAGCCCAGTTAAGTCAATGTATTTTAGAGGACGCCCCGCTCTAGCTTCGCCATCCTTTTTACCGAGGAAGTAAGTTCCGGTTCCAAAGTGCCCAGTGCTACGCTGGTAGCTCATATTAGAAAGCTGGGTGTCTCTTCCAATACCTGCATCCCCGTAATGGTAAGCCCCAGTATCTTGCTCAGAGGTTGCGGCAACTAGTGAGTTAGCTGGGTACATGGCGGACATCCTACCTTCAGCCTGAGCCAGCGAGATGCGCGGGTGGGCCGAGATGTCAAAGATTCTGGACAGGCTCTTCTCAAGAACGGAATTCATTTCCATGTCTGGGAAGATGGTCTTGTAGATCTGATGCAGGATGCGGTTGATGAGGCTGCGGTTCCCAGTCTCTCCGGGCAGGTTATTGCCGACCGAGTTCGGTAACGTAGCCACCCATGAAACAAACTGCTCATTAGCCATAACCCCTGCGATAAACTCGTCAAGGTTGCTGAGCTGGTATGCAAACTTGGAAGCTCCTTCTTGTTTAGCGAGGGCCTTTCTAAGCTGCTCCAGTCCTTCGATAGCCTGAGTCACACTTGCAGGTAGCGGAGCCCCGATAGTATATTGACGCACCACGTTCGCAGTGGCGGCGTGAGCTGCTTCATGCACGAGGGCTTCGACGATGAACTTCTCAGACCACCGTACTTTTGCAGACGAGGCGTTCTCATCGAGCATAAACGACATGTCGAGCCCGAGGAAATGAGTGGTGCCGTCATAATAAGCGGCTTCCTCTTTACCATCGACAGATAAATTCTCGAAGGAGAATCCATTTAAGTCAGCGATGCTCGGGTGCTTGCTGAGTTCAAGGGCGATAGCCCGAGTTGCTGGGCTGACGTTCTCCATGTTAGCGATCCTAGCCAAGGCGTCGGCCACCGACGCTGGGTCACCATCTACAAGGCCTAGCTCAGTAACGAATTGACGGGCTTCGTCAGCAGTCATTTGCGTTGTCTCAAGAGTATCGCCGTTGAAGACGTCGTCCTCCATCGACTTACGGGCACGCTCGACCAGCTTGGCGTCAGCCATTACTTCTTCGATTGAGCGACCGGTATTATTTGCAACGATCTTCGCCTCTTCATGAGGCAGCGGCACGGTATCCGGCGTAGGCGCGGAGACCATTGTGATTGACGGGGAAACGGCTTCAAGGAACGAGTCGATATTGAGGATCGCCCTCGTCGCATTGAGGTCACCATACGCACGCCACCATGCCATGAATTGACGGGAGGTAGCTCTCAAGAAGGCGACCGTGCGGGCAAAGGTACCCGGCGAAGAGCCGACCATATCCATTATATCTTCCGTTGTATGCCCGGTCTCAGAGACCTGCCGCATCATGCGGTAGTAGTCAGCACCGAGTTGAACTAGGTCGGCAAAAACACCCTGCGAAAATATACCGGCACCACGAGAGAAGTAGTTGTTGTACCCCGGATCGTTTGGCTTAAGTCCGTAGACGCGCTCGACGATCTTTCTGCGGGTCTCATAACTCAGCGACACTGCGGTAGCCGCAAGTTCAGCGGAGCTGAAGCGCTGGAGGATTGCAAGGGTTGACGCCTCACGGTCAAGCAAAGCGTTGAGGTGGGTGGTCATCTCCGCAGTGTTGTATCCACGAGCACGGAACTGTGCCACGAGAGTTTCTAGCGCAGACTTATTCACATAGATCGCAGTATCGCTGCGGTCGTGCTTGACATAGATCGGCTGGTCTGGGATGCCGGGACCGGCGTCAACCATCTTGATCTCGCGTCCGGTCTTAGCGGCGGCGGCTCTCAGGAAGGGGGAGAGGTCGAGTGCTTTTTTAGTGCCTGTCTCGGTGGTAGTCTCAACGGCTGGCGCGGTATAGGGAACCGCACCTTCGGGAGTAGGTTCTGGGAGAGGAAGCTCACTTTCAGCGGGGAGGCTTTCGGTGTCTATTTCCTGCACTGTTTGAGCCGTGGCGTCAAGCTTCGCTGGGATGGTGACGACTTGGTCAAGCTCCAGATCCAAGAAGGCCAGCATGTCTTCAAGCACTTCAATAAGCTGGTCTTTATTATTCGCCGGGGAGTTCTTCAACCGGGCAATGCCCACGTTAATTTTGTCACGAGCATATTGAAGAGCGGCAGGCGATAGCGCAGTCTCAGCTTGGCCTGGGGTTATCTGACCACGGACAACCCTGACAAGGTTGTCTACAATTTCGATCGCATCACCGAGGCCAGCAAAAGCTTGTTGCTGAGTCAAAAACTCGGTGCCAGCCGGTGCCTGTGGCTTGACGAGCGGAACAAAGGTAACACCGCCTAAAGTAGGTGGTCCCTCCAGACGCCCTGCACCTGTAGCACGGGCCTGCATTCTAGGATCTTGCGAACCAAGCATTGCGTTGTCTGGCTGCAGGCTGACGTCAAGTTCTCCGAGCCCTTCCGGGTCGGAATCCGTGCCATTTAAACGCTCGTCTAAACTGTCAAGTGTAGGCTGGGAGTCAGCTAGCTCGATCGCGTCATCAGCATTATCTATGAGAGCGGCTTCTTCGGCTCCGATAGAAGGTGCTGCTGGGAATGCAGCTTGCGGATTATAGAGGACCGCCTTGAGAGAATCTAAGAACTCCTTGTTCGGAGCAGGGCTATCCGTCATAAGATCACCCGCAGCCATGAGGCCAGCGTGCAATCCAGATCCAGCCGCCACAGATTTGCCGGTGAGTAACTCTCCAATAGCAGACCAGAAGCGACCCCAAGGAGACTTGAGACTACCGGACTTAGCTTGCTTTGTCTTATACGACCGGAGCATTTCGGAGAATGCGGGCGACGTCAGCATTGACTGCATGAATGAAGCCGTGTCCTTGAGGGCATCCGTGAAGCGAGGGTTCAATCCTTCGGGCCTTGTCTTCGCTTCCTCCTCGATTGCTTCTTGACGAAGCGCTTCGAGTTTCTCCAGAGCCTGACGCTGGGTGTCGTTAAGGATAGCGTCAGGAGAAGTCAGAGTTGCGGTGGCGTGGGTAATGAGGCCACGCAGCAGGGCTTCAGGGGCTCGGGGTGTGCCGTCAGCGGTTGGCGTCATGGCAGCTACGTTGAGCGTCAAGACTCCATTGATCACGGAAACATCCTCAGCGAGGTTTGCGTCATCCAGTATTTGCACGCCATCGATGCCGTTCAAGAGAGCTGGTTTATCAGCGAACACACGAGCAAGGGCCTTGAAGTGTGGGCTACCGGAGTTCTCCTTGACGGACAAACGATTCAGGGCTGCAGGGATTGCTGAGACGTCAGACGTAGAGGACAAGCCAATCGCTGACAACTCACTGACAAAGCCCATCTTCTGCTCTGGAGTGTTGTTCACTGCAGGGACTAGAGGCTTCATGCTTAACCCCTTGTTGATGGCTACCGTCGGCGCGATAGCCGCCTTCTTGACGAGCTTAGCCTTTTCTTCTTTTACGGCCTCTTCGACCGGCGCTGGTACAGGAGTCTCAGCGGTAGGAGCGGTGGCACTGGCAACCTTGATAGGGCTAGGAGCACGGAGGAGTAGAGTCTGTAGAAGACCTCGTGCTTTTTTAGGTCCAGCGGACCCATAGGATTCGAGGTTGGAAGAAGCCTGAGCAATAATTAGCGGCACCATAGTGCTGTCTTCAGCGCTGACTTTCCCGGCAACTGCAAGGAGACCCATCTCCTGAAGTTGAGTGTCCGAATAGACACGCCTGCCTGCCCTATCGACAACCTTCCTCAACACATCGCGTCCTAGAGATATGTAGTCTAAGAGGAACCGAGCCATGTTAGGCTGCGCCTCGATTGACTTAACAAAGGTGGTATCTTTTTCAGGAGCGAATCCTTTAAGGATCGCTGCAAGACCTGTGGATTCGTCAGAGCTAAGTGGAGGGCCATGCTCAAAAATAAGATCATTGTTGCCGACCTTGAATTTTATGTCGTCGTTTTTCTTGATAGCCGCAAGAGCCTGACGAGCTAGGAAAGGGTTTCGCTGGAGGATTCCCAAGCTAGCATTGTTTTCTTCCCCGTCGTTCATTCGCTGCAAAGCGGCCCGTAGAGTCTCAACTTCTTCAGGAGTTATCGGGGTGTTGGCAAGGGCTTCATCATCAGGGAAGTTAACGCGTGTCGAAACTTTGTTGATTTCGTCAGTTAACTCGTCCGAGTCAATGGAGCCTGCAATAATAGACTTGCGACTGGAAGCGCGTTTCTTGAACTGAAGGGCTACATTCCGCACCCTGAAGTCCATAGCTTTCAACCCCGCTGCAATAGCTTTAGGAGTAGCTTGCGGGTTTTTTGCGATTGCTGTGCGAATGTCTACTTTAAGCTGGTTCAGAACTGCTTGATAAACGTAGCCGTCGTTAATCTCATCTATAATTAGATCTCTAAAGTTTTTCGTCTGAGTTTTGATAGCCGCTTCTATTCTCCTAATCTCAGCCTCGTACGCTTTATAGACGTCAGCCTCGTTCGGCATTTCGATAGGAGCTTCAAGAGCCACGAAAGCTTCGGTCCCCACACGAGGGATGCGGGGATTCTGGGTGTTCAGGAGAGCCGCAATGTCTTCAGCGGCGGCCACCAATTCTTTCTGTGTCTTGACTTTTTCGTCGGGGGTCAGCTTGCCTCTCCCGTAAGCTTCAAGTGAAAGCTTAAGCGTCTTGGCTCTGACAATCTTTCGCAGCTCCTCGATAGGCCTCTTTACTTTATCGCCAGCCCTGAGCTGTGTATCCGCAGCAGCTTGGCGTTGAGGACTAACTTTGTACGCGTCGTACCATTCTCCGAGTCCCGTAACGGTGACGTTTCGGGTGGGCTCAAATACAGATACCACATCGCCCGACTCATTGATTGTGATTCCGGGAGCGAGCTTACCGCGAAGAGCGACAGGCACGTTCACCTTGAGACCAGCGTTGAGCTGCATGGCTGTCTCAAGAGGGAGGTTACTGAAAAACCCAACCCGTTTACCGTTGACGAGTTTGTAGCGTACCGCGCCCCCATTGTCGCGGATGTATTCTTTAGACCTACCTTCGGTAGTCTTCATCGCAGTCCCGGATTTAGCTCCCGTAAAGGTGCCGTCAGGTTTCTCCGTTTCAGCAGGATACCTAGCGTTCCAATCGCGGAGCAACCCGTCAGTGATTTGCTTTAGCTCCCCCGTAGGATCTTGATAGCTTATCCCCACGCCTGTTCTCTGGAAGATCTTCTCCGAAACTTCCTTCACGGTCGGCAAGAAGTTATTCTTGAACATCTCCTCGCGGAGAAGATCGATGGCTTGCTCACGGGGAGCTACCGCTTCGGTTTCGCTGGACTTACTCTGACGAGTCCTGACCGGAGCTCGCTTTTTAGTCGGTCCTGCTTCTTCTCCGACAGCGGGCTGCCCTTCGACAGGAGGAACGCTACTTGTTGGCGACTTTTTTGTTTGGCTTTCATTGGTCTGTGTGGGTGGGGTGAACTTGGGAACTACAGGGATGTCTCTACCGATAAGTTTTTCAACGCTTGTCCCGAGTGCTGAGGCTTGTTGCTGGTAAAGATTAAGCGCATCTACGCTACCTGAGCGGATGTGTGTTGGATTTTTAGTGTTCTCTGCCAGCCCGACGAGCACCATGAGCTTGTCTTTGAGGGCAGCTTGCTCAGGGGTAGCCTTGGCTGACTTAGGGGCCACCTTTGAATATCTGACCGGGTTTTTGATGAGGATTAAATCTCTCCCGTGGGTAATTTTAAGGCGGTTTTCTTTAACCTTCGAGGTTATGTACTCGTCAGAGAACTCAGTTCTCTTTACGTTGTTAATCTGCTCAAGAACTTTCGTCCCCATATAGTCTAACACGAAAGATTCGTATTCTATGTTGTCTGTCTGAGGTCCGTAAAACTCATCCAACCAAGCTTTGTATGAAACTTCTATAGGGTATGGAAGAGTAGGCGTAAATCCAAGTTCGCCAAGCTCGCCGGACTTACCTTTGTTTAACTGCATCACATGAGTGATCTCGTTAAACAGTGTAGAGGCCGCGTTTATCTTACTTTCAACGTCTCCAAAGACAATGTCGTAGATTGCCTCTGTGTTCATTTTAATATCGCCCGACTCGATATTTGTGCTGGCAGACCACACCATTTGTTTAGGGTCTTTTTCTTTCCTAGACCTCATCAAAGAGGTTAGGGTGTCGGATTCAAAGTTTCTGAGAACTATGTTTACATCTTTAGAAAGCTTAAAGCCGGTCAGCTCTTCGGCAATCCTGATGATCTTAGAGACGCCCGAAACAACGGCATCTTTATTAGCCTCTAGTTTTTCTCGCTTCTTTATAATCTCGTTCGCCTTTTCAGAGTACTCACGCTTTGTGAAGCTTATAGAGTTTCTGTTTTCATCAAGAGCGTTTGTTTCGACTACCTCTGGAAGTCCAGTTAAGTCTTCTACAGGATCATAAGCTTTTGGTCCGACACTCACTTTCACAGAAAGACGGCTATTTTTCTCTTTGCCTACCTTTTCAGAAGTGTTGTTAATCAAGTCGCTAGTCTCTTTATCAAAGACAAGAGACTCTTTAAACTCTCGGAATAACCTTCTATTGTTTTCCTCTATTTTTTCACTGTCTGATTTAGGCTTTGGCTTAGCTTGCTTGGGTTGTGCTGGAGCTTTAGGCTTTAGCTGAGTCTGAGGCTGAGTCTGTGTTGAAGAGAAACCAAAGTAACCTAGCGATAGTAGTGACGTTCCAGATAGGAACATAAAATTCCGTCTGTTTGACTTGCTCTGTTTTTCAGACTCACGGATTTTATTTCTCGCATAAAGATTGGTAGCCGCAGTCTCTTTTATATGCCGCCTAACTTTATCTCTACTGGGCTTATCTCCATATCTCGCATCTTGGAAAAACTTAAACAAGTCAAAGGCATCGATTCGAGAATAGTTTAGTCTATTGTCAGCGAGCAGAATTAAACGAGTATCGATGTACCGGTTAACCGCTGCTTCGGGTATGTTCGCCTCATCTGCTGCAAACAGTTCAAGGTCTATAGTATCAAAGAAATTAACCTCAGCGCCCTCTCTTGGAGGAGGAGGTGCTTTGCTAACGCTTTGCGAGTTAATAGCTTTACTAGCTCTGACAATAGCTCTGTATGCGACGTAAGCGAGATCGCTGTCATTAAGGGTGATTCCAAGCTTTCCTTTAACATAGGATTTAATAGATGTGAGCAGCTTATTAAATGCCCCTTTTTCTGAATAAGAGTCAACGAGATCCGCCATCCTCTTGACGACGGCTTCTTCAAAGACCTCTCCTTCTTCATAGATAGAAGCGAGCTCTTCTCTTACCTTTGTAGACTCTACAAGACTTTTAAGGCTCTTAGAAATATCAGGGTCGTTGTAAGCAACATGAGAAAGTTCTTCGTGAACAACATTCTTTAGTTGGCTCATGTCCCTAATGTTGGACAGATTAACTGTAATCTTTGGAGGCTGACGGGTGAAGTTCGTGCGCCCTCTCCACTGGTACCCGTCAGCGGTAGCCTCACTAGTTGTTACAACTTCAACGCCCGGATAGTTTTTAGCGACATAGTCTCTAGCTTCCTGTTCGTTGATGGTCACAGCTTTAGCGACCTCGTCTGATACGATTGAGACGGTGTCTTCTTCCTCTGAAGCAGGTTCCTCAACGGGAGCTGTCTCTTCGGCAGGTGTCGGGGCAGGCTCGACGCTGTTTTTAATAGTCTCCTTCAGCTTATTGATCGACTCGTTCAGAGCGACTAACTCAGCAGGATCATTGGTTGCGTCCAGCTTACTCTTAGCTGTGATCAGTTCGTCCCAAACTTGGTCGATTGTTGGGGCAGGGGCAGCTTCTTCGACGGGAGCAGGAACAGCAGTCACGCGGACTTCTGGAGTCATTGCGGGCCTAGTCACTGAGACTGGCTTAGCTGGGACATTGATGGTGGTCGCGGCTGGTCTTGCTGGAGTGGCAGGAGCAGGAGCAGCAGTCTGGGACACGCCCGTAATCTTGTTACCAAAATGGACAGCTTGAGGACGACCTTCTCGGTTCCAAATCTCTACAGGCATGAGCCCTGCAGAAGGAGTGTCGCTAGCTTCTGTAATGGATGTTTGGTAGAACTTCCCTTTGTTAGGCCCATCCACTGCGCGAGCAGCCCATCGTCCGTCTGGCATTTGTTCGATATTGAACTTAACTCCCTCGGTCTGAACAATGCCCAACGCGTTCATTCCTTCTTCGGAGACAAAAATAGTGCGAGAGCTTCTAGGCTGGACGCCTTCTTCTCCCGGATGCTCAGGGCGAGCAGCCTTGTTGCGGGTGGTAGTCCCGTCGCTATGTAATATGTACTCGCTACCTTTTGAAGTTTGGAATACCTGCTCTTCAGCGGTGGGAGCAAACTCGGGAGTAGGAGCCCCTTCGACAGCAGCGGCAGGAGCCGGAGCTTCCCCGACAGCGGGGGCAAGAGCGGGACTGCTTTCAACAACAACATCCACAGGAGCAGGAGCTGCAGGAGGATTCAGAATATCCTGAGCCTCTTGAGGCTTCATAGCATCGACCTGCTGTTTCGTATAACCTCTGTCAAGAAGCTGCTTCTCCATGCCTTTGGTTACCATCATCGGGACTCCGACAGAAGTCGCGGCAGGAGCAGGAGCAGCGGTCTGCTTGCGTCGTTCACGCTCGCCGCGCAGCATATCGAGTTTCTTCTGAGCTAGCTCTGCCACTTCTCGTGACCCAGCAGTAGGGTTTGCTTGGGTGGCCTCAACCGCACTCTCGTTTGCCAGAAGGGCAGTTTGACGAATATTATTTTCAAGGTCTTCGTCGCTCAATTCCTGAAATCCGTTTCCTTTAGCTACCGGAGCAGCCTCAGCAGGAACGACATTTACCGGAGCCTTAGTGGCAGGAGCGCCACCAGTTTTGGCGGCTTGGTCAACCACCTTCTGGAGACCTGCATCAACCGGCGGATTGAGCAGGGCGTCAGCGGCAGCGGCGTCAGCGGCAGCTTTTGCGTCAAGCTGTTCTTGCGTCATGGTACCGGCCATCTCACGCACGGCTGCAGCGGAAGCAGGGGCAAGGCCGTCAAGTCTTGCGGCGGTTTGCTCAAGCCCGGCAACCGCTGGGTTCTTCTTCGCTTCCGCCCTAGCTTTGAATGCGTCAGACACGGCAAACGGAGCAGACATTCCAGCACCAAGGATACCGCCAGCGAGGGCAGACTTCAGCGTTTCCTCGACGATCTCTTCGAGAGGCTTGCCGGGATTTACCGTTGCCTTGTCAATGATCCCATTGGCGAGGGCGTCAAGACCTTCTTCACCAGCTTCCGAGAGAGCTTCTTTGCTGAGAGATTTGCCGAGGAATACAACCAGTCCTTCCTTGGCCGCTTGAGCTGCTCGGCTAGCTTGCGGGGCGGCAAGTTTCTCAGCACCCGTTGCGCCGAAGCCAGCGGTGATGAGCGTTGTGACGGCTCCAGAAACAAGGGCTCTTCCACGGGCTCCATCACGGGCGCGGCGTCGGGCCTCTTCAATGATTTGAGGAGTGCGGTTAGCTTCTGGGATCTCAGCAAGTTCCTCCTTCAGGAACTGATCGAAGTATTGATTAAACGCTCCACCGGCGCTCTGCACACCAGCGGCAAATGCGGACGCCGCGATACCTCCGGTTTTGGCAAGAGCTAATTGACGAGCAGTAATCTTAGCGGCGGCTTCACCACCGGCCTTGAGTGTGGCAGCGCGGACAAGCGCAGATCCACCAAGACGGCCAGCAGTAGCAGCAGCAGCGAAGCGGCCAGCCGTACCAGCGGCAATGCGACCAGCAGCCATAACTCCTCGACCAGCGGGGCCCGCAGGTAGGGTGGCCAGCGATGTCACCACCATAGCAGTAGCGTCAGCCGCAAGGGTTGCGCCTCCGGTTGCTTTGCTGGCTCCGGCGAGCTGGGCATTAACATCAGTAGCCGCTTGAGCCATGCGCTGAGAGTTCTCGGTGTCGATCCCGACCAAACCTTTGACGCCGTAGTAGGCGCCGATAATTTGGGCGGCACCTTGGAACCCACCGATTTTTATCTGGGTGCCGAGGTTAGAATACCACGAGCCGTTCTCCTTCTGCCACTTCTCCATGATGTCGGCATCGGTGGCGTCAGGGTCGCCTTCGCGGACGTCTCGTTCAAACGCACGGAACTTATCCATGCCGCCTAACCAAGTGTCTTCAAATGCCATGTCGGCGGCGTCAATGTCTGCTTTGAGACGAGCGCCGGTTTCTTCACGCAGCGAACGACCACGCATCAGGGCTTCGACTTTCTGCTCAGGCGTCAACGCCTTGTTATTGCGGACCGTGTCGCGGTAGCGTTGCGAGTCGAGCGTCAACTTGGGGCTGGCAAAGAAAGCACCGTCAGCTACATGGAAGTCTTCGTCATCGTTGGCAACCTTTTCGATGGCATCAAGGTCGTCTTCGTCGGTATCAGCGACCACGCTACGAAGGTTGGCTAGCTCGTTGCGCTCTTCCTCTTGCAGCCGTGTGAGGTCTGTGCCTCCCAGAAACGTGCCGGACTTTGCTTCAAGCTCACGCTTACGCGCAGCGAGTTGAATACGGGACGGCGTTTCATCCTCGGCTTCATCCTCGGCTTCGGCGTTCGCCGCCGTCAAGCCAGTAGCTCCCGTCAAGTCGCGGCTCTTCTGTTTACGAAACTTTTTGAATCCTTCCCAGACTTCAGGGGTGATGTTGTCAGGATCTTCAGTGGCGACCTCGGTGAAGGTTGACTGCCAGCGGTCAAAGTACTCCTTGCGTTGAGGTTGGTCTAACTCCTGATAGGTAGGTGATTGTTCAATATCATTCCAACTTGGGAGGGCAGAGAAAGTCTTGATAGCCATATTCGGCTACCATGCCTAAAGTTTGCCACTTCGTCAAGGAAGCGCGGTCAGAACTTATTGCCTGCCTCCGGCCCCTTAGCTTTCGAGCCTCCTGTTAGGCGGTTAAAATCAGCAGCCGCATCAGATGTTGACACCGTTCCTCCGTTTCTGAGTAACTCGTCATACCTATCTAAAAGGACTTGTCTGTCTGCCCTGCTAAGGCCCGGAGCCTTTAGCTCAGCCTCAATTCCGTCAAGTCTCTCTTTTAAGATCGTTGCAGGGGAGACACGATTTCGCAGACGCCCAAGCTCAGCCTGTGCATAATCTCCGAACTTGCCTCCGTCTTTGGCCTTGATCTTCTCGATCGCAGCCGGATCTACTCCATATCCAAGGAAGGTCTTCTTAATTAGTCGCTGGCTACGGTCTCGGTTCAAGTCTTCAGTCAACTTGGTCAACATCGGGGCAACCTTATCGGGGGCTGTTTTTTGCAGCTCTCGGATCTTAGTTAGTTTGGGCGTGTAAGCAGTCAAGAAGTCATCAGCTTCTAGTTCATCTGCATACTTCTGGGCAAGATTTTCAAAGCCATCTACATTAGAACGTGCCGAGATGCGGTCTTCACGAGCAACCTCACGTTGTATGTCCCGTTGTTCGTCAGCCATCCGGCGTTGATCCAAGCGGGACTCTTCTTCGAGACGAAGGGATTCGGAGCGGGCACCACCGGCGATGTCAAGGAATGACCGAACGGATTGGTTGGCGAGGGCGTTGGCCCCACCGGGCTCGGTCATGATCTTGCTTAGCTCACCAAAATAGTTCGTGCCCTTTGGGTCGAGCTGGGCCAGACGAGGCATGACTGCAGCAGCGGCAGCTTCTTCAGCCTTTCGACGCGCCTCAGCATCTCGCTCACGTTGAGCCCTCTCATCATTGAGGCGGAGTGATTGCTCATCGCTGGCTAGTCCCATGGCGTTCTTGCGAACCTCTGTGGCGGCCTTATAGAACTCAGGCACGACGACACCCGCCGCACGAGATGTGAGGTAGGTGGGTTGCGGGGTTGCGGGGTTGAGCCAGTCAGCGAGAGCCATAGTAGTAGGGGAGGTTACCTCTTAGAGAGCATCTTTTGCAGCTCTTTACGAGACTTTTTACGGAGCTTTTCGTTGGGGAGAACTTCACCGTCTTCATCTGGGACGACAATCTCGGGGCCTTCCTCGCCGACGAGGTAAGGCTTGCCAGCTTTGACCGGGCCTCCTTTGGCGCGTGCGGCGACCGTTTGACTAAACTTTTCTTTATCCTTTCGCGGGACAGCGAGGCCTGTGGCCTCAGCTAGATTTTGGGCACCAGCTAACATAGCTGTGCCTGCTGCATTAGCTACGTCTTTTGCAACCCTCCCTACTCCTTGAACTGCTTTTTGTACAGGCGGCGTAAACGCAGCATTTACTTCAGCCCTAAGTTTGTCAGTATCCGCTTTTGGTATAGGTGCTGGGATATCCAAAGGAGGTAGCTGCGGAAAAGCCGAAGAAGGTAGCTGCGGAGTGTTGGCAGAGTCACCTCTTCCAGCCTTCACATCTTGCACTAGTTTACTAATGCGGTTTTCAGGAGCCTTATTCTCTGCGCCCGCTGGTTTCTTAAATAGCTCTTTGGCTGCGCTTTCCCTAACCGCGCTAGTATCAGGTGCTGCAGGTGCCGGGTTTACCTCGGCGGCAGGAGTCACTGGCTTAGGTTGAGTGGGGGCGGGTGCGGGAGTACCTGTACCTTCCGTGTAGAACCCCCCTGTGCGACTCCCTGATAACCCTTTCCTAATGTCGGAGGAAACATCAACGCCGTTATCCATGATGCGCCCCGACGGTTTAGCTGAAGCTACTTTGGCGGGTGGCTTTGGTTGAGTCGGATTGGCCGGTGGCGTGTTTGTGCTAGCAGCGGGGGTTGGCGTCGGCGTCGGGCTAGGCACAGGAGTAGTCGGGGCATCCATGATGTTGCCAGCTTCGTCCATGACCTTCTTGCCGCTGTTAGCCTGATTATACTTCTGACGGGTGGCGTCAAAGGTTCCAGCCGCTTTGGCGGCGGCAATATTACCCTCGCGGGTCTGCCCAGCCATGGCTGGGAGCTGACCGCGCATCTGATTTGACAGGGCATCACGGGCATTGACGCGGCCCTGAGCGATCGAGGCTGTATCATCGGCGCTTCCGGTCATGCCGTAGGCTTTACCTTCACTTGCAAGAGCAGCGTTGAACTGGAGAGCCTTCTCATAGTTCTTTTCCTTCTTGGCTTGGCGAAGTCCTTTTCGCATGAGGGAAGCGCGGCCTCTTGAAGCGGCGGCCTCGCGACCGGTTTCGAGGTCCCTTCCAAGAGAAGTGCGTGATGCGGTGATAGCCATAATTAGTAGGAGGTGCGGAGTCCGGGAGAGCCGTAATTGAATGTGGGGATGACACGGGCTTTGCCACGGATGCGGCGAAGCTCAGCGTTCAGTAAGCCGTAGGCTTGGTCAAAGTGGGCGACGGAGCTGTCAAGGTCTGACTGATCCTCCAAGCGAAGTGCGATGAGCCCATGCTTCAGGGCTCCTATGTTGCTCGGGATTACCAGATCATCCTCATTGACGAGATCAACATGGCGGCGGCTGCAAAGGGCGGTGATGGTGCAGTTGCTGGGAATAGCCCCGACTTTATAGCGACGGTAGGATGGGTCTTCCTCACCGGGTTCATAGACACCGAGTTCGATGTCAGCGGTGCGGAGGGAGCTGGATTTGCTCATGGTTGGAAGCGTCAAGCTTTCAATCTCACGCACAGATCCGAAGCTATTGCCGTCCCCCGAAACAAGGGTGACCCGCAATCCATCGCGTCCATCAGGAGAATAGAGTCGCTTGCCGTCGGCGTCCCAGCCACGCAGGACTGCCTCACCACCGATTCCTGTGTCTCCGGCGGCCACGCGTAGGAAAACAGTAGTCGCCTCTGTCAGGTCGGTGTGGACGGAAACGTCAGACATCTCGACGACGGAGGACATGGTACGGTCAAACTCATGGGGGCCGGGGCCGACCTCATTGAACTCATGGGCTAGCGCGAAGATCCGGCGTGGGGATTGATTGGAAACACGGAAGCCCAGCAGCGCCGAAGCACGACGGGGGAGGGTGATGTAGCCGTTAGGTGCGGATAGCTCGACCTGAAACTCCGACTTGGCCCATAGGCCGCTGTCAAGGAAGCGTTGCACCACTTGGTTCAGGCAACGCAGGAACTTCTCATCCAGCGGGTTGGACGCATCCACATGCTCGTAGAGCAGGTCACGGGCTTTGGCTACGGTCAAGCGGATAGAAGACATGGTGGTAAAATAGACGGTTGGAGGGCGGGCGTCAAACCTTTCGGCATCCTACTATGCTAATGAGCCCAGGAGTATTCCACCCCATCATGAAATAAGGCTTGTTAAAAAAAGGCTCGTTATTGTCTGACTCAAAGTTTAACGTGATGGGCGCGAACCCAACGCGCTGCCTAAAAGAACGCAATACTGAAGAGTCATTTCTGTCTCGTTCTTCTCGCCGGACAATAAAGTCGTAGTATCCATTTGATTGGCCCCTACTGAACTCGATGGGAAGCCCACGCCTATTGCGGTCATTGATGTAGTCATAACTGTGAGACCTAACCGAAAGGACGAGCCGCACTTTTGAAGTCTGCCTTGGTGAGTACTGGGTGGAAATACCGTTAGGGATGCCCCCTCCGCCGATGCCGGTTGGGTCATCCTCAGTTTGGGGGCGGTAGAAAACCGAAAAATCAAAATATTGAACTCCGTTTATTGTACCCACGTCGTACTTCGGCCTAACTAAATCACCGACCACAAGCGCATCTGGGTCCTTGTAAGCCTCCTCAGCAATATACTCTCCACTCTGGAGGCCACTCACATCATAAAAGCTTCTATACTCTACAAACTGCGTGGAAATCTGGAGGCTTCCATTTAAAGAACTTCCGTCTTTCGGATACGCTATTACTTCTCTGGCTTCTGACACCCACAGAGAAACTCGCAGCTCCACTGGTTCTTTAACCACTTCTTCTTCTGAAGTAGCTACCGAAACCAGTTGGCTGCCTTGGTTGTCCCAAGTCTCAACGCCTCTGCCAGTGTTAATCCGAAGGCGTGATTTCCAGTCGGCGATGCGTTCACCGGCTGCTTCGATAACTTCTCTGGCTTGGGTAGGGCTCATGGTGCATCTCGTACAACGACAACAGGAAAACCGGGATGGGCAATGGTGCCCTCGTCAGCGGCGTAGACACGCCCAACCTCCATCACCGCCTCGTCAATCATAGACGACACGATACGAAAGATCTCGTTAGCCTGGGCTTCTGGCCCTGCTTCGCCGTCGAGGAGTTGATCGCTGGTCATTTGAGGAAAAGGAATTGCTCGGTGGAGGTTGACAAGCCACCAACCGCACCGGCCCCGAGGACGCGGAACATGCCGAAGGCTCCGTCAATCTGCTGCTCGACGGTTGACTTGACCGCTTGGAACTGCATGTCCCCACCCAGACCTCCGTTGAGGATCTCAAGGAGTGAGGGTTGCGGGGGTTCCTGCTCTTCTGGATCTTCCGGCTCGGGCGTCATGGTTTGAAAATTGCGACTCGGTTTCTATCGGTGACGAGGAGGTCTTGGCCTTGCCACACTACCCCATAAGCGTCTGAAAGCGTAAGCTCAGAGCGAGTTATGCTAGTGTTAGTGGTGAAGTCTGGTTGACCGACGACAGCATCCGGGATGCTTCCCGCTAAAGTAGCCGAGTAAAATATAGAAACACGCCGATTGCCGTTGTCTGCGACAGCGAGGTGCCCTGCTGCGTTTATAGATAGCCCAGACGGAGCGTTACACTGACCGCGAGAAAGGCCCCCGGGGTCAGTGCCTAATACGTCGGTCTGAAACAACACCGCTTCTGGAGCCGCGTCGAGGGTCGTCGGGATAGTGGAGTATTGGAGCACCCGTTGATATGCTGCGTCGGCAATAAAGAGCTTTCCACTAGTAGGGTGGACGCAGACCGCTGAAGGGTAACTTGTTCGGGCTGCTTGTGTGCCAGTACCATAAGATCGTGCCCCCAAAGGATCAGTGCCTACAATAAGACTTGACTGCCCTATTACATTGTTGGGGGACGCATTACTCGCAGGGAACGTGTTCCAAATGAGGACCCGGTAATTTTCTGGGTCAGCCGCGATAACTTTACCCCCGCTCGATACGCAGATGTCCACAATCCCCCTAAACTTACCCGCCGTAAAATTTCCAGTAGCGGTGGTAAAGCTACCTGCTTGACCGAGGACTCTATTTGCTGCCCAAACCCCGCCAACACCTCCGATACCGTCGGCGGTAGTTCCGTCGGGTGGGTTATCCCAAATGAGAATTCGGTTGCGTCCTGAGTCAGCTACCAAAAGGGCGTTTCCGTACCAAGCTACCGCTTTTGGTGAAGCAAGGTTGGAAGCATTGGCGCTTGTCTGCGCGATGCTGGTAGTAAAGTCGGGCTGCCCTAAAACCACATTAGCCGCTGCGCCAGTAGCAAGGGATGCGTAACTGTTCCAGATAAGCACTCGGTTAGCTGCGGTATCCGCGACAGCAACGCGTCCATTAGGATTGATGGCTACTCGGGGAGACCCGAGAACACCCCGGAAAGGAACCGTCTGACTGCTGAGGCCGCTAGCCGTGACAGCGTTAATACTGGCTGCAGCGGAGGTCTGGCCTATAACCAGCGTGCTCGGCTGATACGTTGATATACTGCCGCTAGCATAAGACGACCCAGTAAGCTTGACGTCAAACGTAGCCTCGTCGGTGTCTTGACTGAAAATTTGAAGCGTTGTCTCAAGAGGGCCGACAACGCCTGTTGTATCCATAGTGACGCTAAACGTCGTACTCTGTCCGTCATCGAGGTGTGCTACGGCGGGAGATAACGCTGAGACCATAAACTTTGCGGAATCTCCGCCTACTACGGAAACCGGAGGGCTGCCTATTAAATTTAAGCGATTGTTCCCAATGTTTCGGATTACAAAATTATTGAGTGGAGTTGACCCTCTCAGCACAGATCCAAATTTAACAACACTGACGCCGTCTACTAAGTTGTTATTCGGGGGACTCTCTACCACAATTTCGTGATCCGTCCCCACAGTGCCTTTAAGGTTAACGAAAAATATTGATCGATTAGGGTCGCTGCTCGTTATCGCCAAGACTGCACTCTTTACCGTGGGCGTACTTGCAGTTGGCCTAAAAGTTATATTAAACGATCCCGAGCTACCTGAGTTGACCGTTGCGGGATAGGTGCCCAGTATGAATTGGTCAGCCCCTCCGCCATATAGCGCAGCCGTTATGCCAGTGAGAGTCCCCACCCCAGTATTACCTATAGTAAAGAGTTTTGCTTTTGAGACGTTAATGGCTGAAAATCCAAAGTCATAAGTACCGTCGGGGAGTACTGCACCGTCTGGGGAAGCTACTATTATTGACCCAACAGCAATACTCTCGGCGGTTAAAGTCAATATGTACGGATTCTCCGCGTCGGTCGTATCATCACTAATAATCGAGATATTTAGTGTCTTAGTGCCGACGGAAGTTCCGGGTGAAAAAGTTACCTCGAACTCATCGCTAGTGTTTGGGGGAATCGCAGAACTGGGCTGCCCCGTTAACTGCCACAATGATGGCTCTGTTGACGACGTACTGATACTAGCGGTCAAGTTACCATTACCCGAGTTGTGTATCGAGAACACATACGTCTGCGAACTGCCAGTGTTAACAGAACCCAGAGCGATTCCAGACCCGGACGGTTTAGATGCGGGAGGCGTCTGCCCTACTGGGTACCTTACATCAATTTCAGGTTGAACAGCGCTCCCCGTTAGATTGACAGTGTACGAAGGGTTGTTGATAGCATTTGACGTTACTACCATAGTGCCTGTCTTATCCCCCACTGTTGTCGGGGCAAATCGAACCGAGACTACTCCATACTGGCCGGGTTCAATAGTGGTAGGTATCGTCCCAGTCGCAGAGAAATCGCCAGCAGAAAAAGTGACTGATAAATTAGACAGCGGAAGCAGCCCCGGGTTTCTAATGATGACAGTCTTCGTCAACGGTGCCGACGTTTGTGTAGGGTCAAACGTAAGAGTGCCTCCAGTAAGTAGGTCAGTGTAGTTGGTTGGGATGGTGGGCCAGTTAACCCCGGGGGTGGCGAGGGAGATCTCGGGCTGTGGTGGACACGTTACCGCGAGGGTGTTTGACTGGTCCCCTTGGAGCCTGTTGTTTGCGACGGCGTCATTTACAAAAGCGTTATACGCGGCTACATAGGCTGCCTGCGCTTGGGTGCTATTCTGCCCTGATGCTGAGGCGGCTTGTTTAGCTGCGTTTGCAGCTAATGTAGCTCCTACTGCCCTCGACATTTTTAACCGGCAGTAGTATGTCACGCCGCGAGAAACAGAAATCAAAGACGTTCCAACGGTCCCTTTGACATCTTTATTCTCAAACCCAGACAAGAATGTTCCTGCTTTAAACGTGGGGTCGGTAGATATGTCGAGGAACAGGGAGTATACGTCTACCAAGGAGTTCCACTTGAGGCTAAATGATGTGGCGTTCAGCGCGTCTAGCTCAAGCATGAGCTCCGTTAGAACTCCTGACAGCGACGGGGCATTAACAATCATTATTCTTTTCAGCCACCCACCTTGGTTGGCGCTGAGATTTACTTCAGCAACAACAGACCCAGGCCACCGATAGGGAGTAGTTGCTGGGTAAACCTGCTCGAAGTTACCCTCGTAAAAATTCAAGGTTCCATGTAAGCACTCAGGAACATTAACTCGTAAACTTGGGCTGTCGAAGTAGATACTTTTCGGCAGTAAGGGTGTTGGTTGGGGGAGCGCAGGGCTGGTGGACTTTGTGCTGTCCCACTCCCCATCACCTCCAATTACGGGGATTTTAGACGTCCACTCTTCAATAATGGTTGCAAGGCAGGGGCCAGAATACGCGTCCGCTGCATAGATTGGAACGGTCACATAGCCTGTGATGGCTGAGTAGAAGTCGCCGGGGTCCGACTTTACTGGGGTGATCCTGACAGAGTCAAGCACGGCAGGCCAAGCCCAGTTAGTGATGATCTGAAACGTCCGTGAAGCTTTTCCATTTACGGCTTTACCGGCCAACCCTGCAGCCTGCTTGGTATTCTTGATCGACCAAAGAGTGTTGACGGGTTGGAGCTCGACAACAGATCCATCGGGTTGGATGCCTTCAGGAATGATTGTCCCTGCTGGAACTTTGCTCCTACGGTAGGTAGTCGTGGAGTTGGTGTCAGGGTCAAACTCACGTCCAACGATCTCGCGGTCACTGTATGTGCCATCTTGAGCGCGAACCCGGATCTTCTCACGGGTTACAACGACAGTGACAAAGGTTGACGCGAGAGTCTCGTCATTGATGGGGCGCTCTTCGATCCCAGTAGCAAGCCACTCCAGTGGGTATGGGATGACATCTAAAGGAGGCATCTCATACGTTGACGTCACGGAGAAGTCAGACCGGCGAACGATGAAAGTCTGCGCTAGCTGAGGCCAGTCGGTGGTGTCAGTGAACTGCCAGTTGTACCGGTGCTGGTTCTCACGGTTGGCTGCATAATACCAGCGCTGCCAACCAGCTCCACCTTCAGCGGCGGACACGAAGACTAACTCATGGTTGGGAAACTTGGCCGCGTCAGGATGCGGCTCACCATAATTCCATGCTTTGTTCTTGGGCAAGTCTCCATCCCGGAGCTCATAGAAGAGAAGGTCGGCCTGCCCTTCGGGGGTCGGGAATGAGAGAATGGGATAGCGCTCAGGAACGTCGGGCTTTGGGCGGATCATATATCCGCAACCTAACCGCCGTCAGCGGTGTCGTCAATACTTCCCGTTACCCCGTGGTGGCGTTTTACGATCCTTGCCGGGACCGGCCCAGAGATCACGACGCGCCCAATAGTTGGGACTCGTCTTGTCATTCTTGGTTAGGTTGCCGCTCTTATCGCGGATCTCAGCCGACCGAGCAAGGTATGACTTGCGGGCGGCTTCCGAGTAATTGTGCCCATAGCCGGTGGCTCCGAAGTGGACGATCTTGATCTTATCCGAGCCGGGGTCCTTGACGAAGACGCTCTTCTTTTTGTTAGCAGGAGTTACTCCCGGAATCTTCCTCGGGGAGTTGAGTGTAACTTCTTTGCCGCGCCAAGTAGCCATAATTAGACGAGGGTGTTTGCGAACTTAGTGGTGTTGTCCCAGCGAGAGACGAGGCCTTTCCAAAATTTGACACGCTTCCCGACAGGCGGGGCGACCTTCAATTCGTAGGCTTGACGAGCTTCGCGGAACCGGAGCAGGAAAGCACGAGGCTCACGTTCGGCACGTTGCAAAGCAGCCAGCGTCATAGGCCCAACTTTGCCGTCAACCTCTACGTCAAGGGCCATCTGAAGGATGCGGGCGCACCCGGTGGTGCCTCGATTAAATGCGGTGTCCCGGAGCACGGCTTCGGTGGACGGAGTTCTCGCCCACCCACCAGCTACGTCGGTGACTTTGAGGATGTGTTCGGTGGCCTCCTCTTCAGCCTGCACGAATTTCTTCCGAGCAATTAGGTCAGCGATCCGAGCAGAAGCTTCTGGGTGATACTTGTCGTTGATCCCGGCAACTTCAAAGGTGCCGCCGCCGTCCCCGGAAGGGAGTTTGTAAACGGCAAGCCTACCACTACGGTCACGTCGAGCCTCCACATCGAGGATGTGTTTGCCGATTTCGAGTTCGTGGGGCGGGCGATTCATTGATATGTTGCGCGGAGCTTCAGAACCTCAGCCTTGAGATCGAGGAAGTCCTGTTGGTTTGCCCACACCTCGTCCGTCTTCGGGACGTACGGGACTCCCGACTTCAGGCGAAGTTGGGGCGGGGCAGAGGAGGGAGAAGATTCGACGGAGTCGCGCTGCTTGAGCTTCAAGCAGTGACACCCTGGAACGAGGGCTACCATTAGCAGCAGCAGAAAGAATCTCATGGTCAAGTCGGTCAAGGTTTACGGAGACCCTAAAGGCAATCCATAGCGGGTACGCTTTTAGAGCGATACCCGCAGAGGTGAGGAACGCTGTGATTGCAGCGAGCGAGCTCATTTGCTGTCAGCAGCTTTGATGAGGCCGTAGCCTCCAGAGATCAGGGCGATAGTCTCGCCGACGTCTCCGATGGTACCGGTCTTGAGGAAGTTGAGCGCAGCATTGACGATAGCTGCGATGATGGTGACAATGCCGAGGATAGTGGTCTTGGATTTCATAGCGTCAAAGCTTGACCTCAAGGCTCCTTCGTGTCAACCACCTTCTTTTTGATGGCGAGCGCTAGGTTCCATATCGTCAGGATACCGACAAGGTTACCTGCGATCAACGAGCTAACTCGAAGCCATACTTCAATGTCTTGCATGGAGACAAAATATGCTAGGAGGTTTAGCGACCCCCCAATGACGGCTGTCGGGACACCGTGTAAATAGTCTTGAGAAGGAGGCGTCATGGTTAGCTAGCCGTTTGTGAGACGTTTAGTGTTACAGGAGCCGTGGTAGATATGAGGCTGCCATTCACAACTCGAACCTCAAATGGGATTTGAACTACGCGGCTGGACTCAATCCTACCGCTAAGTGACGCCAGTGAGAAACTGACAGGCGATAGACGGTAAATTGTCTTTGCACCTCGATTAACCGCAACAGAAGTCGAAGCTGTCGCTATAGCCACCCTAGATGCGGGTCCGTCGTAGGCGGAAACACTCACGACTGAACCAACCGGGAGCGAGCCTGTTCGACCGTTCGTAGAGAAAGACACATCAATCGTCAAACTATCGCCTCGTCTAACTGACAAGCTACGGATGGGGGCACGAGAACGCGGAGACGCGGTAATCGTTAGGTCATCTAGGTTGACGTGCAGTTTCATCGGTCGAGACCGGCAGATCCGAATTTGATTTCGATCTGATTGACGAATCCCTTGCCTTTACCTTTGCCGTATTCGCCGTCAGATCCTTCGTCTTCTTCTTCTTCTTCTTC